>MDSW01204913.1_pt1 | contig 12562 bp, 13 predicted proteins | sample 811171 | NCBI WGS metagenome assembly MDSW01 (sample SAMN05326641, study PRJNA326480) | marine metagenome | isolation source: seawater | place: Atlantic Ocean: North West | collected 2012
TATTATTTAATATTAATAATTAACAATATGGATTTGTCCAAAATTATTCAAGAAATTAATCAATTTAATAATTCTGATGTTGATTCTGGAAAAAATGAATATAAATCAACTAAAGAATACAGAGGCAATCAACATGAACTAGACACTTATCTTAATACTATCAAATATATGGAATATAAAAAGAATGTGAGGAAAAACGTGAGAAAACAAAAGACAATTAGTGAAGAAAATACATTTTCAGACTATAATGCTCTTCAATCACATCTCGAGGCAACTCAATACAAGAAAAAATGGTCTAGATTAGATAGTTATCTTAAAAAGAAGAAAATTCAAGAATATATTAAAAATTTAATTAAAGATGGAAAAATTAAGGAGTATGATTATGAAAGATATTTTGCTCTTCTAAATAAGAAATTAGCTGATAAACAATTAAATAAAAAAAGTGAAGTTACATATGACGAAGATATAGGAATTATCGTAGCTATTCCATTTTTAGACAAATTAATAAATCATTAATAATTATTATTTAAAATATTTTATTTTGATAAACTATATGGATTTGCCAAGATTACCTAAAATTTCAGTAGGAACGTCAGGTTTCGGAAATGATTATGGTAAAATGTCATATGGAGATTGTAAACAAATAATAGATAAAGCTCTAATTAACAGAATTAATTACATTGATACTTCTCCTTATTACGGAAATGGACTTGCCGAAGAATTGGTAGGTAAATGCTTATCTAATATATCAAGAGATCGATATATTATTAGTACCAAAGCAGGTAGAAAATCTCTAAGAGAATATTCATATATATATTATGATATAGCAAACTCAGTTATGAATAGTTTAAAAAGACTTAATTGTAGATATTTAGATATCGTTTTTATTAATGATATTGAATTTTCAGATAATTTAGATGTAATCATTAATGAATCTATACCAGCATTAGTTTATCTTAAAAATCAGGGATATATTAAATACATAGGTTTATCAAGTATGTTTTTAGATAAAATGGATTATGTTATAAAACGTTCACCGCATATAAATTATGTTATGAGTTCATCAACCTATACATTGATAAATAATACACTTAATCAGTATACACCTGGGTGGAATTCATCTGGTATACAAGTTATTTTGGGAGGTGTGACATCGAAAGGTCTTCTTACAAAAAATGGACCATATTTGAATCATCCTGCTCCGAAAAATATTAAAGATGTTTGTAAAAAAATGAATGATTTTTGTAACGATAATAAGATAGATATTACTGAAAAGGCATTTTATTTTTCATTAGGATATAAAAGATTCGCAACAATATTAGTGGGTGTTCATTCATCATCTGAATTGGAAAAATATATTACATGGGTAGATAAAGAATTTGGTAATAACAAAATATTTATTAATACATTATTGGAAATGGCTAAACCTATTAAAAATGTTGATTGGTTTTTTTAGTCTTTATTATTGTTTAAATGATTAATAAGATTATTATTTAAAAAATAAATGTTCTGTAATATATTATGGGTGCTGAACAAAGCCATGATGCTTCATGCAGTATTGAAAAAGAAGATAATAATATTAGAAAGCAATATTTTTATGATAAATACAATTGGGTTCCATCTTTACCTGGATTTGAATTTGATACATTAAATCTAAATACATTAAAAAGAAAGTTTGATTGTAGTGAAGAATTGACAGGTTATATTGATCTCAGAACATCTTTTCCTCAAATTCAATCAATTGATAATTTACCTTTTAACCCAATTATAAGTGTAGTATATCTCTTACACTATCAATTATTAAAAAATAAATTACCTATTTTCCCTCCTTCTGCTATGTATATATATCGTAATACGAATTATTACAAAGAAATTGTATCTCTTTTTAGCTTTGAAATTATATTTAGTAGTATTATGAACTATGGTTTTTGCTCTGAAAATGAATTTCCTACTAATAAAACCAATTTAACACAAAAAATAGATAATAAGCTCATGGAAAAGGCATGTGCTTTTAAATTCTTAGATGTATACAAGGTTGAACAAAATCTAGAAGTTATTCAAAGATTATTATCAAATGACTATCCTGTTTTAGTAGGAATAAGTGTATATTATGATTTAACTAATGTAGATTCTTATATGTGGTTACCTGATGAAAAATTAGATAAAAAATTAGGAGGAACAACATTTGTTCTTGTAGGTTACATAACAGAACGAAATATGTTTATAGCTGCTACTACATATGGCAGGTATTATGGAACGAATGGATTTGTATTAATACCATTTGATTATATATTAAATCCTAAATATACTGGCGAATTATATACTCTTGATTTTAAAAAAGAACGAGTTGAAGGTTATATTAATCAGCGTAAAGAGATGGTTAATTTACAAAATAACCGAGAAATTCAACAAGTAAATAAAAAACAGTATCAACAAGATTCTTTTGGAAATTTGTTTAGATAAAAAATTTGATAGTAAAAATCATTAAATTTTGTATCATAAATATGGAATTACAAATATCTGAAGCAGTAGATGATAACCCATTTAATATATCGTTCAGTGATAATATTTGGGCAGAATTTAATTCGGGAAACGAAGAAGAAAAAAAAGAAGAACAAGATGAATTACAAGAACAATTTGGGTGTGCTAATTGTAAAACATACACTTTAATGTATAAAGATGGTCATCATATTTGCACTAACTGTGGTGAAGTGCAGCAAAAACGTCTTAGTCATGAAGCAGAATATAGATTTTACGGAGATAGTGATAATAAGAGCTCAAATCCTGAACGTGTAGGATTACCTACAAATTATATGCTACCCGAGTCGTCTTTAGGAACGTTGATTAAACAGAGAACATATGATAATAATTCTATTAAGAGAATGGTTCAATATAACTCTTGGCACCAAATGCCTTACAAAGAAAGAAGTCTTTATAAAATTTGTTGTAGGATTGCGAACAGAAGTAAAATGAATGGATTGCCTACTATTATTATTGAGAGGGCAAAAGAGTTTTACAATACAATTCGAGATGTAAACATTTCAAGAGGTGATAACAGAGATGGTATTATTGCGGCCTGTGTATATTTCGCATGTCGTGATGAAAATGTGCCAAGAAGCACAAAGGAAATTGCTGGTTACTTTGCTATTAAACTTCAAGACATGACAAGGGGTATCAAAAAATTCAGAGAAAACTGGCGTCTGGCTAATCCTAACAACACAGATGATATTTTCAAATCAGAGTCATCAAATCCCATTGATTTCATTGAAAGATACTGTTCTAATCTTCCTATTGAAACTAATATAAAACATATTTCAGAATTTATTGCTATCAAAGCAATTTTCAGTAATCTTGTAGATGATAATACATCGCCGTCCATCGCAGCGGGATCAATCTTCTTGGCTTGCTCAATTACAAAACAAAATATAACAAAAAAACAAGTAGCAGAAGCATGTAAAACATCTGAAGTAACTATCTCAAAATGCTTCAAAAAATTGAATAGTAAAAGATTTACGCTTTTACCTCAACAGGTTAAATTAGATTACAATGTTAAATAAGACAAATAAATTTGATACTTTGTATCCGTTACTTTTATTTTTAATCAAAAATGCCTTCAACTGCTGAAAATAGACAAATAGGAGGGAAACGTGGGGCAGATTTTGGTCTATCACTTGAAAAAGAATTCGCACAAAGAACTAATGGAAGAGTATTAAAAAATGTAAAAACAGACGTTATTGATAGTAATAATCATGGACATAGTATAAAAAACTCTAGAAAAAGCAATCCAAGATGGTTGGCCAAAAGTTATAATTGTGTTACAAAAACACATTTTATATTTTCCCTCTTTTACAAATATATTAAAGCAAGAAAAGAGGAGAATATAGAAGAAGAAAAGGATGCTTGTATTGTAATAGCAAATCATATGAATGAACCTAATTTTTCTAAAAAAATACTTTTAGAAGTCATGACTGGAAATGAACCTAATTTAACATATTTAACATGTTATGATAATCGAACTGAAAATAAAGTCGAAGACCGAACAGGTAAATATCGAAGTTTTAAGTTTTCAGACATAATTGATTATTATGTTAAAAATCTTAAATGGGAAGTAGTTTTAGGTAGAAAATATTATAATATAATAGCAAAATTACCCAATTTCGATAAAAAGGCTATGAGTATATGTCTCGGCTCAAAAACAAGAAAATTACTGCTTTTCAATTTTGATAATATTCAGTTACAGTTAGACTACTGGGAAAAATGTAACATTCCTATGATAACATATGATAAAAATTAATTGTAGTATTAAATAAATGCTATAATCAACAAAAATTTGAATTTTTTTTTCATACGTTAACAGTATTAAAATCATGACAACGCGCGAAAACATCGATAAGGAGTGGAGGGAAAAGCATTGGTTTCCTTTCATAAAGGATAATCCTAATAAGCCATGGTGTTGGGAAAGTCTATCAAAGAATGAAAATGTTACATTTAATATGATTATGGACAACCCTGATTTACCATGGGATCCTATTTGTGTATCAATGAATCCAAATATAACTGTAAGCATTGTAAATGATAATCCTGACTATCCTTGGAGTTACTATCTGCTTTCTGCTAATCCAGGAATTAATATTAGTGATCTTATGAATTTACCAGAAGAGAAACGTAAACTGTCAGCAAGAGAGTTTCCATATGATGACGATGATACTGATATTTCAAACATTCGCGAATGGTATGTCAGAAAGCTTTCAGAAAATCCAACTCTAACCATTGATTTTGTGAAGAGTAATATGAATCTTGATTGGTCATGGGATAATATTTCAGCGAATCCTGGTATTAGTTGTGATGATATTGAGAAGAATCCAGAACTTCCATGGGTATGGGTTGCTCAAGGAAATCTTGGAATTGTAAGCAATCCAGCACTAACTAATGAATTCATCATAAAATATAGACATAAATGGAATAATAGCATGAGAATGGATGTAATTTCGAGTAATCCTAATATTGATATTCAAACAGTAATGACACTAGGTGTAAGCCTATGTTCATGGAATTGGAATAATCTTTCAATGAATCCTGGAATTCATCCAGAAGATATGTTAAGCACGATTGGAAAATATGGATATTATTGGCAGATTTGTTATATAGCACAAAATCCTAATCTTACATCAGAATTTATTGAATCACATACAGATTCTAAATTTTGGAAATGGAAAAATTCCCATCTGTGCGCTAATCACTCTAAAAGTATAACTGAATATCTAAAAAGTAAATATAATATTGACACAGGTTACATGAATCCCATTAACTGCCCTGGACTTGCTAACAATATGAATTTATCTTGGAATGAGAGAGTCCCTTTTCATGATAAATTAACAATTATGAACCCTGAAGGAAATGCGAATACTTATTATTATGAAATGCTAAGTAAAAATATACTTTCAGGATGGAAAGAAACCTTTGTGAAAGACTATCTTAACCAAAGTAAGTAAAAAATAAATAATTAATGATTTTATAATTTTATTTTTACCAAGAATGAGGCTCTGATGGGAAATAACCTAAACACTTTGTATGACCTAACTTATTACAAACCTTACAAGGACCACTATAAGTATGTGGGTCATCTCCATTAAGCTCGTCTGGAAATGGAAGATGCACAAAAGTCTTATCAGCGAGATGTAGATGCTCTAAACAATAATGTCGCCACTGTCCTGTTTTTCCATTCTTAAATGTATGAGTAATCGTATTAGGAACAAACTTACAAATGTAACAAATAGAGGGCATCCTTTTTATAAAGAGAGATATGCTTACCGTATAAATCAAATTTTATTAAAAATTTGATTATCATTATTTCAATGTGACATAGAAATAAACAAATGCAGCCATTTCCCCAAGAAGCAAACACACCTCCAGTTGTTGGAGAATACGCATACTATCATGCTCAAAAAAATAAGTATTTTCCATATACTAATAAGTTTATGAATCCACACTGGATTTGTAAACTCACTCTTCCTGATGGTTCAATAGTAGAAGGTCGCGCGGTTCATTATTCACTTCCAGAGGCGAAAGGTTCTGCTCCATTTATCAGTCAACATGAAGGCGTTATATCAGAGATCACTCTTTGTGTCAACAACCAGTCTAAAAATAAACTAAATAATTAAATTTAGAATTCACTAATAACTATTTTTATTTTAAAGTTAATTAACAATATTATATTATGCCTAATAGGTTTGACATCGACATTGTATTGAAAGTAATATTAAAAACACATTTACATAATTCTATAAACTCACCTATATGTTTTCACAAATTTCCTATGCTTAGTCCCTATATAGCAAAAATAATAGATAAAGATACTATTAGCAAATTATTTAAAACCTGTTATCCATTATATAAAAATACTAAAATAGGTAGTGCAAGAAGAAGCACCCTTGATCTTGAACCAGAAATTTTTGTGAATATATTTTTAGATAGTATCGAATATGCGATAGCAAATAAAGAAACTGAAATAGTTGTTCCTAATGGATGTTGTGATACACCATTTTGCGAATACTATGAATTCTATACAATTTTATATGAATACTTTAAAAAGACAGAATTCAGAGAAACAGTGTTAAGCGAACTGGTATCTATAAAAAAAGAAAAATTTGAAAAAAAAGAAAATCATAACTTATTAGCAATCCAGACCTCAAGATGAATATTCTTATGAAAACACTCCCCAACGAAGTTCAAATTATTATTGGTGGTTACATAGGTTCTTGTCAACCAAAAAAACTATGTGACGATATCAAATCTTTTTGTAAAACTCGTGAAGAAGCAGTAAATCTATATATGTATAGATGGAATGATGAGGCAAATGAAGTATATGACTGGTTAGTTAATGATACAATTCGATTTCTTAATCGTGATGTGCCTACAATGTATGGATACCAAGATTACTATAAAAATATTATGAAAAGACATTTTAATCTTAAAAACAAAGATGAGGAAGATATAAATAATGTTTTAGGACAAATTGATGAATATAGCGGAGAAGAACAAAATAATTTATTCAAAATATCAATCGGCCTACTTAATCCAAAGGAAAGAACTGAACTGATGCTCTTTTTTAACACGTATCAGTTAGCTAATACAGAGTAGATATATATTAAAATTTAATATATAATTACAAATATGAACAATTTGCTTGAGTTACATTATGTAGTTGTGAAAGAGTATAACCTTTACTCTTAGCAATTTTATTTAATTTTTTTATTACACTGCGACTTGCTAATGGAACTCTACTAAAATACCAAAATCCTGCTCCATTAGAGCCAGTCGTTTTTGTAGTACATCCATCTTTATATTGAACTGTTGGTTGTCCTCCACTTACAATAGCCCATTCATAGTTATATGATTTCGGTCCAGCTGCTACTACCCAATAATCTCCAGCAAATGCATTTGGTAAAAAACAAGGTGCCACCAATAATTTTGATGGATTTGTCTTGTTAGGAACTCTCGCACATAATACTTGATTATGCTTGTTTGCTTCTTCTCCATTTACTTTATTAAGATTAGCATAATTATAAACATTTAATACAACTCCTTTGTAACCCAAAATTTTTCTATCGGAGATATTATATTTAGCAGTTACACAGTAATTTTCTTCTAATGGTAAGTAACTAGTAATCTGTTGTTGCTGAATATACCATCTATCTCTCACATATTCAGTAAGATTAAAATTTGTTTGCGTATTTACAAGGGGACAATTTTGTCCATTAGCTTCTGATAGTAAAAGTAAAATAAATAGGTTCATTTGATAATTATTAATATCAAAAAAACTTTATATGCTAATTTAACTATCTTCAATGACATCATTAATTATCATATCCTCAAAATATTTACTTTTTTTCCTATAGTTTATGTAGTTAGAAATAGTATAACAGAAAAAAATAGATACTAAATACGTATCTCCCCAAATATAACTTAGTTCAAAAAATCTATAATCTTTGAGATATAATGTAGATAAATATAGAGCTATTGCTAACAAAATAATCTGAAATATAGTATCAATTCGATATTTTTTAGATATTTCCCCTGAATATGAATTATATACAGTTTCCAGTATCAATATACTAGATAGAATAACTGGTAAAAATTTTACAGTATCAATTTCATAAGATGTTTCGTACATAAAAGCATTAATTATAGGTATAAATAATATAGCTAAAAATATAGAGACTTTTAATGCTTCATATGCAAGTAACCAATAGTCATCAAAGCCTAAAATATAAGGAACTTCATAAACTTGTAAAATGTCTTTAGTCGTAAATCTATTATACAATTGCCTATTAAGTTTATTAAAAACTATATCTGATTCTGGTCTTTTTATAAATTCATCTAAGTATTCTTTCCATTGTTTATTAGGAATAGATAGCATTTTTTCGTAAACCATTTGTTCGTATTCAACATTTCTTACGATAATATTGTAAATACTTTTCTTATGAAGAAATCTTTTAAATTTGTTATATAGATAAAGTCCTATACTGAATATACAATATGGATATAATAATACTAAAACAGATATAGTTTGATGTTCATAAGAAGTCACTGAATAGCTTTTATCGTATTTATTCATACATTTTGACCACATTCTGATATCGGCAGTGTATTCTTCATATTCGGCATTAATAACGTTAAATAAAGATATCAATTGATATAGATAAAGGTCAGCAGATAGCATGAAAATATAAATACTATTATTAGTATCAAACATAAGATAATGAGAAATTCCTAAAATTCCAACAAATATTCCTAATATATAATTAGGTAACATACCAGACAAATACATAAAACCGTCTGACTGTAAAGGACCCCATAATTTATATATATCAGTAAAACCTTCTTTATTTTTATATGGATGTGCTATACCATTTATTGAGCTATCAATACTACTTAAATTTTTGAACTCATAACCTAGCATAAACTTTACGTAGTTTTCGAAAGTTTTATCCATATTCATAAATTGGTCAAATCTTTTGACACCATAATATTCATTAGGGTATGTAAAACTATATCTACTTACAGGATATGATAATAATCCTCCTCCTAAATACAAGTGTCCAAAAATTTCATGAATAAACGTAAAAAATCCAGTTGATCTAACAATATAAAAAAATAATATTGTAAAAAATAGAGAGCAAACTAAGCAAATTTTATTTTCACCATAATTCTTTAAATCATAGTTTTTCATAAACAAGAATATATTTTTGAGTCTCATAATGCTATATTGTTTCGTATCAATATTTTCAATCTGGTTCTCCCACGAAACAAGTATAAACAATTTTTCAAGTTTATCATAGTCATAAAATTCAATATTAATATCTGGTTTATTAAATTGAATAATAGTTCTTAGCTCTTCTTCGTTTAATTTATCTTTGTCCCCGTCTAAAAGTTCCATGACGGAGACATTGGAATCTGTTTCATTCATATTTTAGTATTTAATATAAAGTTTAAGTAATATTTTAAATATTTAAACATACAACGTAATAATTAGTATAGCTTAATGAGTTATAATAAACTAGAAATTGAATGGAGGAATAATTGGTTTAGTTTTATTAAAAACAATATGAATTGCTCTTGGTTTTGGAAATATATTTCTATTAATCCTAATTTGACATTTGATATGATTAACAATAATCCTCAACTACCTTGGGATACATGTGATAGAGTGTATTCTCTTAATCCAAATATTAAATGGGAACATGTTATTCAAAAAGAAGATAGTTTTTGGGATTGGACTTGTATATCACAAAATGATAACATAACGGTTAAAGATATTGAAAATAATATTAATAAACCATGGAATTATTGGGCATTAAGTAGTAATTCAAATATTACAATTGATTTTGTTAAAAAACATCTAGATGAAAATTGGAACTGGGATACATTATCATTAAATATTAATGCCACCCCACATGAAATTATAGAGAATTCTCATCTTGATTGGGAATGGAAATATTTATCATGTAATGAAAAGATTAATATTGATTTTATATTAGATAATCCTTCAGATGATTGGGATATGGACCATTTTTTTAATTATAATAAATCGATCAGTTGGAAAGATATTGAAAAGCATAAAGAATTATCATGGAATTTTACTCACATTTCATACAATGTGCCAGTGACATTGGATGCAGTAAAAAAAAATCCTCAATTTAAATGGAATTGGCACGGGTTATCTAGTAATAAGGGAATCACTTTTAAAAATTTTGAAGACAATCCAGAATTTAATTGGTCAATTGAGGGATTATCAATGAATAAAAATATTAGATGGAAAGATGTTAGTAATAACAGGCATCTTGATTGGGAATGGTGGTGGATTTCATACAACCAGGATATTGATTTTGATATAATCATGAATAATCCAGATATTGAATGGAGATGGATCAATATTAGCAATAACGAGATGAATTATGCCAAAGAAAGGTGGATAAAAAAAGAAAGACTTAGAATAATCAAATCAAATATGATTAAAAGATATTGGAGAAAAATAAGTTATAGTCCATATTATCAGTTTGGAAGAAAAATGATAATAAAGAGATTTGAAAATTAATCACCGCAATGATTCAATCTTAGTTTTAACAGCATGACACATATGACATAAAATCTGACAATTATCATATGTCCCTTTTCCACCTTTGCACCGAGGAATAATATGGTCAGCTTCATATATAAAATCTCCGCATACTTGAGGAAATTTAGAACCATTTAAGGGACAAACAAAGTCGGGAGCAAACTTTTTAAGATCATCAATACTAATACCTCCGCTACCTTTAGTAATATCAGCACAAGAGCAGTGTTGCTCAGATAATTTTCGTTTTCTGTCCTTAGTAGAAAAGTCATTTCTTTCACATAAATCGGTATCACTATCTGATGATTTACTTTCTGAATTAGAATCATAAATACTAACTGAAATATTAGTATCATTAGTTGACTCACAATCAGAATCAGATGATATACAGCTGGCATTAGTATTTTTATTAATTATTACATTAGAACATGCAGAATTAAGTTCTGATAATTGATTATTTACAATAATTTTTTCACTATTTGGTAAATCCTGTGAATTAGATTCTGAATATTGTTTTCTTTTAATTATAGTTTGATTATTAAACCATCTTAAAAATCTAATTAAAGGATCAATTAATTTAGGTTTATTTGCTTTAACAGGATTTGTTTTAAATAATTCGAACTTATTTTTACCATCTATATTAATTACTGATGTAATGTAATTATCGTTAAGCCTCTGATCATTTTTAGGAGTATATACTGGATGTGTAGTTATAAGAACTTGATCACTTGCCGCGTATACACCATTTCTAAACTGAGTAGGTAGTTGTTGTCGAATATCTTGTTTATTATTATCTAAATTAGTAAATAAATCAAATTCATATTTGTTTGGTTGTGTGAATGTGATATAATCTTTTTCGTCTTCAGGTATAATACATGATAATTTTGCACCAACATTATCATGAAAATACCAATCTTCGCCTACAATATATAATGTTCTACATACCCCTGTATATTTAGCATTAGAAATGCTAATTTTTAATTTATTAGGCCAATAACAATTATTTATTTTAAGAGGCTCATTATTGAAATATAATTTGTAACCATCATTTAATTTCAGATTCCACCTTGATTCTATATCTTCTTTTAAAGACTTCAATAATCCGCTTCTATTTGATGCGTAACCTACTTGACTATCCAAATCAAACGGAACAATTATTTTTGTATTATTTTCTACCGATGAATCAATCACTGATGGAAATATATTATATAATTTAGTTGTGTCTTCTTTATTAAGAATGTAAAAATCATTATCTGAATTATCTGACTTAACATTAAACATAATTCCTCTTAGCTTGTCAAATATATAAAATGAGACAGTTTCAAATTCAGGTCTACTTGATTTAAAATATTCTGTCATTCTTTTTCCGTTAGACCTTAGTCCTAATCCCCAACAACTATGACCTTTATCTCTGGTTTCATTAGAAAATAATTCAGTTAAATTGCTGATGTCTTTATCAGTTAAACCAGAATCATTGTTAGTTATTTGTATGTAAGGAATCATTTCAACAGTTGGGAAATCAATTGATACTCCATCTTTTGAAGAAGAAGAACAACCTCCTATTTCAGCAATTTGTTCTTTAATTTCATAACTATGAAGTTTCATTGCTGCTTTTTCAGCACCTTTTACATTAACTCTTAAAGAGTTACTCGCGCGTGAAGCACCTATGTTAAGAATATCATTAGACATTTTATAATTTATCTTTATAAAAGACAATTAAATTATATCAAATTTAAATTATTAATTTGAAAATTAACTTAAATTGTCCCAAGATAATGAACAACTCGTTTTAATTTTTCCTTACCACTTTGATTATACTTGTCTGATACATAATAATATGTAGAAGGAAGTTCATCAATTGGTCTAAAACAATCACTCATATGCATTTTTTTAAAAGGTTTTAATTTATCATGGTGATCTTTATATCTCATATTATAATTATTTTCA
>MDSW01214173.1_pt1 | contig 12562 bp, 11 predicted proteins | sample 811171 | NCBI WGS metagenome assembly MDSW01 (sample SAMN05326641, study PRJNA326480) | marine metagenome | isolation source: seawater | place: Atlantic Ocean: North West | collected 2012
GTCAACCTTGATAAACGATACCAGGTGATTGTTACATTTTGGAAGTTGGAGTCGTGTAAGATCGGCTATGCCGAATAATAAAATGTGGTATGATATCATAATTTATTATAATATGCTCGAACAAGTCTCAAACATGGATTTTATAGTGATTTTTTAATGGTTTTCCCGGATAACCAGTTAACCTCCGAATCAATGTAAATAATATTAATAGTAGTAGTAATAATAATGATGATGATGATGCTCCTGGGGGCGATAGGATAGACGGAGAGGGGAATTTAGGGTTACGCGATCTGAGAAGGGGTGTCCCCAGGTGGATCGGCATAGCCGAGCTTGTCGGTACTTTTTCCACGACGTAAGTTGTGGACCCCTAAACTACGTAAGTACCATTGCGTACGTACGTACGTACGCAATGGTACTTATATATGTGAACTGCACATCACTTATTTTATATTTTAGACTATTAATTACCTTCGTAATTAATAAGGGCTATTTAAAATATAACTTCATTCGTATTATCGCTAATAATATCCCGCGCGAATAATTCCGTAAGTTTATCCAAATAAAATAAAGATCGGCTCCGAAAATATTTAAATTTTTTTTTGAGAAACATACCTTCGTAACTTTGACCTTCGTACCAAATTACGACCGCGAGGGAAATCAATAACTGGAAGCAACGCGGTTCGCCAGAAATATTCTTGTACTCGATACAGTACCTTGCGCACATCAACATGCATGGTGCATCGCAAGTGTGTCCATGATATTCTAGTGCCTCAACCGTCTCCTACACTTTGACACGGACTCAATCGGTCTCGATGTCTTCGACCGCGAGAGAAATCTTGGAAAGGTTTCGAACGCTGAAGCGTCGTGACTTTATCCTTCAATTCGTTAGCCTTGGGCTTGTAGTCACGTCTGCTCTGATGATATGGAAGGGTCTGATTTTGCTCACTCGGAGTAGCACGCCTGTCGTCGTCGTCCTCAGCGGGTCGATGGAGCCAGCGTTCCAGCGTGGCGACATCTTGTTCCTTCTTCATGAAAAATACCCTGTCAAACTTGGAGATGTGGTGGTCTTCAGCGTTGAAGGACGGGATATTCCTATCGTGCACAGAGTTATCAAGACCCATTCTCCAAACAAAAAGAACGAGCAAGAAATACTCACCAAGGGTGATAATAATTATAGTGATGATACTGTGCTTTACGCTGTTGGACAAAATTGGCTGAAAGAGGACTGCGTTTTAGGGTGTGCCTCAGGGGTCCTGCCCTTGGTTGGCCGCTTGACAATAATCATGAATGATTATCCATTCGCAAAATTCGTGATAATTGGCTTGCTTGGATTACTCGTTGTTACTAGCAACGAGCAGTAGCACGATAGAAGGAGAGGTTATCGAGAGGTGTACACGAAACCCTTAGAATATTTAAAACGAGTTCCATTAAACTCTTACAGGCAACTCAAATGTCGACTTTAGAGCAATGCAGTCATCAGGTTTAAGCGCACGATGCACATAACGTGCTCGCGTTTGGCGCAAAAATCGTCACACAGCTGCACCCGTGCTGCTCGCATAGACGAACGTGGTTGCCAGAAACAGTGAAAGCTTTACAGCAGTTGGTAGATCTGTTGGAAAAAGCTACTTAGATAGCCTCCGGATCCATAAGTAGAGCGTCAATATCAGCTGCGATATCCGCATTCTCGAACTTCGGGCTGTAACGCTTGACGGGTCTTCCGTGTTGATTAACGAGAAACTTTTCAAAGTTCCAGGTTATGTCGGCGCGCCGGACAGGGGACCACTGTATCGGCATTGTGTTTGGCTGGATATCATAAATAAAATCAGAGCCCATACCAGCTCGGTCATCTGAAGGTGCGGGAAGAGCTGACTTAAGATAGGTCCACAACGGCTCTTCGCCCTCTCCATTGACGACGCACTTGGCCATGATCTGGAAATTTGGTACATAGCCGTCGCCTGGGCGAACATATTTGAGAGTGTTCAACAACTCAAATTCTTTGTCGTAACACTGGTGGCCAAACTGGTTGCACGGAAAACCAAGAATGACTAGCTCGTCGCCATACTTATCCGCCAGGGCATTCAGCTGAATGAAGTCCCTGACGGTCGTCCCTCACATTGTCGCGACATTATTGATTAGCACGACCTTGCCTTTAAGTTGAGCGAAGTCAAATTCAGCGCCTTCCGTAGGAGCCTCCCGTGAGCCACCACCGAGGGTTTTCCCTTTGTAGTTGTGCAGTGAGGCGTTTGCACTCGCCGTTGGTCTTTGGATCTGAAGACATTGAGACAAGTCGGGAAAAAAAATTGCAGGTTAGGACAGACAATATCGGACTTCAGACAATGAAGTGGCCCCTTCCATAAAGATAAGATCGGCGGATAACCCTAACTAGGCTTTCATCGCCTTGCATTCCTCACGCCAACTTGATGCGAATGCAACGAGCCCGCACCTTGCTGCAGTACGCCTTTCGGCGTAAGGCCGATCTCCCAGTCTGACGACTGAATTGCGCAGAAAATGAGGAAAAGTAGCACGCAGCCATCTTGTCAGACGTGCCCCCACCGAGTGGGAGAAAATCCCTCAGAAGTTCTGAATTCACGAGCGGAAAGTTTCCTCGAATAACTTTTAGTGCTAAATATCCAGAATACACTTGCTTGTGAATATCCTTGTATTATGTATACCTCTATTTATTGTACCTCTATCTTATTAACGAAGGTATTAGCTATATATTCAACTTTTTTCAACCTTATTTGTTTGATTTCATTCGTCTTCTGATTGGTGGAGAGCTCGATTATTTGCACATACTATGTAACCGTGCGGTCGTCGCTTGTTACCTTCGAAGGTACTTTTTATTGCTTACTAACAACGCCGTGCGACAATTATAGTACAATTATTATACCGAAGGTACTTGCCAGAATATCTGTAGACTATAATAAAAAAACAACTAAGATCTTACGAATAGAAGATATTACACGTATCAAAGCTTATTGCGTTTATTTCGTAAACTATTATACGTATGGATAGAAATACAAGTGTAATACATAGGTAACGTAGTGGTAACGTTATTTAATAAACTGTTATCACGTAGTCTACCTTCGTATGTACGGAGGTATTAATACATACGTATGTATCATATAATACGTACATATTAGTCATAATATATACATATTATATATATACATATTATAGGTATTATGTACGTACGTAGCTGGCTCTATCTTATTAACGAAGGTAAAGTTATCATGACGAATTCGGCTCTTATCCAGAAGATTGTCTGTCGGGATTATTATCCGCGACACCGCGACAGCTTCGCATACTTCCTGGTTATGTATCACTCCGCAAGATTGCAGTATCCGAGCAAGGTGCACAACTACCGGATCTCTGCAAAGCTGCCACTCGTCAGGTCAACAATAACGACGTCCCGCCGAATGAGCAGCGCCCCTTCCAAGCGGGTAAAGACAGTTACTGCCGCTGCCGGAATTGTGGTTAAGGAAGTTCCCACCACTCCCATTGAAGGCCAGAAAACAGGTACTTCGGGGCTTCGCAAAAAGGCGGCAATATTTTCTTCGGGCAATTACTTGGCAAATTGGGTGCAGGCTCTATTTTATGCCCTTCCAAGCGATGAAGTCAAAGGAAGCTCTATGGTACTCGGAGGAGACGGGCGTTGGTTTAACAAAGAGGCCGCTCAGATCATCATCAAGCTTGCCGCGGGAAATGGAGTAGGCAAAGTGTACGTCGGTCAAAATGGATATCTCGCCACCCCAGCAGCATCGGCCGTTATTCGTGCTCGAAAAGCTTATGGTGGTTTCATCATGTCTGCTTCGCACAACCCTGGTGGACCAGATGAAGACTGGGGCATAAAGTTCAACTATTCCTCCGGTGAGCCAGCCCCTGAAAAAATTACGGACAAAATCTATGGCTTTACGCAAACTGTCGAACTCCTTAAAATGGCGGACATACCGGACGTTGACCTCACTACGTGTGGCGTGCACAAGTTCGGAGATTTCGAAGTCGAAGTTATCGACCCTGTCTCTGACTACTTAAATCTGGCGAAGAAAGTTTTCGATTTTGACCTCATCAGATCCCTTCTCACGCGACCTGACTTCAAGTTGAAATTCGACGCCATGCATGCTATCACGGGGGCTTATGCAAAATCTATACTGGTAGAAGCCCTTGGTGCAGACCCATCGTGCTGCGTGAATGATGTTCCCAAAGAGGACTTCGCTGGTGGCCACCCCGATCCAAATCTGACATATGCCAAAGAGCTTGTGAAGACCATGTTCTCAGAGGAAGCTCCCGATTTCGGAGCAGCATCGGACGGTGATGGAGACCGAAACATGATCCTGGGAAACAACTTTTTTGTAACTCCATCCGATTCTGTTGCCATCATCGCAGCCAACGCTCAGTCGTGCATTCCCTACTTTTCTGGGGATGGAGGCATCAAAGGCCTTGCGCGCTCCATGCCAACCGCTGCTGCGCTCGACCGAGTAGCATCGTCACTGGGAGTCGAGTGTTTCGAAACACCCACCGGTTGGAAATTTTTTGGAAACCTAATGGATGCAGGCAGGCTGTCCATCTGTGGTGAAGAGTCCTTTGGGACTGGTTCCGATCACATTCGAGAGAAAGATGGACCTTGGGCTGTACTCGCCTGGCTCTCAATCCTTGCTTATCGAAACAAAGATGTTCCCATCGGTGGTGAGAAGGTTACGGTTGAAAAGATTACCAGAGAACATTGGGCACAGTACGGCCGGAACTTTTTCAGCCGTTACGACTACGAGGCCTGCGAGTCAGAACCATGCAACGAGATGATGCAACACTTGCGCACCATCGCTTACTCTTCAAAGAAAGGCGATAAATATGGGCCATATGAACTCGACTTTGCCGATGATTTTGAATATATCGATCCCATCGATGGCTCAGTTTCGCGTAATCAAGGGTTACGGTTTGTGTTCACCGATGGAAGCCGTTTTATTTTCCGCCTTTCAGGCACCGGTTCCTCCGGCGCCACGGTCCGAATGTACATCGAGCAATACGAGTCAGATGCTAGTAAGCAGAATTTAGACGCCCAGGAGGCTCTAGGGCCACTCATCCAAGTCGCTCTGGATACCTCTAAATTGAAGGAATTCACAGGGCGCGATTCACCCTCAGTAATCACCTAATTAGCAGGATTATGTTATTTTCTGTGACTCGTGACAGATCATCAGGCGAATAAACATCGCAAGTGCAGTGCTTGTCAAGCCTAACTAAATTTCAGTTTCATGAAAATAGCTTCACATTTGCTAATAAAAAAACATGAACTGTTCTGATGAAGACTAGCTACTAGTTGGCGGTCGCTCCTTGAGTTGTCCACAAGGACACATCCGGCAGAAGTCGATATAGTAATCCAAGGCCGGCAACCTGGTAGCTCGGAAAAAAATGATAGGGGCAAACCATCTTATGTGTAAGATGCCGCAGTAGTTTCAAGCACGTGGAGTGCTGACGGTGTGCTCTTCTGGTTTTCAGCTAGTGGGTGTGCAGTGCAACTAAAAAGACAAGCCCGATATCAGCTTTAACTTCGCGTAAGATAGATTTGCTGCTCTGTCAAAAAAGCTCGCCTGATCCTACCTGACCGCCATTTCCTGACGAAATTTTTGATAAAGTATCCCGCAGATACAAGCAGGTTGATGACTTGGAGATCGGGCGGGTTAACTGCTGCAAATGGATACCAGAACCGATAGCTGAAGGGAAAAAACAGTTGGGTGACTTAATTCACTTGGGTCTTATTAAAACTCAGAAAGAGAAGGGATGGAAGTTTTGGAAGATGGTGACATGAGAAGGATCAGCAAGGTGAGCCTTCAGGTTAGCGACTGGGCCAGTGCCTGTTACGTCATGCTGAATGAAGCAACCCATCGCAGCCACCATAGCGAGCCGGCCGTTTGCGATCTCTTTGGCGCGCAGAGTTTTCTGCTCTTCTGCACTCTTGGCCATGCCCATGGGATTGAAAAGCCCTCCACCAGGGTATCCGACATCGGTGCCAGTGCATCTACGACTCTCATCATATGGATCGGCGTGGACGGATCCAGGGTTTTTCATATCTTGCCAGCGGCGGACTTCAGCCCAGTTCATCAGGAACATTTGCACGACGAAAAGAGTATTGGCGTCGGCTACATATCCATCGAAGAAAGGAGCTTCGGCCCAGTTAGGCAGAGGACCGTCGACGAATGGGTTGCCGAATATTTCGGGCGCTGCCATACCGGCGACACCCAGCATTGCCCATCGGGCATGCATGAGCTCGGCTTGCTGATACCACTCCAGAGCTGCTTTGTCTTCGCCTGAGGTGGCACGAAGGGAAAGCCGTAAGGAAGCGAAGATGCGGAGGACGAAAGGTAACCGGGGTGATGACGACCAATGAAACTGACAGCGAGCACACATAAATAGGAAACTCTTGGGCAGCTCGTTAATGTATCTTACCCAGTCCGAGTGGGTCGAAGCCATAGTCACCGGGCATCGTGCCGTCGAGGTGTTTAGGAGGGGTTGAACCGGGGAAAAAGTTCGGCCGGGCTACAGCGGCCACCCGTACGACACGCGCTCGCTGAGTTCGCCTCGGCGTACTTGCGTTTGCACATTTGGGCTTCAGCCTGTGTAGATAATGCAGGCGGATGGATCGTGGTCAGCAAAGTGCGTGTCGTTTCTCAACACAATCATGTCTCCAACAGTGCGTGGACTTTCAGCCGGTTTTGTGTTATGGTCGAGGGGTGGCGCCTAACTCTTTTATCACGAGCAAACGATAGGGAGTGTTGCTTGGGATCTTACCTTGACATGAGAGCCCGATCGGCAAAGGAAGCGAACATCTTTCGACTCTGCTCGTGCGGAAGGTCGGGGTTACTGCTATTCGCCGAAGTATTATTCCCGTTAAAATGTGGACGCGATCTTCGCGATTTTCCCAGCAGCATGGCCAATCAGATTTGAGAATCACGTACGCGAGAATCCCTTTCGCTTTTTGATTCGCAGTATGTAGCTGACGCCAACACATATATACATCAATCGGCATTCATGCGGCATGGGTTACACGTACGGAGTACAGTATTACAAATAAATAAATAAAAGACATGCGGCATGCCTCATTGTTCCTGGCGGTGTCTTCTACGAAGGATAGACAAGTATGGATATAGGCATATCTAATAGTACGAAGAATACGAAGTACGAAGGTAATGTATTCAGTATGTATTCCATACGAACGAAGGTACGAACACCGTAAAAACAGTGTATAAAAAACCATCTTTCTAAATTATTACGAAGAGCTTTACGAACGAAGGTACCTTCGTACTAAAACATTACTAAAACACTGCTAAAACACAGCTAAAACATTGCTAAATCATCGATTTTGCGATTTTAGCAATTTCAAGTAGGCATTTGAGCAGATTATATGTTCATACGCAAATGTAAGCGGCTTAGACCTGTGTAGAGCAGATCTGGCTAATTTTTTTGGCTAAATTTTTAACCGTCATTCAAGGTTTAAATTTGCGTATTACAGGCAAATTTACAAGCAAATTTAACCGGCCGAATACCAAGTAATAAGAGTGTAATAAGTATAGCAGGATTGTTAAATTTTTAGCTAAAACGGACCGTCTCTGGCTAAGCTGGGGAAACATAGTGTCAAATTTGGAAATTTACGCCAAAACAGTGTATAGCAGTTTCGTAGTAGTTTCGCTATATTTGGGGCTAAATTAATATATATAAGACAAATCGACGGTCTGCGACTCAAGAAGAATTTATAAACGACTGCAAAAACTATTCTCGGTCGGCGTAAATTTCCGCCGACCCGCACCACTTGTAAATTTTCCCCCTAAACCAAAAATGTGATGCGGGACGAAACAGACCCAAAATCACCGTTCAAATTTAGCCAAAATTTTAGCTAGATCTGCTATACTGCCCTTACGGTAATTATGTCACCGATAAAAGTGTCACACCTGGTTGAAATTCAGAATCCCTTTTCGTACCTTCGAAGGTACTTTTTATTTCGGATTCCGCCGCCAGCCGGTTCGCGCGAAGGAACAGCAAGTCTGGAGGCGTGCTTTAGCGGCACGTCCGCCTTCAAACTCGGCTTTGTGTCTGTCGTTGTTCAAGACTGCCAACCGAAACTACATTTCTATTTCTTGCCTTTGCCCTCTTCTTCCCTCCAGATTTTCGAGCAGCCTGTGTGGGTTTCAGTTTTGCGTCGAGTTGACTTCGCAAACCATGGACAATACGATAGGCGATGTCCCCCTCGAATGGTATAGGGAAGACGAGCACATCGGATATGATGCCGATGGTCGCAAACTTTTCAAGATAACGAAGGCAGACTCAATCGAACATCTTTTGCAAATGGTTGACGACCCGAGCTATTGGAGAACAGTGTTTGACGAAAAAGGAGGCGGTGCACCACAGCTATCGAAAACACAGGTATGGGGATTTACTTCGGAAACGCAGTCTGCATGTAAACATCGCGCAATAACCATCCACTAATAAGGTCGAGCTTATTCAAAAGCTACGAGGAGGAGTAATGCCAAGGAGGTTTTTTGGGGACCAGCATCTTGACGTCCAGGTGACCTTTTTCCGTGTTGTTTTTGTTGCCTCGCCTGGCAATGACTTTTGCATCGATGCGTAAGGGTTTCTCGGGCCATGGATCGCACATGGCGCCAGTGCAATCGCGAGAGCCTAAACGCCGATTCATTCCATCAAGATGGTAAGCTTGTTTATAGGCAATGTGCCAGATACCTCTGAAAGACATCCAATCCTGCTCCGCAGGGAAGCAAAAATGGTTATCCGTTTAATTCGAAGTTTGCGAAATGGATATATACACAAACCAGTGACTGATGTACGTTCGTGTCGGCATGTCGAACCGTTTTCGACGCGTTTCCTATACAAATAATAACATCCGTGCTTTCGTGTGATCAATCTTCAGAATATCGCTCAAGGACTGCGACTATTATGGGACTCACTTTGTGGACCTGCGGGGAAAAGTAACGGTGCTGAGAAAATATATCATTGTATTCGTATTTACTGACAGAAGCTGACTGTAACACTTGCAACGTGCAGCTCTTCCTTCACCAAGAAGTAGAGTACCGAATCACATGGACTCCTACAATCCGCCTGTCGAGTGTCGCACCACCAAAATTTCTGATGGTTCTTCTGGAGACAAACAAACATCATTGACTTATCAAAACGTCTATGATGCTCTCCGAAAGGTGTGCCAGTGGCATCTCTTTTATTCGCAAGCTTGCACACGTGACTATGACTGTGCGAGCCACAGGTTCCTTCATACACACCTTATGTCGTTGAACGGTTAGAAATGAAGCTGTGTATCAAATCTGGAATGGACCTTGTAACACCTCCATTTCACTTTTTCAGGTTTCGAAGGTGTCTTGATCTTTATCTGTGTCCTCGAGTTGAAAAGGCTCGCCTGAGCGTACCCCCGAGTGCCATTCTGCCACCATTGCCGAATCCAAAGGTAAAAGAAAGTTTTCATGAAGTACACGTTTGAAACGTTGGCTAACTACTGGATTGCAGGAGTTAAGGCCATTCCCAACGACGGAGCTGTTACGAATGATAGGACATCGGGTACGCATATGTGCTGCCATTGTATCCCGAGTCTCGATTCGTTTGTGTCCAGGAACGCAAACTTTACTTTTCCATGACTCGATTTTTAGGATAAAGTTCTATGCATCGCACCTGATCCAACCGGGTGAGCATATTCTCACCAAGGGCGAACACTAGCAAATCTTTCTATCTGATTGCCATTTGCATCCTTGCACTCGTTATCCCATCGCAGTCATTGGCTTTTATCTGGATCGTCTGACTGTACGTTAAGAAAGTGGGAGGTAACGCTCTAAGTGGTCTGCTGGAATTTTGAAGACTGAGTTCAATTACCTTCAAACATATGATCAGATCTCTACTGGTCGCTGCACCAGAGTTTGGCATTTCACAAAAGAGGTCAAATCTGTTGCATGGTGAATAATTGTCTGCACGTGGCATTCGGAATCCTTAAAAAACCTTCATCAGGTGTCCTCGACCCGGTAGCAACGTTTTATCTGCATGTGTTGGCGCTGCTATTGTTTTGATCTGTTCAGACGGTAAATGGAGGGTTCAATAAAGGATTAATGCATCAAATTAAGTTACATTGCTTGAAGATTCCGGGCAATATCCCACCGTCCATCATCACGATTCACATTTGTACGATGGGGTAGGGTCTTGAATTGAGCTGCGGCAATGCAGTGTTGACCCACCCAAATTCCTTCTCGCAGGAGAATACTGAACAGATGACTTGTCCCTGGGGAGAGAGGTGAAATTCAAATGTTGTTCTTGCATTTGCCAGGGGCTCACCGCCGGTTCAAATATGGCAAACAGGAACGGGATGATATTCGTTTCACATTCAGCTGCTGTGATCAAGGTTAAGTTTCTCCCGGTTTACATATTGATGGTTATTTAACACTTTTATAATAGGTTGTCTGGCATCGCAAGGGGTGCGACCTGCAGCTTGGGTTCTTATTCGCGCATCACCCTCTCACTGTGCTTCAATTTCAGAGACTATTTTGCATCCATTGTTTCCGATGGAAACCATGTCATGATTCATCGGCTCTCAAGGTATGAAATGCATCCATGTAAGAATCATTTTCGTCCTCAGCAGCTGCACTTTCCAGGAGAAACTCTCAGCAAATTTTCCGTCACCAAAAGTTCGTTGCGTCTACATTTCAGTCAACTCACTCGCGGTCTGACTTTTTGACTCGTCCAGGATTCCCATTCGAAGTGTCATATTTCATCCACAAAATCCATTGCTCTTCATTTGCACTGGCTTGCACGTGCAAATATATGATCTGCAGCGCCAAGTGCTCTTGAGGAAACTCTCGACTGGCACACGCAGGCTGAGTTGCATGGCGATTCATTCTGGAGGTTTTTTGTGAATATTATGTAAACAGAAATCTCAGTTCTCACCAGAAGCAATGCCTTGTGCACGAACAGGGGAGAACATAATTGTCGGTAGCGAAGATGGAAAGCTTTCATGGTAAGGCCCGATGCCAAAGACTTGACTGACAAATGTTTCTAATCCTGGCTGTACTTTTTAGGTTTGATTTGGAATTATCAATCACGCCATACAAAGTTTTGGGATCGCATGCAGGTGCTATCAAGGTCACGTCCCGTTATATACCGGTTCCTCTATGATGAGAGATTGAACCCTTGCTGCACAGGACGTCAGTTTTCATCCAAAATACCCTTTGTTTGCCTCAGGTTCTGATGATGCAACTGCCCATGTATTTCATGGAATGGTACATGCTGATCTAGACAGAAACGTCTTGATCATTCCGCTGAAAATCCTTCGTTCACACTCCGGTCACGATGGTGAGGGAGTCACGGAGTGCGCGTTTCATCCGACGCAGCCATGGCTGTTCAGTGCAGGTGCAGATGGTTCCATAATATTATTCTGCGATGAAGGCTAGAAAAGGTGCGGAGAACGGCAAGTTGGCTAGACTATTAAGACACTGTTCAAGGATCTCTCTGATTATTGAAAATATTCACACTTATCCGCGCGAAAGACACTGTATCTAACTGACGGGCTGAGTCGCAAAAGGAGCATATACATTCTCTACTTGGTCCACCTTGCCGAGGACCTCCAAGGAGAAATCTCTTCAAGGGGTTGCTCCTCTCAGACAGTATACCTATCTTTCGCACGGCGTTCAAGTCTTATGGCGTCGTCGTGAACCATATAGCCAATTTTCTCGTTCTCGCCCATCGCAAGGATACTTTTGAAATGTCGACCTATCGCCATCTGATCTGCTTCGTCAGAGGCTGTTTTGGTCCATAAGGAAATTCTGTGCTGTTTCTGGCGAACACTCACTACAGCACCGCATATCTCGCTAGGCTCACAGAACTGCTCTCCGATCATGGCGAGCAGCAAGTTGAGCCAGCAGTCATCCAAGGTGCTTGGATCCTTGCTCTTCGGAAAAAAGTAAGTCCACTTGCCCCCTTTTGCGCACTTTGCATCTTCCCATTTTGGTTCGATCCCTTCCTTGAAGAGATGGAAGTCAGTCCCCATGATCAACCTACTCGGCGCCAAAATGTTGTTGTAGAGGCACCAAAAATCTTCTACGGTATTAAAAGTGTAGACAGTTCGCAATGTTTGTCCCCATGTCGCCTGTTTCTGGCGTCTGACATAATTCCACAAGTAGTGAGTTCAAATGGTTCAGGCTTTAGAGATGATGTATGCTTACCCGTTAGGGTTGTCGAACCAGAGAGTCCAAGTGTGCTCCAGTGGATGTTTCAGGCTGAAGTCTGGCGGGGTCTGATTCGCCATGCTCAAACTTTGAACTGAGCGGCGCCGAATTGAATTTGAAGTTAAACGGAAGGGAGGCGGATAAGCCCCGCTGCAGTAATGGGAACTTCATATTCATGGCGGCTCGTCTATATGGGGGCATTTCGATTCTTGCCTGGCTAGATCTAGCCGGGGGATGTGGCATACAGTCAGAAACGTGTCATTTTCAATCCGGACCTGACTAGTCTCCTGTGCGCTCTAACACGATTCCCGATTTTCGGGATATTACGGTGGATTTTGTCACCA
>MDSW01105695.1_pt1 | contig 12560 bp, 6 predicted proteins | sample 811171 | NCBI WGS metagenome assembly MDSW01 (sample SAMN05326641, study PRJNA326480) | marine metagenome | isolation source: seawater | place: Atlantic Ocean: North West | collected 2012
CTCCCCCCCCCCGCGACCCGCGGTCTCCAGGCGCGCCCTCCTCCTTTCGTGCGCGTGGTTCGTCGTCCCCTCCGCCTCGTCGGCACCCGCCGCGGCGCTCCCGACGACATCCCCTCGTCCCGGCCCCGAGTTCGAGGACGTCGCGTTCCCGCGCTACCCCGGGTTCACCACCTTCCCCTCGGGCGTCCAGGCGCGCGACCTGTGCCTCGGCGACGGCCCCGAGGTGGTCCGAGGCCGCCCGGTCCGCCTGGAGTGGGCAGCGTGGACCGTGCACCGCGGCAGAAATATCTCGGGCCCCCTCGGGACGACGCCCTCGCTCTCGTTCGTCCCCGGGGACGGCGCCCTCATCCCCGCGCTCGAGGAGGCGGTGCTCGCCGGGATGCGCGCGGGCGGCGTCCGGCGCGTCCTCGTGCCCCCGAAAGCCTCCGTCAGCTACCCCTACGTGCCGCCCGAGCCCCTCCCGGACGGCGCCCTCCCCGCGCCGCGAACGAAGCTCGGCCGAGCCCCCGTCGGAGGCTACGACCCCGCGCTCGGGACGCAGCGCGTCGACCGAGGCGTCGGCCCCGCGCCCGCCGACCCGGCCGACCGAGACTGGCTCGAGTCCGTGATCGACCGAAACGCGTTCACGATCAAACCCGCGGACCGATCGCTCCTGTTCGACGTGCGCGTCCTCGCCGTGGGCGGTCCGAGCGACGACGCCGGGTTCGCCGGCGTGAATACTTTTGCGAATGAAAACGACCGAGGCGTCGACCCGGTGGCGAACGCGTCGAAGCCGCTCGAATCGTTCGGCGTCGTCAACGACGCGAGCGGCGACGGCGGCGCGTCGTGGTGGACCGCGACGCTCCCGGGGCGTTCGACGTACTGCCCCGCGGAGCGGTGATGGATGGAGTATTTATATAGGGTGTATCATCAGTAAGGGGGTGTATCGTATCATCATTTATGGGTGTATTACTTCCGAAAGTATGCACTACGTCTCGACGAAGAGCAACGCGTCGGGGGTTCCGGGAAGGCACTCGACGAGAAACCGCGACGCATCCCCCCGAGACTCGGACGAAGACGCGCGCGCGGGCGCGCCGACCCCCGCGAGCCCCGCGAGTCCACCGAGCCACCAACGCCACCACCCCGACGGGCCGGACGCGCGCCCCGGCGGCGTTTCCGGCTTAAGCTTCGGGTTCGCGTTCGGGTTCGGCTTCGGCGCGCTCGGCCGTTCCGCGCCGTAATAATTCTCCGGCGGCGGCGGCGTCGCGTCCCACAGCGCCCCCCGCGTCGCGCTCGCGACCAACGCGCGCTTCGCCCGCGCCGGAAATCCACCCCGATCATCACCGTTCGTCGTCGTCGTAAACGCACCTCGCCCCGTCGTCGTTCCCCGGGTGATTATCGTCCCTTCTTCTTCCGCGGCGACGGCGAAACGCTCGCTCCGGCTTCGGCTCCGGCGGAGCGCGGCGCCGGCGGCGAAGGGCGCGGCCATGCTGGTCCCCGTCCACGCCTCGTACGCGTCCTCTCCGGCGACGCTCGCCGCTCTGACGTCCACGCCCGGCGCGAACGCGTCCACGCACGCGCCCGTCCGCCCGTCCGCCCACGCGCGATCGGTCCGGTCGCTCGCCGCGACGACCGCGGCGCCGGACGCGCGCCCGTCCCGCCCGGGGCTGAACGCGCACGCGTCGGCGCGATGAGAGGAGCCCGGCGCGTTGCCCGACGCGACGAACGCGGCGACGCCCGCGCGGGTCGCCGCGCGAACGGCGGCCTCCAGGGACCGAGCGCCCGAGCCCGCGGGCTGGACCCCGAGGCTCAGCGTCATCACCGCTGAGGGGGCGGGATTTCCCGAAGCCTTCGCGTTTCGGAAATGTTCGAGTGCCCAGTCGACGCCGGCGACGACGTCCGACACGCGGCCGTCGCCGTCGCAGTCCAACACGCGCGCGGAGACCACGTCGGCGCTCGGCGCCAACCCCGACGCGTACCCCGCGGCGAGGCTCGCGACCGCCGTGCCGTGGCCGAAACAGTCCCCGCCGGCGCGGCGCACGGCGCGGCGCTCCTCGGCGTCGGCGGCGCCGGAGACCGCGCGGAGGTCCGCGGCGGCGACCACGCGACCGCCGAAGTCGGCGTGCGACGCGAAGACGCCCGAGTCGAGGACGTACGCGAGCGTCCGCGCGTTCGTCGCGTCCGACGATTCGGACCCGTCGCGAGTCGTACCCGCGTCGATGCGACCTAGACCCGCGTCGACGCGACCGAGACCCGCGTCGACGCGACCTAGACCCGCGTCGACGCGACCGTCGAGGGGGAGCCGGCGCTGGTTCACGCGGTCGAGCGACCAGGGAACCGCCGCGGGCGACGAGGAGGAGACGCCGGTCGCGCGCGAGGAGGAGACGTTTTCGTTTTCGCGTGATGAAAGAAGCGTCTCCCCTTGAGCGGCGACGGAAAAGACTTTGGCGTCGGCGGCCTCTCGGGCGGCGCGGAAGCCTTGCGCCCTGACGACGCCGTCGCGCTCGACGAGCGCGAGCGGGTGGCGCCGCGCGAACGCCTCGGCCTGGGACGCGCGGAGCGTGAGCGCGGCGCCCCTGAGCGCGGTTCGGAAACGCCGCGTCGCGGGGAAACGCGCGAGGTCCGCGTCGAAGGAGGCGTCGGGGGCGTCGGGTGGGAGGGTCACCAAATACCCGGCGGGCGGGGAGGCTAAGGCGGCGGCGGCGACGACGACGACGCGCGCGCGGAGGAGCGCGGCGTGCGCGAGAAGCGCCGCGCACGCGAGCGCGGACGCGCGCATGCGAGGGGAGCGAGGGGGAGCGTGCGCGGCGCGGAGTGCGAACGCTCGCGCTCCGGAGGCGGGCCGAGGAGGTTCGAGCGGCCGAGGAGATTTTTTTTTATGTTTCGATTTTGTTTGGACGCGCGACGTTCGACGACGCGCGCGCTTCGTTTCGCGAGCACCGCCTCTAAACGGAGTCCCGCAGAGGCTCGCGCGGCCTCTGTCGGCCCTGACGCGCGCCATCCTCGCCATCCTCGCCCGGCGAACTCACGCGCCGCCGTCCGCGGCGTCGCCCTCCCGCGCCTCCGCCTTTTTGAACCCGCCCCGGAGCAGCATCGCGCGGAAGTCCGCGTTGGACTTGGGCGCCGAGTCGCCGCCGCCGCTTTCCCCGGGACCGCCGTTCGCCTCGGCCGCGCCCGCCGCGCCCGCCCTCGCGGCTCTCGGCGTCATCCCGGCGCCGCGGAACCCGAGGCCGAACCCCCCCCGCCCGCCCGGTCGGCGGGGCGCCGCGGCGGCCCCCGCGCCAGGGCCGGGTCCCGAGCCGCCGCCGCGACCGCCGCCGCGGCTTCGAGCGCCCGCCTCGTCCGGCGGCGCCGACCTCGAGACGGTCAGCCGCCGGCCCTGGAACTCCGCGCCGTCGCGCATGATGGCGGCGCGAAGCGCCGCCTCCGCGTCGAAGTCGACGTACGCGAACCCGCGCGATTTCCCCGTGGTTCGGTCGCGGACGACGCGCGCCCGCGTCGCCGACCCCGACGCGCCGCTCTCCTTGACGAGCGCGTCGAAAAACGCGCGCAGGTCCTCCTCCTCGCACGAGAACGGAAGGTTCTTGACGAACGCCGTGTTTTCGTCGCGCTCGGGGAAGAGCGCCTTGTACCTGGCGCGCCGCGCGGTGGGGTCCTCCGGGAGCTTCGCCCGCCGCGCGTCCGAACCCTCCGCGGCGTCGTTCGCGTTCGCGTTCGCGTTCGCGTTCGCGTCGTCGTCCGAAACCTCCCTGCCTCCGTCGCCTCGCGCTTTTTTCGCGGCGCGGCCGCCGTCCTCCGCCTCCGCCTCGTCCTCCGCCGCCCGGCGCTTCTTCTTCGCCTCGGACGGCGCCGACTCCGTCGTCGGGGGACGCTCCGCGTCGCCCTCCGCTCGGCTTTTTTCCTCCGTCGCTTTTTTTCGGCTTTTGTCCTTCTTTTTGTAGTTGGGATCGGCGGCGCGGCGAAGCCGCCGCGCCTCCGCCGGGTCGAGCGCCAGCGCGGCGCGACGACGCTCGGCGAGGTCCGCCTCGAGCGCCCTGAGCCTCGCGCCCGCCTTCGCGTCCGCCTCGAGCTGGTGCTCGAGGGTCCCGACCGCGCGCTCGAGGCGGATCCACGCCTCGCACGCGGGCGCCCACCCGGGCCGCGCCTCCTTCGCGCGTCGGCTCTTGTCGCGAGTGGTCCCCGGCGGGTCGGAAGACGAGGTCTCCGCGGAGACGAGGGTCTCGCGGCAGTGCGCGCGCTTCAGGACCGCGCGCGCCTCCGCCACCTTCCCGGCGACGCGCCACAGGAACTCCGCGTGCGCCGCGTGCGCCTCGCCGACGTCCCTGTACTCGTTCTCGGTGAACGACGCCCACGTCGCCTCCGCCGCGTCGACGTCCCCGAGGCGCCGCGCCAGGCGATCCGCGCGCGTCGACGCCAGCGCGAGCGCCGGGTCCGCCCACCCCGGGTGCGCGGCCGCCATCTCCGCGCGCGCCTCCTCCCACGACACGCACTCCGCGTCAACCGCCGCGAGGAGAAACGCGAGGCGCTCGTTCGGGTCGACGGCTCGTTCGGGGCGCTTCTTCCCGTCGGCGTCGGCGGCGTTTGCGGCGGGAGACGGAAACGGGGCGCCCTCCGCCTCCCGCGCGCGTCTCGCCAGCGCGCGCGCGTCGTCCCGCGAATCGCCGCCGGAGCTCGCGGCGCTCCACCGGATCGCCGCGGCCCACACCGCGCCGCTCCCGGCGCCGCGGCCGCAGCCGCGCACCGCCCGCGCGTGCGCGTCCTCGCTCAGCGCCCGCACCTTCACCCGGTGGTCGAGGAACGACGTGTACCTGAGCCACGCGGCGGGATCCGTCGGCGTCGCCGCGACGGCGCGCTCGTGCGCGCACCGCGCCGACGCCGACGCGGGACCGACGAGCGCCTCGAACGTCGCCTTATCGGCGGCCGTTTTTTTGGACGAGGCCGCCTTCTCGCACCGCGCCTCTTCGAGCGCGACGGACGCGCGGTGCGCCTCGGCGAGCGCGGCGGCGCGGGCGGGACCTCTCGGCATCGCCTCGGCGTCGGCGATTAAGCGCTCGACGGGCGCGCGCTCGAGCGACGCGGCGGCGGCGGCGGCCGACGAGGCGGCGCGCGCCGCCTTCGCGGCGGGGAGGAGGGCGGCGGAGCGCGCGTCCTCGTCCTCCGCGAGGGGCTCCGGCTCCGCGAGGGGGATCGCGAGCTGGCGGAGCCGCAGTTCGTCGACGCGGTCGCCGTTCGTCTCCGCCTCGCCGCCGCGTCGCGAGGCTTCGAAGGCTCGGAAGGCGGCCCAGATCTTGTGGCCGTGGACGAAGTGGCGCCCCGCGAGCTCGGCCGCGCGCTCGTACAGCTCGCGCCTTCGCTCGGGGTCCCAGTCTTGGTCGAGGGAGAACTCGAGGTACCCGAGCCACAGCGGGACGGAGAGGATCTCCCTCGTCGCGCGGTCGAAGAGCCCGCCGACGATCTCCCCGCGCCTGGCCCTCTTCCCCTTGGTCAGGCGCACCTCGTCCGCGATCCACTCGCGCCACCTCGTCTCGTCCAGGGGGAACCGCGCCGACATCGCCTCGCGAGCCTCGCGCAGGCGCTCGCGCAGGTTCGCCTCGCGAAGCAGGCGCACGAGGCGGTCGTGCGCGCCCCACTCGCATGCGTCCTTCGCCACCGCCTCCTCCGCGCGCATGACGCGATCCATCAGCGACGCGTCCATGTCGGCGGCCCCAGCGCCCGAATCCGAAGCGCTCGACGACGCGGACGAAGCGTCGGACGCGTCCGATTCCGAACCGGAATCAGACGACGCGGCCGAGTCCGCCTCCGCGGAACCCGCCGCGGGCTCGGCCATGGGCTCGACCGTGGGCACGCGCGGCGGCGGTCGAGGAGGATCGCGCGCGCGGGGGCGAATCTGACGAGAGCGGCGACGACGAGATTCACTTTGGGCGAACGAAGACGCCCGCGGCGGCGGCGCGAAATCTGAAAACGTTAACGCGGCGTCAATATAAAAATGCGTTCCTCTCTGGGCCCGCGTCCGCCCCCCGCGCCGGGCCCCTCCACCCCTCCCCTCCTCCATCCTCAGAAGGCGGCGACGAGCCACGCGCAGAGCTCCTCCGCCTGGTCGGCGTAGGACATCTCCCCCGGGTGCTTCTTCGCGGCGGCGACGATCGCCTCCCTCCCCCGCGCGTTCTCGATGGCGCGCCTCCCCTCCTCCCCCTTCTCCCTCGCGACGGCGATGAGCGCGCGCCCCGCCGCGCTCGCCACCTCCGCGGAGTCCGGGTTCGCGCGCATCGCCCCCACGAGCGCGGGCACGCCGCCGCCGCGCCCGAGCATCTCCTCGGGCTCCTTCAGCAGCTGCGTTCGCGCGTGATCCGATCGCTCCGCCATCGCCCGCAGCGCCTCCGCGCCCGCCGCCTGCACGCGCTCAGAGTCGCGATGCGTCGCCATCGCGCCGAGCACCGCCGCCACCGCGCCGGACCGCGCGACGTCGTCCGCGCGCTTCGCGATCTTGACGGCGTCAAAGGCGAGGTCCTCGCCGCGGAGCGCGAAGACGAGCGCGGCGAGCGATTCGTGCGCCGCCGACTCGGGGTCGCCGCCGTCGAAGATTTTCGCCGTCGACGCCGCCCCCTCCATGAGGCGATCGCGCTCCTCGAGCATGTCCGAACGCTCCGCGCGCCACGCCACGCGCTCCGCGCGGAGCGTGAAGCACGCCTGGCGCTCCTTCTCCAGCTCCACCTCCAGGCGCTTGATCTCCGCGCGAAGCGCCTCGAGCTCGGCGAGGTTATCGACGCCGTCGACCGACGACGACCCCGCCGACGGCCCGGACGCTCCGGCCGCCGCCCCCGCGCCGCCCTCGCGAGACTCGCGAGACTCGGACGTCTCGACGGCGGATCCGTCCCGGAGGAGGATCGTTCGCGTCGTGGTCGTGCGGACCGTGCGGGTCGAACCCTTACGCTTAGGTGCCGACGCGTCCGCGCCGGATCGCGCGCCGGCGAGAGACTCTCCCTCCTCGTCCGAGCTCGGGCCGAAATCGTCGGACCCCGACGCGTCGCCGTCCGAACCCGAACCCCCCCCGGCGGCGCGCGCCGACGCGTCGTCGTCGCGCCTCTCCTCGGAGGACCCGCCGAAGAAGAAACTCCTCTTCGCCTTCTTCGGGCTGAGCATCTCCACCTCCTTGCGCAGGACGTCCGTCTCCGTGACCATGGCGTCGAGCGCGATGTTCTTCACCGTCAGCGCCAGCGACGCCATCGCCATGGATCGGTCGTGGTCCTCGAGCTTCACGAACTCGCTCGCGTCGTACGAGGGCGCGCTCGGATCCGCCACCCGAGGCGTCGAGACGCCCGAGGCGTCCGCGGGGAGGAGGCGGGAGGCGGCGCTCGCGCGAAGGGCGGGGGCGGGGAGGGAGGCGTCGCGGGAGGGATCGTCGCGCGCGGAGGCGGAGGCTTCGGCGGCGCGAGGACCGCGCGCGTCGGCGGGATCCTTCGCCGCGGCGCCGCGATGAGGGGCGGCGCTCCCCGCGTCGAGGCTTTGGCGCTCGCCTCGCTCGGAGGAGGTCTCCGAGGCGGTGGACGACCCGCTGGGTTTCGCGAGGACGCTCTGCGGCGTGGGGGGCGCCTCGCGCGGCGCGGCGGCGGCGCCGCGCGCGGCGTCCTCCGCGCCGAGCGACTCGGCCCCCCGCGCCGGCGCGCCCTCGGCGCGGGCGGCTTCGTCGGCGCCCGGGGCGTCGGCGAAGAGGCCCTTCGCGGGGCCTCGGCCCGTGCGCACGGGCTTGGCGCCGAAGCGCACGCCCGCGGCCTGGGAGTTCCCCGACTGCAGCCGTCGCGTCGCCGCGAACGCGAGCTCGCGCAGCGCCTCGTCGCCGCTGTCGGGATCGTCGCCGCCCCGGTCCGGGACCTGGGAGTCGGGTCGGAAGAGGGTGGAGTCCCCCGTGGCGAGGTTCTCGAACCCGCGCACGGAGACGTTTCGAAGCGTGCCGCCGCGCATCATCCCGGACTTCAGCGACCCGGAAGACGCCATCCCGGAGGAACGGCGGGCGCGAGTGGTCGTCCCGCGGGCGCGAGCGCGCGGACGGAGTGACGCGACGCGCGTTCGACCTGACCCACGAATCTCGGAGGACTACACGTCCACAGACTGACATACGGCGTAGTACTTTTTTTGACCGCGGCAGGCAGTCTGGAAATTGCGCCGAATCCGATCCGCGTCGCGTCACCAGCGGATGGCGGTCGTCACGGCGACGATGCGCACGCCGGATCGCGACGAACAATTTCGCCCGCCGCGTCGTGAGACGAACTCGCGCCCGAACGCGTCACAGCTGTCTCTGGATCTCCACCTCCCACTCGCCCTGCGCGCGCCGTCATGGCGTTCGCGGGGTACGCCGCGGAGCGGCAGCGCCGCGCGCGTTACCGCGGCCGCGGCCGCGGCGGCGCCGTGTTGGTCCTCGGGTGCATTCCGGGTGCGCGCGCGCGAGCTCTCCCCCCTCCGGCGTCCGCGCGGGTGCCTTCTCTCCTCGTCCCGCCAAGTCGTTCCCGCATTATTCGTCCTCTCGCTGACCCGTCCTCCTCCCCTCGCCACCCGCAGCGACCCTGCAGAACCTGGCGCTGCTCGTCATCCTCTCGAGCCTGACGACGATGGTCCTGGTCTCGCGGCTCTTTCCCTCGCCCCCCCCCCCGGGCGACGACGCGCCGGGCGCTCGCGGCCCGCCCTCCTCCTCCTCGTTCACCTCCTCTGTCGCCTCCTCGGTCGTTCGGTCCCTCTCCGCCCCCGCCTCCTCGTTCCTGGCCCCCTCCAGCTCGTTCTGCTCGCGCCCCGAGCCCCCGCTCGTGTGCGCGCACGGCACCGTCGGCGCCTCCGCCTGGCCCGCGGACGCCGGCATGGCGCGCCCCCTCCCGAACACGGTCCCCGCCTTAGCCGCCGCCGTCGCCGCGGGCCACGAGTGCGTCGAGGTGGACGTGAGCGCGACGAGCGACGGCCACCTCGTCGCCCTGCACAAGCGCGAGCTCGAGCTCCTGACGAACGGCGCGTCGTCCGACCCGAACGAGCTCACCCTCCGCGAGATCTTAGCCCTGGAGGTGCCCGGCGGCGACTCCACGTACGGCGTCGCGACGTTCGCGGAGGCGCTTCGCGCGGTGATCGGGCGGGGCCTGGCGCAGGTCACGATCGACTTCAAACACCGCGACGACCGCGACCCCCCCCCGGGGTTCGCGCAACGCGCGCTCGCGGAGATCTCGCTCGCGGACCCGGAGGGGATGTGCCCCGAGTGCGTGTTCTGGGGGAAGAGCGACGCGCTCGTCATGGACGTCCTGAGGGAGGAGCCCGAGGCAAAGGTCGGGTTCACGGTGGCGAACTTTTCGCGCGCGATGACGGCGGGCGGCTTGCACCGCGTCGACGCGACCCTTCGCCCCGTCGTCGCGAGAGCGCACGTCGCCGCGACGCAGAGCGAGATGGCGATGGACGAGGGCGTGCGCAGAGAGATCCGACGCGCGGGCGTGCCGAACGTGTTCGCGTGGACGGTGAACGACCCCAAGAAGATTCGAGCCGTCGCGAACGAGGGCGTCGACGGCGTCGTCACCGACGAGCCGGAGATGGCCAAGCGAGTCATCGCCGCCATGCGCGCCAAGTGCGCCGCCGCGTCGTCGGGAAACGGAGCCGACAGAGCCAGAGCCAGAGCCGTCGCCAGGGGAGAAGAACCCCGCGACGTCGAAGAAGGCGAACCCACGGCGGCGCGCGAGGGCAAGCGCTCGCGAGCGTTTCGGAGAGAGGTGAAGGCGAAGGCGAAGGCGCGCGGCTCGAGGGTGGACGAAAACGCCGCCGAGGGCTTTCAAAAAATTTCGGGGGAGGCGGCGGAGGACGGCGCGGCGCGAGGGAGGCGGCTCGGGGGGCGGCGGGAACGATCGGCCGCCGCCAGGGCCGCGCGCGGGGAGGAGGCGTGAGGGCTTCGCCGCCGACGAGAGGAGTATACTACGAGTGTTTATTCGTATACCCACGCGTTATGCTTTCGCGTTCTACTACGAGTATACCCTCGCCGGCGGGATCTTCGTCGGGACGCTCGTCGCGCGCGAGAAAGTCACTTCTTGGCGCCTCCCCCGAACCCCGAGAAGCCCATCATGGCGGCCATCTCCGGGTCCATTCCTCCGAGCCCACTCGCGTCGTCTTCCAGCGCTTCGCCCCCGCCCCCCCCCTCCCCGCCCGCCTTCCCCCCCGCCTCCGCCTCCGCTTTCTTCCTCTTCTCCTCCTTCTTCGCTCGCTTGCGCTCCGCCCTCTGTTCCTTGAGCGCCTCCTCCGCGCGCTCGGCGGCGGCGACGCGGCGCTCGAAATCGGCGGCGGCGTCCCGGGTTTCTTCCTCGCGCTCGCGCTTTTTCGTCTCCAGGCGCGCCTTGACCTGGTCCACGGTGCTGCGCTCCACGCGCATGGAGAGGCCCAGGGCGCGCTGCTGCTTCTTGCCGTTGATGTGGTCGAGGTAGCTCGCGCTGTCTCGGAGGATCACGCCCGTCTCCTTGCACTTGAACCCGAGGCCCTCGCCCGTGTCCAGGTTCACGATGGACTTGGTGCCAACGCGCGCCTCGAGCTCCTTCTTGTAGTCGCGCTGGATGATCGCGCCGACGCTCAGGGCCTTGCGCTCGACGATCGCGCCCGCGGGCGGGCGCGGCCGGCCGGAGGCGCCTCGCTCCCGCTCCTCCTCCGCGCGCTCGCGCTCCGCCGCCTTGGCCGCGTACTCCTCCTTGTCCCACTTGCGACGCTGCGTGTTGTCCACGCCCGCCGAGGGCGGCGCCATGGCGGCGAGAGCGACGGAACGCGCGCGAACGCGGACGCGCGAACGAGGAACGCGCGAGCGCGAACGGGGCGACGGAACGCCGGCGGCGCCGCGCGCGCCGAGGTGAGGCGGAGCCGCGCCGCGAATCTCAAGAAACTCGCGGACGCGCGCGAGGAGCGAGCATTTGGGGGCCGCGCGCTGGCGCGCCGCGCGCCTCAGATCATCAGAGAGCAGACTGGGCGCCTGCACCTGAGATCGCGGCGTCGCGGCCGCCAACAGCGCCACCTGGAGAGAAAAGATATTTCCGGCCGCCCCCGCGGCCGCACTCCCTCGAGCACCTCGATATCGAGCACGATGGCTTCCTTCGCCGAGGCCCCCGCCGGTGATGCCGCCAAGGGTGCGTCGCCCGCGCCCACCCGCGCGCTCGCCCTCCCATCCCCCTGCGCCACCCCGCGTCGACCCCCCCCCGGGCGCATCGTGTCAATATGAAGCCCCCCCCCCCGCAAGGGCCGACGCCCGCGCCGCGCGCTCACCTCCCCTCCCCCGCACACCCTCCTCAGGCGCGAAGATCTTCAAGACCAAGTGCGCGCAGTGCCACGTCGCCGAGCCCGGCGGCGGCCACAAGCAGGTGCGCGATCGAGCGAACCGCGCGGGGAACGCGAATCGTTCGACCCCCCCGGCCCCGGCAACCCCAGGCCCCGAAAAACCCTCGACGCGCGCTCGGATCGATCCCGATCCGCCCCCGGCGCTCTCGACTCCCCCGCGGCTCTTCTCCCCCCCTCCACCACACCCCCCGCGCCCGACCGTCTCCGCTCAGGGCCCTAACCTCGGCGGTCTCTTCGGGCGCGTCTCCGGAACGACCGAGGGCTTCTCGTACTCCGCCGCGAACAAGAACAAGGGCGTCAAGTGGGGCGAGGAGACGCTGTACGATTACCTCCTCAACCCGAAGAAGTACATCCCCGGCACGAAGATGGTCTTCGCGGGCCTTAAGAAACCCCAGGACCGCGCCGATCTCATCGCCTACCTCAAGGAGAGCACCAAGTGAGAGGGAAGGCGCGAGAGGCGTAGGCGAAGGTTCGTTTAATCGAGTATGACGAGGCCGGCGACCGTCGCGGCGCCGGTCTCCTCCGCAGCAGTATATCCACCCACCTCGGGTCGAGTAGGCGAACCAGCGCCTAACTCACGTGCGATTCAACTGTGTGCCCGCCGGACGCGGAGATCGATGATGAGAAACGGCCGTTGACCCCATCGCCTCATCACATCGGCGTGGCCCCTCCTCCCCCTCCGGCGCACTCGCGCGATGGACGACCCCGACGATTTGGACGTGGAGGTGCTCGACGACGAGCTCTTCCCCACGTCCGCGAAGGACGCGGACGCTCCCGGGGTGAAACCCGCGTCGTTCGCGCCCCCCCGCGATCTCGCGCCCTCCGCCCCGTCGTCGTCGTCGTCGACGTCGTCGTCGTCGCTGCCTCCCCTGACGACGGGGGCGAGGGCGAGGGCGCTCGGCCCGCTCCCGGCGCTCGGCGCGTCGCGGCCCGCCCCCGGGCCCGGCGCGTCGACGACGCTCGGCGCGCGCCCCGCGTCCGCCTCCTCCTCGGGCGCGTCCACGCCCACGGCCGCGGCGCTCGCGGCGCGCGACGAGGCGGAGCGCGCGAAGCGGCTCAAGTCCGTCTCCGTCACGGGCTCCGCCGCCGGCCCCGGCGCGGGGGACGACGACGACGACGACGACAGCAGCAGCAGCAGCAGCAGCAGCAAACAAACAAATAACAAAAGACGAAGAGAACGGCGGCGGCTTGAAGAAAAGAAGAAAAAAAATAAAAATGATGAAGGCAGAAGACGAGAAAGACGGGGAAGA
>MDSW01121717.1_pt1 | contig 12559 bp, 10 predicted proteins | sample 811171 | NCBI WGS metagenome assembly MDSW01 (sample SAMN05326641, study PRJNA326480) | marine metagenome | isolation source: seawater | place: Atlantic Ocean: North West | collected 2012
TTATAATTTTGATCATCATAACTAAAACTCAGGTCATCACAAAAAAGTAAAAACTTAAATGGAAGCCGCTTAAGAAGTTTTAAAAGTCTACCTACCGAGCCCAAATCATCCCGCTGCAACTCAACTATTTTAAGTTCAATCCCATCATTATTTATTTTCGAATGAACGGCCTTTACTAATGATGACTTTCCCATACCTCTGGCACCCCAGAGTAATGCATTGTTTGCAGGGAACCCGTTTGCAAATTGATTTGTGTTTTTCAGTAAAATATCCCTAACTTGGTCAATACCTTTGAGTAACGAAATATCTATTGTATTATTTAAAAGGACAGGCTCAAGGTAATCTGACTCCATATGCCACATGAACGCAGAGAAATTATTAAAATTGGGAAGATCTTTAGTTTTTGGTGCCAAGCGTTCTAATGCATCGGCAATTCTTGCAAGTTGATCATTCGTTTTTTTCGTCATCGAAATCTTTCATAATAGGATCATCAAAGCTTTCCTCATCATCATCGTAGTACCCCTCTTGCCTTAACTTCTCTTCTCGCTTTTTTTCAACACGCGCGACTAGAAGTATAGAGACTTCATACAGTCCATAAACAACAACAAAAAGTATCACCTGAGTGATGACGTCAGGAGGAGTAACTAAAGCAGCCAAAACCAGTATGGCTACAACTGCGTATTTTCGAACATTGCCAAGTCCCTCAGCACTTACTAAACCCGCTTTTCCCATTAAAGTTAGCAAAACCGGCAACTGAAAGCACATCCCAAACGCAACAATAAATTTTATGGTTAAACTTAAATATTCCTGCGCCGAACCCTGAAATGCTATGCCCGCCGCCGCATTATCAACGTTATCCGCATCTAATACGCTACCAGTTTGCTGAAAGCCGAGAAAAAAATCGAAAGCTAAAGGAGTTACTACGTAATAGGCAAAGGCTGCACCCAGAAAAAACATAAACGGTGAAGCAACGATAAACGGCAAGAAAGCGTTTTTTTCAGTCTTGTACAAACCCGGAGCCACAAAGCGCCACATTTGGAAACCAATAATAGGAAATGACAAAACTAAACCACCTAATAAAGAAATCGAAATAGCCACAAAAAAACCTTCCTGCAGCTTAATTAATATTAGACCACAATCCGAATGACCTCGAACCGCCATTGCAGAACACAAAGGATGAGTCAAAAAATCAAAAATAGGGTTCCAAATTGTGAAACAAATTATCATACCGACAATGAATGCCAAAACGGAATAAATTAGCCTCTGACGAAGTTCTGCTAAATGCTCAATAAGTGGAGCTGAGCTGTCTTGGATGTCATCATCTACTGCCATTAGCTATTCTCAAGCTTATCGGATGATACGTTCTTTTTGCCTTTTGAGGACTTACCCTTCTTTGGCAAATCATCTGCTAAACTCTTGTCTGCACTTTTGTCTAGCTTTTCTTGAGCTTTTTTTTCTGAATGTTCTTTTATTTTTTTGGCCTGTTCTGCCCTTTTGCCGGCTAATTGGCCAGTCTCTGTTTCTGGGTCATATGATGTGTAATCAGTAGCAGCATTCTTTACGGCATCGACGCTAGATTTCAAAGGATTGGCAGCGGAACGAATTGTCGACGATATATCACTAACCCCTACGTCATCAGCGGCATTGTTCATAGCCCTTGAAAATTCTCGAGCCATCCCTTTAATTTTACCTACAAACTGCCCAGCTTTCCTGAAGAGCACTGGAAGTTCTTTCGGCCCGACTACGATAAGAGCGACTATTCCGATGAGAAGTAATTCAGTCCACCCCAAATCAAACATTCAAATTAGACCTTGTCTTTTTCAGTCTCCGGAGTGATATCCGTAGCAGCGTCAGAAGTTTCTTCTTCAATTTCTTTTTTGCTATCATTCACACCTTTTTTGAAGGCTGTAATACCCTTACCAACCTCGCCCATTAATGAGCTAATCTTGCCTCGGCCAAACATAACTAATACAACTACTGCAATAAGTAAGATACCAGGAAGTCCAATATTATTTAGCATTTCGACGATCCTTCTGCTTAGAGGGCCTTTGCCCTTCCATTTCATATTAATCTATTTAGTTGTTAATGCTCAGTTATCAAAGAGGCAACACATTAAAATAGTTTTTTTGTTTTGCACTTTACTAAGCTGCAAAAACAAAACATCGATCACGGGGAATCGTGAGCCATAAAGGCTGACCTAATTTGGGTAAAAATACACTAGGAATCGTTACTTTAAATATACTGTTATCAAAATCCATTTTGAATTCTATGAGGCTTTCATTTCCAAGAAATCTAGCACGCTCAACGCATCCACGAGCTGGAATACCCATGGAAACAGTAGGCAAAGGACCTTTTCCATCTCTGTCGAAATCTATTCTTACATGCTGCGGTCTGATAACTATCTCTACGCTGGCACCTTCACTCAATCCAGGTGCAAAAAACTGACCGAATTGTGAATTTGCGAGTGCGCCATTTACTGTAGACTTAATAATATTTGCATCAGAAAAAAATGCTACAGCCTCACGGTCCACTGGTGCATTATACAAATTATATGGCGCACCTTTTTGAACAATTCCTCCATCCCTCATTAATGCTATCTCATCTGCCATTTTCATCGCCTCTTCCGGCTCATGGGTTACTAACAGTACAGCGGTAGCTTCTGATTTCAAAATATCTATAGTTTCGTCTCGTATATCATCTCTGAGACGCTTATCTAAGCCAGAAAATGGCTCGTCCATTAACATTATGCGTGGCCTTGGGGCAAGTGCACGAACAAGTGCAACACGCTGTTGCTCCCCACCCGATAGTTCATGCGGAAATTTATCACACTTCGAAGTAAGCCCAACTTTTGATAAAAGTTCATTGGCTTTCTCTTTAATATCGTCACTTGTTTTAGTGATACCAAATGCAACATTTTGCCAGACTGTCATATGAGGAAAAAGTGCGAAATCCTGAAAGATCAGGCCAATATAACGCTTCTCTGGTGGTTCACTGAAACCATGACCAGAAATCATTTGGCCATCAACCCAAACTTCTCCCGAAGATTGAGGCTCGACCCCAGCAATCATTCTGAGTGTCGTAGATTTACCACAACCAGATGGACCCAACAAACACGTTATTTGCCCAGGCAGTACACTTAATGAAACAGCATCTACGACTTTAGTATTATCGTATATCTTGGTGAGCGACTTAATTTCTAAACGTGGAACTAAGGTTCTTGGCAAAAAAACAACCTCTGTAAAACTTATCCATAAAAACAAAATGGATCTAACAGGGATGGAGCTAACGTGCAACCTCGTCCAATCTTGAAAGTGATTTCCAAATTAAGTCTTAGCTCAAATTATTATTACTGAAATTAAAATTAAATAATTAAATAGTCCATCATAAGAAATTATTTTCTATTTTTGGGTGGGTTGCCTTTCAAATTACCTTAAGATATCGGGTTTAAATGTCTACAAACCCATCCAAATCAACCAATATTGATAAAGAAGTCGTTCGCCGAAGAACTTTTGCTATCATTTCCCATCCCGATGCAGGTAAAACAACACTTACTGAAAAGTTTCTTTTATATGGAGGAGCTATTCAATTAGCAGGGCAAGTTAGAGCAAAAGGAGAAGCACGGCGAACTCGGTCTGACTTTATGCAAATGGAGAAAGATAGAGGAATTTCTGTATCGGCATCTGCAATGTCTTTTGATTTTAACAGCTATCGATTCAATTTAGTAGATACTCCTGGACATAGCGATTTTTCAGAAGATACTTACAGAACACTAACGGCAGTAGACTCCGCCATTATGGTAATTGATGGTGCAAAGGGCGTAGAAAGCCAAACCCAAAAACTATTTGAAGTCTGCCGATTACGTGACTTACCCATTTTTACCTTTTGCAACAAAATGGACCGCGAAAGCCGCGACACATTTGAGATTATAGATGAAATTCAAGAAAGCCTAGCAATTGATGTGACACCAGTCAGTTGGCCCATTGGTTCTGGTTCAGATTTCATAGGATGTTACGATCTTATCCATGACCGGCTGGAGTTAATGGATAGAGTTGATAAAAATCGCGTAGGTGAAAGTATCAAAATTAAAGGACTTAAAGATCCAGAGATAGATAAACATATCCCAACAGAGCTGAAAAAAAAGTTAATAGAAGAAGTGGAAATAGCAAAAGAGCTACTACCTCCTCTCAACCCAAAATCATTATTGGAAGGGCATCTCACGCCCATTTGGTTTGGGTCCGCGATGAATAGTTTTGGTGTACAAGAATTGATGAAAGGGATAGCTAACTTTGGACCGTCTCCACAAATGCAATCAGCAGTACCAAGGTCAATAAAACCTTTAGAAAAGGAAGTATCCGGGTTTGTATTTAAGGTACAGGCTAATATGGATCCAAAGCACCGTGATCGAGTGGCTTTTGTACGTCTTGCGTCTGGGCATTTTAAGCGAGGAATGAAACTTACACATGTGCGATCAAAAAAGGTTATGACCGCATCAAATCCTGTGCTTTTTCTAGCTTCGGATAGATCGCTAGCAGAAGAGGCCTGGGCAGGTGACATTATTGGAATTCCTAACCATGGACAATTAAGAATAGGTGATACTCTTACTGAAGGCGAATTATTACAGGTGAAGGGAATTCCTTCTTTTGCGCCTGAAGTTTTACAAAATTGTTTGTCACTGGATCCAATGAAAAGTAAACACCTGGAAAAAGCACTTTTTCAATTTGCCGAGGAAGGCGCTGCTAAAATATTTAAACCAACTTTCGGATCTGGGTATATAGTGGGTGTAGTTGGCCCATTGCAATTTGAAGTACTGGAGAGCAGGATTAAGTTGGAATACGGCTTACCTGTGCGCTTTGAAACAAGTCAATTTAAGTCAGCGTGTTGGATTTCAGGCGAAAAGCAAGAAGTAGATAAGCTTAATTCAGAAAATAAGCAACATATGGCGTTAGACAGCGACGGTGATCATGTGTTTCTTTCTAGGCTACAGTGGGATTTTGACAGGCTTGCCCGAGACTATCCCACCATTAAAACATCAAAAACGAAAGAACTCGCCCTTTCAAATTAGCATGTAATTAAGCACTGCGATTGACCTTAGCTTTTTTTTTGGATATTACCCCGAATAGTGAAATATCAAGAACTAGAGGTATTGAAAATATTTATTTGCAATCAGCCCCATAGATGTAATTGAAATATATTTATGGCGATATTCTCAGATCTAAAGTTAAACCCAAAAATCTTAAATGCGATCCAAGACGTTGGGTACAAGCAGCCAACACCCATACAGTTACAGGCTATTCCTGCGGCACTTGAAGGCAGAGATGTATTGGGGATTGCCCAAACCGGCACCGGTAAAACCGCAAGTTTCACTTTACCAATGATACATTTACTAGCTCGAGGACGAGCTAGAGCTCGCATGCCTAGGTCACTCGTACTTTGTCCAACCAGAGAGTTAGCGGCACAGGTAGCCGAAAACTTTGAACTATACTCAAAAAATTTAAAGCTTACTAAAGCATTACTCATCGGTGGAGTGTCCTTCAAAGAGCAAGATCAATTAATTGACAAGGGGGTGGATGTATTAATTGCAACTCCCGGACGTCTTCTAGATCATTTTGAACGTGGTAAATTACTGCTCACTGGCGTTCAAATTATGGTCGTTGATGAGGCGGATAGAATGCTCGATATGGGCTTCATTCCAGATATTGAACGTATCTTCAATCTTACCCCCTTCACTCGTCAAACGCTATTTTTCTCTGCAACAATGGCCACGGAAATAGAAAGGTTAACTAACACTTTTTTATCAGCTCCTTTGCGCTTAGAAATTGCTCGACAGGCATCTGCCGCAGAAAACATCAAACAAAGTGTGATAATCTTCAAAGCAACACGAAAAGACCGGGAGGGCACTGAGAAACGTAAAGTTCTAAGAGATTTAATACTAAAAGAAGGTGAAGATTGCAAAAATGCAATTATATTTTGTAATCGTAAGACTGACGTAGATATTTGTGCAAAGTCATTACAAAAATATGGCTTTAATGCCGCACCAATTCACGGAGATTTAGACCAAAAAAATAGAATGAATACTCTTGATGATTTTAGAACCGGATCTCTGCAGTTTCTTGTAGCTTCCGATGTTGCTGCTCGCGGATTGGACATTCCAAGTGTCAGCCATGTTTATAATTTTGATGTTCCAATAAATGCAGAAGATTATGTTCATCGAATTGGTAGAACTGGACGAGCAGGTCGTAATGGAAAAGCTCTTATGATTTCAACGCCTCGAGACGAAAAAAATTTAAAGGCTATTGAAAAGTTAATTCAGCTCGAAATTCCTTTAATTGGTAATTTTTCTTTTGATACAAAAACGAGTAATGTCGAAAAAACACCTGAAAATAAAATCAAAAACGCCTCCCGAAGCAGTCCACCAAAGAAAGCCGTTAACACAAGTATTGAGCCACCAAAATCAGAACAAAAAAATCGAAACAACTCATCTAATTCGTCAGAAAACAAAAATGAATTTGGACTTCCTATTTTTATTACAAAAAGTTTTGTGGAAAGACAAACGCATTAAAAAAAAGCAATAGCATAAATTTAAATTTTATCTAGCTGTACTTAGGATCTCTTATTAGGCTAACCGACTAATTATAACAGAAACTTCAGGTTTTTTTCCAATTTCTGATTTACAGGTTTGCCTAGCACCCCTTTTCAAGACTTCTTCTAATTTGTCGTTGTTCAAAATAACATCTGGGTCAACTCTACCAATCAGTTGCCCTAAATCCTCTTCCAGACAATCAATCAAGGGAGCATTTGAGTTTGTTACAAGCGGCAAACCTTTTGTTTCACACCAAGGGTCTCCAATAAGATCATCTTTTTCATCAAGGAGAATGGTCACAATAACCAAACCATTCAAAGCCATACGTATACGGTCTCTGACTGCACCCTCCGTTGAAGTAACTTTAGAACTTCCATCAAGATATAACCTACCAAGCTCTACTTTTTCTAAGATCGTAGGCTTATTAGAAGATAAACTTAAAATATTTCCATTGGGGCAAACAATTGATGCAATCCCCTTCTCTGACGCTAACTTGGAATGCTCTCGTAGGTGCCGGTGTTCTCCATGCATTGGTATAAGAAATTGTGGTTGAATAATTTTATGCATTTGCTCTAGGTCAGGGCGGTTTGCATGACCAGAAACATGATAAAGACCAGAGTCATCCTCGACAACGTCGACACCCATCTCTGAAAATTGATTAATTATTCTAGATACACCTTTTTCATTACCGGGTATTGTCTTTGACGAAAAGATAAACAGATCACCCTCTTGCAATGAAAAACCTCTGTACTTTCCATTTGCTAACTGAGCGGTAGCGGCCCTGCGCTCTCCCTGAGATCCAGTTGCCAAAATTAATAAATTTTGTCGTGGAACATTCAGAGCATCTTCTGGACTGATGAGAGGAGGAAAATCACTCAAAACACCTGACTCCACCGACGCGTCTATCATTCTTCTCATAGCCCGCCCAAGCAGGCAGACCGAGCGACCAGATTTTATGCCCGCTTCTGCTAATGTCTTCAATCTAGCAACATTTGATCCAAAAGTTGTTGCCACAACAAGCTTTTCAGCACTTTCTATAAGTTCCTGTATGGATGAACTAATTGATGCTTCTGACCGCCCCTTCTGTTTTGAAAAAACATTAGTACTATCGCAAATAAGCGCCTTTACACCACCCTTGGCAATATCCAACCAAACTTCTTTACTAAACGGCTCACCAACACCAGGGGTTTCGTCAATTTTGAAGTCACCTGTGTGCACGAGTCGACCGACAGGGGTGTCTATAACAACACTACTGCTCTCTGGTATTGAATGTGAGATGGGCACAAATCCTACTTTAAATGGCCCTAAGCTCAATGTTTTAGGCCATTGTTCTACTGTGTTAACAGAGCTTTCAGAGGAATAGGCATCATTCATTTTTAATCGCGCTATATGGGCGGTAAAAGCTCTACAATATACAGGTACACGCAAGTCTTCCCACAAATGCCCGATTGCACCAATATGGTCTTCATGCGCATGTGTGATCAAAATCCCCTCAAGCCTATCCCGCCGTTTCATTATCCATGATAAATCTGGAAGAATTAAATCTACGCCAGGGGTAGTCTCCATATCAGGAAAAGAAACACCAAGATCGACAATAATGAAACGCTCTTTATTGGGCGGACCAAAACCATATATATATGAATTTAATCCAATTTCACCCGCTCCACCAAGCGGCATATAAATTAAGTGATCTGCGCTCATTTGATTTCTAAATTCTCATTGTGTTCAAAGATCAAACGCAAGCCATGCATTGTTAGATCATCTTTCCACTCATCGAATACCTTTTCTGCTGATTGTAATAGAGGCCCTAGCCCTCCTGTAGAAATTATTCTCATTTCCGATCCATGTTCCGTAATAATACGCTGACAAATTTCCTTTACCAATCCAATGTATCCCCAAAAAACACCTGATTGCATGCACATTACTGTATTAGTCCCTATAACTTTTTCTGGTCTTGCAATATCTACGTGTGGGAGTGCTGCGGCTTCCTGATGTAAAGCCTCTAAAGAAAGATTTACTCCCGGAGCTATCACACCACCTATGTAAGCTCCATCGTGATCAACCACATCAAATGTTGTAGCAGTACCGAAATCAACAATTATCAAATTTCCACCAAATAAATCGTAACCAGCGACAGTATTAACCAACCTATCAGACCCTACTCCCGCGCCGCTATCGACCCTCACATCCAGTGGGATATCGCAGTCTGACTTTCCCACGACCATCGCTCTGGTGCCAAAATAACGATCAGCTAATACCCTTAAATTGAAAACTACTCGTGGAACCGTAGAAGAAATTATAACATTTCGAATTTCAGCGTTTACTTTATTCAGGTTCATAAGAGATAAAAGCCAGACATAATATTGGTCAGCTGTTCGCTGATGCTCGGTAGCCGTTCGCCAGGTTGCAATAAATTCGTCGCCGTTCCAGATGGAAAAAACGGTATTCGTATTACCACAATCAATTGCTAAAAGCATTATATACCTTTCTATTCAAAATATACATCCGCTGCCGCTATAGAACGTGTAGCCCCACCTGTTTTTAAAATCAAATGCCCATCGAGATTAATATCAAGAAATTGACCATTTATCATTTCATTTGCTGTTTTTACTACAATACTGTCACCCAGCTTGTGAATGCGGTTTAGCAAAAGAACTCTCAATTGCGAAAAACCCCTTACTTTTAAAGTAGCCTCATAATTTGCAAAGTTAAACGCCAATTTATTTAATAACTCGATGGGGTCTACAGTAATGCCCGTTTCGGCAAGAACAGATGTAGGACTGTAAGCGCTTTCTTCTAGTTCTGAAGTCCTTGGGTGTGAAATTAAGTTCACCCCAAAACCAATCGATAAGGCGATTTTATTTTTACTAATAGCTATCGTCTCAAGCAGGATACCAGCAACTTTTTTTCCATTCAGCAATATATCATTTGGCCATTTTATTGATATATCAGCATTGCTGTTTCCAAAATGCTCCAAACTGTCATATAGCGATAGGGCAGCAGTAAAAGAGCTTAATGAAAATTTGTCTATGCTTGTCTTTGGAAAAATCACACAGGTGCACGCAAAGTTTCCTAAGGGATCAATCCAAGCCCTGCCCCGCCGACCTTTCCCTGCAGTTTGCAAATGAGCAAATATCCACGAATTATTAGAGAGGCTGGATACTCGTTTGCGAGCTTCCAACATAGTGCTCTCAACTTTATTTAACACAATGATATCGTAAGAGATTTTTATTCCTAATTCACTAAAGAACTAGCTGCTAAACCTGCAGCAGCTTCGATTCCAAAAAGGTTAATAATTCCAACCACCATTACAACTGCTGCCGTTGCAGCAAAACCTGACAATATTGGTGATTTCATAACATCTAAAGACTCATCTTGATTCTCACCAAAGTACATTAAATAAATAAGCCTAAGGTAATAATAAGCTCCAATAACAGAGGCCAAAACACCCAAAACCGCTAGCCAGATCAAACCTGCATCATAAGCTGCCCTCAAAACATAAAGTTTGCCAAAAAAGCCAACCAATGGTGGCACGCCAGCTAGGCTAAAAAGGAGTACCAGCATTGCTAAAGCCCTTCCAGGCTGTTTTACACCAAGCTGATTTAAAGAATAAATATCGGTTACTGGCTGCCCATCTTTTTCCATTGATAAAATAAAGGCGAATGTACCGACGTTCATCGTCACATATATCGCCATGTACATCAACATAGCTTGGAGACCAAATACCGTACCCGACGCAAGTCCTATTAGGGCGTATCCCATGTGCGCAATAGACGAGTAAGCCATTAAACGCTTGATATTTGTCTGTCCAATTGCAGCGATTGCCCCTACAAACATTGACAAAACAGACATCAACGCCACGATCTGTTGCCAATCGGCTATCATGACAAAGAATGCATCATGCACAACTCTTGCAAAAAGAGCCATTGCAGCAATTTTGGGTGCAGTGGAGAGAAATGCTGTAATTGGAGTTGGAGCACCCTCATAAACATCCGGTGTCCACATATGAAATGGTACTGCTGAAATTTTAAAAGCAAGACCTGCAACTACTAAAATCATTCCAAACATGAAGCCAAGGCTACGATTACTGCTGTCTAAAGAAGTAACAATAGACTGAAAATTTGTTGATCCTGAATAACCGTATACGAGAGAAGCTCCATACAGCAAAAGACCAGAGGATAGAGCTCCCAATACAAAATATTTCATGCCAGCCTCAGTAGACTTTAGGCTCTCTCGCCGCATCGAAGCAACAACGTAAAGAGCCAACGACTGCAATTCTAAACCTAAATATAATATCATTAAATCGTTAGCGGATACCATAAACATCATCCCGACTACCGAAAAAATTATTAAAATAGGATATTCAAAACGTCCTAAATTATGTCTTAACATATATCCTAAACTCATAACGAGTACTGCCGCAGAAGAAAGTAAAACAAGTGCCTTTGCAAATCTAGAAAATGCATCGTCAATAAACATTTTATTAAATGCGGTCTCGCTCGGAGACCCATCGAAAAGCATCCAAATTCCAGTGATGACCATAAGACCTGCAGTCACAAACGTAATATTTGCAGTTCTTTTATCCTGTCCACCGTAAACACCAATCAATAAAGAGAGCATAGCAAAAACAGATAGTATTATCTCTGGCAAAATTGAATTTAGATCATTATCGATCATACTAAATATTGCTCCCTCACTGCCCTGCAATCATTATATTGCCGCTTACTCCAGCAACCGAAATAGCCGTATTATAATTCTCTACAAGCGTTTGTACCGAGGGACCTATCAAGTCAAGAGCTAGAACAGGATATACTCCTAATATCAATGTCATTACTATCAGAGGAGTGAACACCGCTCTCTCTCGAATAGACATATCCTGAATAGTACGCAGTGCTTCCTTAATTAATTCCCCCATCATTACGCGACGATAGAGCCAAAGCGCGTAAGCGGCTGACAACACAACACCAGAAGTAGCGACTAATGCCACCCAAGTGTTAACCTTAAAAATACCAACTAGCGTAAGAAATTCTCCTACAAATCCTGAGGTCCCAGGGAGACCAACGTTAGCCATTGTAAAAAACATGAACACAAGTGCGTAAGCAGGCATTCGGTTCACTAGGCCGCCATAAGCATCTATCTCGCGAGTATGCATTCTATCGTATATGACGCCGACACAAAGAAACAGCGCTCCCGAAATAAATCCATGACTGAGCATCTGGAAAATAGCGCCGTCGATACCTTGGCGATTAGCAGCAAAAATTCCGATAGTCACATACCCCATGTGAGCAACAGAAGAGTAGGCAATTAATTTCTTCATATCGTTTTGGACAAGTGCTACCAATGAAGTGTAAACGATGGCTATTGCTGACAACCAAAGAATGAAATCAGTCAATATATAAGAGCCCACTGGAAACATAGGCAGACTGAACCTTAAAAAGCCATAACCCCCCATTTTCAAAAGGATGGCAGCAAGTACTACAGATCCAGCTGTTGGAGCTTGGACGTGGGCATCGGGCAACCAGGTATGTACCGGCCACATAGGAATCTTTACCGCAAAACTCGCAAAAAAAGCTAAAAATAACAGAGTTTGCACCCCACCTACAATCGGAAACCCTAAAAGGTTAAAATCTACAAATGAGAATTGATGTAGGATCAATGCCTCAACGTCAGTGGTTCCAGCCTCAGAAAACATTACTACCATTGCGATAAGCATCAAAACTGATCCCAAAAGCGTGTATAGGAAAAATTTAAACGATGCGTAAACTCGATTAGATCCGCCCCAAATTCCAATTATCAAAAACATTGGGATAAGGCCTGCTTCAAAAAAAAGATAAAACAACACTAAATCTAAAGCCATGAAAACGCCTAACATCAGCGTTTCTAGCAACAAAAAAGCAATCATGTATTCCTTGACGCGCACCTCGATACCCCAGCTCGCCCAAACGACAATTGGCATCATAAAAGTGGTCAATAGAACAA
>MDSW01005373.1_pt1 | contig 12557 bp, 13 predicted proteins | sample 811171 | NCBI WGS metagenome assembly MDSW01 (sample SAMN05326641, study PRJNA326480) | marine metagenome | isolation source: seawater | place: Atlantic Ocean: North West | collected 2012
TATGCAATTTTTTATGATAGAAATTTTAGTTTGGAAAACTATCTACAAGCACAAGATAGAATTTATAGAATTTCTCAAGAAAAACCTTGTTATATCTATAAACTTCTTTCAGAAAATTCGATAGATGATTGGATCGAAGCCTTGTTAGATGCAAAAGAGGTTGCTGCAAGGTATGGTCAAGGTGACATCAGTGAAAAAGAGTATAGCGAAAGAATTAGCTTTGATTTTGCTGAGATACTAAGAGATATATTAGAGGTATAAAAGTGGATAATTTTTCTATTGACGGTAACCAGTTTCCAATGGCTCAAGGCAAAGCAAATATTGCTGATTTACATTATGATATAGATAATGATCCAAGATTTACCAGATGTGACAATCAGGAAGATGCATATCAAAAATTACTTAAACTAGGGGATCCAATTCTTCTTTCTAAGCACATGATAAAGGATGGAGGACAGCATGAACCTATTCTTGCAAGATTAAATAATAAAAAAGCAGTGATAATTGACGGACATAATCGCCTTGCCGCCCTAAGATACCTTCATGAAACAAATAAAAATGGTAATTGGTCAGAGGCAGAAGTAAAGATAATTTATGATATTGATGAAGGTTTTGTAAAAAAGTATAGAGGAGAGATTCTAATTCCAAGAGACCAACCACAGCCATGGCCTATAAGTACTAAACTAAAGTATATAGGGCGTTTATTGTTATGGTTAGAATTTAAAAAAGCTTTTTATCTAATAAGAAAATTATTTTTATAAACTATATTATTTGATATATTTAAATTATGAGCAAATCAGAACAGCAAAAATTTTACCGCTCTTTATTAGGGGATGATTTTAGAGAAAGTATTTTTCCTATTGATGGTAACAAGATTCCAGTGGCTACAGGCTCTGCAAATATTACTGATTTGCATTATTGGGTAGATAACCCAAGAGTTTATGATGAGGTGCATGGTTCCGGCAAAGACCCAGATGAAATCTCAACCGAATATATTTATAAAAAACTATCTAGATATAAAGACTGCATTAGTTTAAAGAGTAAAATTTTTAAAGATGGGGGTCAGCGTGAACCTGTTGTAGTCGCCAAAGATATAACCGGAAATACTGATAACTTTGTTGTTTATGAGGGGAATACTAGATTAGCCTCTTTGACTGCTTTATTCAAAGATGGCGAAAAAGGAAATTGGTCAACAATAGAAGTTAGATTATTTAATTTAGATGGATTTGATCCTGAGCTGATAGTAACTTACATAGGAGACGTTCACTTACAAGATGAAAAAAATAAATGGGCAACTCATAAAGGGGCAAGATATTATTACAGATTGGTAAATGATCTAATTGCAGATGATTATGAAAGAGATGATGCTTTCAAAAAAGTAGCTAGCAAATTTTCTAGCAAAATCACTAAAGGCTCAGTTGAAAGAAATTATGAAATAATTGAATTTATGGAAAAAAGAAAAATGGGGGTTCTTGAACAAGAAGCTCAGTATGGTTATTGGGTAGAATTTTTCCAGTCAGCCAAAAACAAAGATGTAAGAGATTTCTTCAATGATGCAGCAAATTTAGAAAATAAAGTAAAAAATCCTAAGGCTGATGCATACGATAATAGAATAGTAGAAGAGATCTCTAAGGGTGCTATTACTTCAATAACACAAGGCAGTGGATCATTTAGATCGCTAATTAGAAAAGTGTCTGAATTTTATGATAAAGATGAAGATAAGGGAGCAGAATTAATATATAAATTTATAGATGGTGATATTTCTCTTTCAGATGCTGCAAAACTAGCAGATGAAGGCGGAGCCTCTGACAGAAGCTATAAAATGATAAAAGACTTTCACCGTAAATTGTTTAACAGCGATCGAAAGACCCTTAGAGCAGCTGTTTTAAAACATGAAAATTTGTTAGAACTAGTAAAAGATATCGAAGGTGAACTAAAAACGACTCATAAGGATCTTATGGAAGAATATATAAGAAGTAAAAATAGAAGAAAGAAAAAATGAGTCCAAAAAGCGAAAAAGAGATTGAAAAATTTCAACGCAAGAAAAGAGCTAAACTAGTTCTAGATCTGTGTATTGTGATGATGGTTTCTGATAGGGTGGCTCATGATTCTGAATTAGTAAAGATATATGAATTTGTTTTTGAGGATCCTTACTTTAAAGACATAGATATAGAAGGAGAGGATTTGCAGGACTTAATAAGAGAAATCCAAAGAGAAAGAGTTAGTCTGGGATTGCATAAAGTAGTTAAAAAGTATTCTAGAGTACATGATATTAGTACAAGAGAAAAAGCAAAAATGTATATGACAAAAATTATTCCAGCGGATAATTTTACTCATGAAAAAGAAATAGAAGCTCTAAAGATTTTGGAGGATATTTGGAATTCATAAAAAGTGTTACTTCTGCAAGTATGTATCATAAGTTGATTTACTAAAATAAAAAATCTTTCATAATAATTAACGACGAACTATTTGTTCGCTCTAATACCTCATAATTTTCTAATATTTAACTATTAGAATCATTTATGCAGTATAAGTTTATTCAAGATCTCCAAGAAACATTTATAGAGTGCCACCATTGCATACGTCATTGGGATAACCTTTCAAAAGATGTAGATATAGAAGACTTTGAATGCGGAGAATATTTCATTAGAATGGCTAAAGATATTTCCAGGCATGACAGCTTTGATTTAGAGCATAAAACGTTAAATCAACATTATTTTCAAAGCCTAATTTATGATGAGATAGTAGAGGTATTTAAAAGGGATAATTTGGATACATTTAGACAATTATTAAAACATTATGAAGAGTCACCTAAACTTGGATATCATAGCGATTTTGAACGCTTACTAGAATATTTTAATCTTGATAGAAAGTCCATCCTAGATCTTATAGATACATGCAAAATAAAAGACAATGACTCTTTGTATCACTTTACGCTAAAAGGAATTGATGAAATTACTACAGTATCCATATTAGATGATGATGAAATAGTAAAGAAGTTGATTAGCTTAGATGTAACTATTGATTTAGATATTCTTAAAAGTTATACATATGAAGATCTATTAAGAATCTCAAATCACAATTTGGATCATGATGGGAAGATCTTTATAGTTGATAAATTTTCACATGATAAGAAAATCATTACTCACTTTTTTTTACAAGGCAAAAACAAATTTAAATCCCTGCAACATGCAAGCATCTGCATGAATGGACTTGGAGGCGCGCTTAGAGATGAACAACAAATAATTTTTAAATTATTTAACTACGATTTAGATTTAATTAAAAATACTGCAAAGAGAAACGGTTTCTTTCTAGGAGACCTTCCTGCGAATATTAGACTTGAGATCAGTAATAACAAAGAGTTATTTATGCATGCCGGAGGCCAGTCGGCAGAACATGCCTCTACAAGCTTACGTGACAATGAAGAGGTAGCTATGTATTTTTTAAAAACAGACCCAAGATCCTTTGAGCATCTCAGTGAAAGGCTTCGTGATGATTATAAGTTCTTAATGAAATGTTATAACAGTTTACCAGACGCTTCATGGCTCTACGACACTTACAATGGATACGGATACCGCTGGCGGCCTCTAGAAACCACTTCCACATATCTAGGTGAGTCAGTTTTAAATAAGAAATTATTTGTTAATAAACTTTTAAAATATGTACCTTTTCAATATAGATTTATAAGCAAGAGACTAAAGAGAGATAAAAATTTATTAGCAAAGACCTTGAAGTACTGCCCAAAAAATATTCAATATGCAGGAAGAAATATCCGCAGTAATAGGGATTTTATACTTCCCTGGTTAACTATGCATCCATATATCTTTTGTTATATTTCAAAAAACTTAAGAGATGATTATGAATTATGTGAAATAGCAGTAAAGAGATATGGCAGATATATAAAATATGCCTCAGCTAGGCTTAAAAATGATAAATCATTAGCACTAAAAGCTGTTAGCAGGTCCTACAAGAGTTATCAATATCTATCTTTAACCATGAAAAAAGATCTTGATGTAATAAAAGCAGCCATTAAAAGAAACTCTAAAGTATCTAAATTTTTTCCTAAAAGTTTAAGGAAAAATAAACATTTTTGGATAGATAGGTTTAAAAAGGGAGACATAGCTATAAAAGATATTTTTCTAGCTTGCCACTTTACTTTAAGAAGAGATCCAGATATTTATGAAGTGGCTCTTGATAGACATCCAGAACTAGCTAACTATTTTTCACCAAATATTCTATTGAAATTTAATTATAAAAATATAAACCAGGCCTCACGCCAGATAATTTTTGATATTTATCTTGATACCACTAAAACAACAGACATATTTTTGCTTGCATTAGCTAAAAAGCAAATTCTTGCTGCAGGCACATAGAATATTTGCTGAAAAAAGATTTTTTAATTAAATCTAAATTGTAATTAATTTAAAAACTATATTTTCTTCTTTAAATAAGTACGAACTATTTCTTCGTCTGATCAGCTGATAATAGATTAATAAATTTTAAAGGAGATATGAATGACAAATCAAAGAGAACCAAAACAGCTTGAGTTACCTGATATAGATACTGGGTTTTATACCTTTATAACAAAAGACACTATTAACTTTCCTGAGTTAGATCTTAAAGTTGCTAAACCTGCAGCTCAAAATAAATTAGAGGAATATCAAGCTTCTTTTGCTTTTTAGCCGATGTTTGATAAAAGTATTATAAATCAAGGAGAACTTTTTGAAGTCAATTCAGTTGAATTCAATGAAAGCAATTTAGAATATCCCCTAATTAAATCATCGAAAGCTGAGGTGCTTAAATTCTACAAAGAAGCAGACGAATCCTTGAGATCTAATATAACTGTCTGTGCTAATGTTTTTAAAATAAATGCTCTTGCGATTGAGCATGCGCCAGAAAGTATTAAAAATAATAAGCCACTAGTTTTGTGTGCAATATCAAATAACATTAAGGCTATTGAATTAATTCCACAATCCCTATTAGAAGATGAACAAATTGCAGCAGGAATTATAAAGGTAGACCCTTGTTTGGCATTACAGAGACTTCCGGACTCAGTCTTACAAAAAGAAAAGATTAATTCACTACTTATTATACAAATGTTATTAAGTCCCAAACTTCACACTTTGAGTGGTTCTAATTTTATAAACAGGATTCTTCTTGGTCCTTTAGCACCAATATTCTCATCTAATAAAGATTATTTAAGCTTAATTCATAAACTACTTAGATGTGGTTTTAACGCTTATAAATATTTACCAGATAAACTAAAAAATAATAAAGAAATAATAATAAGAACTATTCAGGGAAACAAAAAAAGAATCGGTTTTTTAAAGAAACTCCCTGAAAAACTTTTATCTGATACAAAATTTTGCATCCAAATGCTTGAAGCTGGAGCGAAGCTTAGTTCACTACCTAAGTCTATGTTGCAAGATGATGAGTTTTGCAGGGCTGCCGTCTTAATAGATTATGGTGCTAATGCAGTTAAGTTTGATAAATCATTATGGGCAGATAAAGCTTTTACTTTGTATTGTTTGCCATTTATTGGTACTTATGAGTTAAGATCAAAAGAACATAAACACCTTTTAACCATAATAAATAACATCTATCCTTATGATGAGGACGTAAATTATGAATTGTCTAAATTATATGGTTACAAGCTTGCATTTGAGTCTCATTTTTTAGATTGTAAAAAAATAGTAAAGAACCTTTTAGAAGCTGAAGATCCTAATATAGTTGGCTTCTATCAGCGTATATCTTCAAGATTAAAGCAAGATAAAGAAATTGCTTCAAAAGCGATGCAAATGGATTTTAATGTTTATAACCATATTCATCCCTCTCTTAAAAATGATATTGAGTTATTGAAAAAAGTTGTTAATGCTAAGCCGTCTGTTATCAGATTGTTTAATGATAAATTAAAAGATAATAAAGAATTAGCTCTAACAGCAATCAATAGAAGTGGAAAGAATTTCAAATACCTATCCAAGAGACTTAAAAATGACAAAGCAATTATTATGCTGGCAATAGAAAAATTCCCAGGAGTATTTAAAGATATTCCTGTTAAACATAGGAACGACATTAATATTGCTAAATTAGCAGTAAGTAAAGAGCCTGTTAATTTAATACATGTAAGTTCAAAGACTAGATCTGATAAACCATTTATCAAATATGCAATATTAAGAGGCGCATCTTTAAAACATGCATCCAAAGCATTAAAAGCCGATCAAGACCTTGTTCGACATGCTGTTACTCAATATGACTCAAACTTACATTTTGCTGATAAGAGCATTAAGGAAAATAAGAATTTTTTATTAAAACATTTTCCTTTACATGTAGTATTTCGCTATTGCTCTTCAAAGATATTACAGGATAAAGAAATATTTATAGATGGTCTTAATTTGGATATCAGATTATTACAGAGGAGAGGCATGTCACCAGCTCAAATGCTTGATATGGAATATGAAGGTGTTCAGGCAACTCAAAGACATAAAATATTTACCTATTATAAAAACCTCTCAAAAGAAAAGGATATATTCCTATTAGCTAAAGCAAAATCAATTATTTGTGGAATATAGCTTAACCAATGAAATTTTTTATAAACCCCATTGTTGGCTCCAATAAGAATACTTGCTATTTTCTAATTTATGGAAACCATCGGCACTTGCAGCATGTCTTGCTACAATAAGGGAGATATCTTGAATTTTAGGATCTGTAATAAGTTTTGAGAATACATCTTTTTCTAACTTTGTAATTTTTTTGCCAATATAATAATTAGCCTTGAGAAGCTCTTTTGAGATCTTTTTTATAATAACTTCAAAATCTTTATTAATATATTCTCCATAGAGATCTAAATATAATTTTTGAAGTAAGGGTATTTCTATACTTAGTTGATCTAATTCCTCTTTAGCAATCAAATTATCTTGTGCACAAATATACAAAGTAAAATAGATCACAGAATCTAATGAATTTGGCTTAATCTTTTTCATATTTTTTCATTATTCTTTTTGCTTCTTTTGCAAATTCTTTTCTTAGTTTGCTTGGTTTTAATACCTCCACAGAATCTCCAAACGCTCTGATCCAGTATCTTAGCTCCATATTATCTACAACTTTATCTTCAACAATAAGGTAACCATCTCTGGTCCTTTTTATTTTTTGTGAATGTGACAATGGCGTTTCAAATAAGTGAGAACCAGCAAACTCTGAAAATTTTAATGAAATATTAATTTTTTCTTCATTAAGTTTGAACCCTAGCAAATCTTTAGCAAGATTTTGAATTTTATGTTTGCGATGCCGACTATAACTATCCTCTATTATCTCAATTGACTTAAATCTATGAAGGGGTAGGTAAATAATTTTTTCATTATCATCTTCAAACGAACAAACTAAATAACATATTCTTCCTCTATAGACTAAGCCTGCTGGATGGATAATGTATTGAGATGGAAAGGGCTTATTCTTAGATGCATAAGAGGCTTTAACAACTTTTTCATCCCATAAGGCCATATGAATATTGTTTAGAACGCTTGCATTAACCTTAGCCTGTTGTAATTGAAGACCTTCATTAATTGTCATCACTTTATCTTTCCAATTTTTCATTTTTTTAGATGAATTATCACTTAATACGGCCTCAGCCTCTTTGAGATATGGAGCAAGATCATCAAGCGATCTGCTTGGTAGCAGGGGTGTAAGATGTTGAAAAGCTATCTGAAAACATACAGCTTCTCTAGGGCTCATGGCAGAGTCCTTTCGTTTATCAATAGTATTATGAATTGGTTTTCTATACGTAAAGGTTCCATTAGCATCTTTTTTACTTTCTATAAGAAAAGGAAAATCATTGCGAAGCTCTTTCATATCAACTTGGACAGTTTTGATATCAGCTATTTCAAAACCTTCATGAAGTAATTTGTTGTAAACATCTCTATTAGTTTTTCTTGTAATTGTCATCATAGTAAGAATTCTAAGATGTCTTCTAACTTTTTGTATGTCTTTTGATCTTTTACCTTTGACTGCCATTATTCATACGAACTAATTCTTCGTCCCTAAATAATACTATAGCAGTAATAAATAAATAGGAAAAAAAATGAAAAAACTCTCTATAAAAAAATTGTCAGATTATCTAGGAAAGGTAGTTGATCATAATATTCACTCATCACTAATGATTTGGGGTGCTCCAGGGATTGGAAAATCATCAGTGGTCGAAGCCGTTGCAAAAGAAAAAGATATTGAGTTAATTGACCTTAGAATAAGTCAATTGGCCCCAACTGATCTTAGAGGCATCCCTGTGCCCAAAGATGATAAAGCTTGTTGGTATCCTCCTGAATTTCTTCCAACTTCAGGAAAAGGTATCTTATTTCTAGATGAGATAAACATGGCACCTCCTGCGGTACAAGGAATTGCGCAACAATTAATTCTTGATAGAAAAGTAGGTAGTTATCAGGTTCCTGATGGATGGTTTATTTGGAGTGCTGGTAATAGAAAAGAAGATTTTGCTGCAGTATTTGATATGCCGGCTCCTCTAGCAAATAGATTTATCCATTTGGAAGTTAGTACTGGATTGGAAGAATTTAAAGAATATGCATTAAAAAATAAAATTGATGATCGTATTATTTCGTTTCTTAACTTTAGACCAAAGTATCTTCATAAAATAGATAAGAATTCACCCTCATGGCCGTCACCAAGAAGCTGGGCTATTGGAAATGATTTGATAAAAGCTGATCTTGATATTGATCCTGCAATTGGAGAAGCATGCGCTTCTGAATTTAGAAGTTATTGCAAAGTTTACTTAAACTTACCTGATATCCCTTCGATACTATCAGGTAATAAGAAACCAGCGTTTCCTAAAGATCTTTCAGCGAGATATGCTTTAACTTGCGCATTAGCAGTAAGAGCAAAAGATGTTAAAGAGGTTGAGAATGCTTTTTTATATATAGATAGCAAGGGCAGCATGGAGTGGTTAAGTCAATGCACATATGAAGTAGTTACTAAATGGAAAGATTCCGATAAATCAGCTCAACTAGTAGACATGATTACGAAGAATAAAAAACTCTTAGATGTTGCAGATAAATTACAAAAGTTATTGGCTGCCTAATATATGAAAATGTTTTCTGAAATTATTAGCAAGTGCAAAATCCAGGTCAGAAAAGAGTGTGAGTTCTTTGGTGCTCTTATGCTGTTTGCTTCAATTGTAAAATCAGAAAGTATTGAAACTGCTGCAACGGATGGTAAAGATATTTTCTTTAACGAAAAATTTCTAAAAAACTTAAACTCTTCTGAACAAAATGCACTAATGCTTCATGAGGTTCTTCATATGGCATTGCTTCATGTAACTAGAAGACAATCAAGAGATCCGCATATTTGGAACATTGCTGCTGATATTGTTGTGAATGATCTTATTTTAAGAAATACCAGTTTTAAACTTCCTAAAGGAGCAATAATTGATAAACAATATTCAGATAAATCAGTAGAGTATATATATGAATGTTTGTTAAAGAATAATAATTATAAAAACAAACAGTACCAGCTACGTATTTCTGATCTCAAGAATCCTTCTAAGGACTCTCAAGCAAATCAATTGACTGAAGTAGATCGACTGGAAATTGAAAGTTATTGGAGAGACAAAATTCAAGTGCTTAAGAATACTATTTCAGATCGTGAAACTGCTAATGGACAGGGTAATATACCTGCTGGCATGTTTAAAGAAATTGAAGTATTTTTAGAACCTGAAGTAGATTGGAGGCATGCATTGTGGAAATATGTTGGGAAGACTCCAGTGGATTTCGATGATTTAGATAGAAGGTTTTTATACCGTGGTTTGTATCTTGAAGGTTTATTAACAGAGGCGCTACAAGTTTCTGTATGCATAGATACAAGCGGTTCCATATCAAATATATTATTAGATCAATTTTTAGGAGAACTTAAAGGAATATTAAACGCTTATCCACATGTAAAATGTGATTTATTTTTTGCTGATACACAAATCGATGGCCCTCATGAAATTCAATCTATTGCAGAAATGCCTCCGGTGTCTGGATTTGGTGGTACAAGTTTTGTTCCGTTTTTTAATTATTTAGAAACAAACAATAACAATCTGATGGGTGCTAATAAGGTAAATATTTATTTCACCGATGGATATGGAGATTTTCCAAACAAAGACCCAAAAGATCCCACAATGTGGCTTGTCTCAAAAAATGGTCTTGAAACAAAAGGGTTTCCCTTTGGCGAAGTAGTGAGGATATCTACAGAAAGTTATTGAGTTAAGTAATAAAGAAAAATATGGAACATAAATTTAAAATTGGTTTATACGACAAGGATCCTTTCGAATTAGTCTCTAAGAATTTTCAAGAGGGGATGGAACAAATACATGGATCTTGGTGTCCTGGACATGATGATCGAATCTACACAAAGGCATCGCATTCTCGCTTAACAAGACGAGCTATGCGTGTGTATCCAGATAAACTAGATAGCACAGAAAGAGATAAGTTTTTGGATGATAATTATTTATATTTTTATTGCGATTCTCCTAAAAGTTGGTCTGCAAGTTTTAAATACAGTGGATTTTGGGAAGCTGAAAATTATTTTGCTGAGACTACTGAACTTCTTGATTACAACATTCATAATGTCTATGAGTTTAGCAATGGAAAGGTAAATGGCTTATATTTTTCTTTTGCTGTAATAGATTTTGATCAAATATATGAGAGATTTTGTGAGGATTTATGGGATGCCGCAGAGGACGTTTTTGAGAAAAAAAAGCTTGATAAATATTTTGATAAATTTGATAAGGACAGTAAAGTTTACAAAGAGTTTGTTAATACTCTCCAGTTTTTAAAGCCAAATTTAGACTTATACAAAAATAACTTTGGCGACTGTAAGTTAATAGATAAAGTCGCTTTTCCACTTTTAAAATCAAAAATCTCCTTTTTTGCAAGCAAACAAAATTACAATAATTTAAGTTTAGACAAAATAATATATGAAAAATCAAAGCCCATATATTTTTTATTTGAAAGAGGATTTTTTTTAAATAATGCTAAAAGTGGAGCATTTGATAGATTTACAATAGAGGATAATTCCCAGAAAATTGTTACTAAGCAATATGAAAATGATGTTCTTAAAGAAGAATTAACTGAGGAGTATAAGATAAACAAGTATCCTCATGTTTATCAGTCTGATTTTTAATGATAGGATTTAAATATGGCCAGACACAGAGGTGTATACAAACAAGATCATCCTGAACCTTATGAGGTAAGTAGGTCCCAAATACAAAACTTTATGAATTGTCCTGCATGCTTTTGGATGAGTAGGGCAAAAGGCATTAAATTTCCAGGTATGCCTGGGTTTCTTCTAAATACAGCAACCGACACTTTGTTAAAAAAAGATTTTGATAAATATAGAGAGTTGCAGTTACCTCACCCTTTTATGGAGAGGAATGGTTTAGGGCATTTAGTTCCTTACAAACATGATGATTTTGAAACATGGACTAAGTCACTGCAGCTTGGATTAAGAACCCATCACGAACCAACAAATTTCTTAATCGGTGGAGGTTTAGATGATGTTTGGCATAATCCTAAGACTGATGAAATTTTTATTGTTGATTATAAAAGTACAGCAGGCAAAAGAAATGAAGATCTTACAGCATTACAAGAAATCACATTAAATGGTGTATATAAAGAGACTTATAAAAGGCAAATGGATATGTATCAATGGATCATGAGACAAAATGGGTTTAATGTTAATAACACTGGTTACTTTGTGTACGTTAATGGAGATCAACATTTTGAAGATGGCATGCTTGAAGAAGATCTTGATAAAGCTAACATGAAATTTGACGTTCAATTGCTTTCTTATGAGGCAGATGACTCTTGGGTTGAGCAAACGATCTTAGATTTAAAAGATTGTTTACTTCAAGAACATTGTCCTGAGCATGCTAAGTCTGGTTATGGCCCAAAAGGTGACAAGCAATGCGAACATGCTCAGCTTTTTGATGGTATGAAAGAGCACGGCCTTATATAAAATTCTCAAATTAGTCATTACTGCGAACCATTCTTTCGTAGCTCCATTTCATAATGACTTTATAAATTAATAATTTGATATAGAGAATTATGAATATTGATCAGAAAAAAATAGAAGAACAAGTAATGGAGATCATTCAAGATGACGATCGATGTGATGTGAGAAACAATATGTATAGCCCAGACCTAGTGACTTCAATGAAAGTTTCTTGGTTACTTGAGCTTTCAAGAAAAGAGAAAAAAGATTTAGTTATTCAAGACTGTTGTCAAATCCACTATAACAAAATTTACCGCTTCGGAACTGTAGATAGATTTGACTGGTTTAGTAAGGATACAGAAACCTTTACTGCTCGCGTTGTCGTAGATTTAGGTTTATCAAAAGCGACTCAAGACTTAAGTGATGAGATGTTATCGCAATTAGAGGACAAATATGGTCCTGTTCAATATGAGATAAGACAATACTATATTGAGGATATTGACCTGTTAGAAGTGAACAATGATTCAATAGTTATTGAATTGTCTTGCGGGACATAATTAACATTATTAAGAGGAAAAAAA
>MDSW01008603.1_pt1 | contig 12557 bp, 9 predicted proteins | sample 811171 | NCBI WGS metagenome assembly MDSW01 (sample SAMN05326641, study PRJNA326480) | marine metagenome | isolation source: seawater | place: Atlantic Ocean: North West | collected 2012
CGGGATGAGGCATGGGCAGGTAATCGGCTCGACGGACAAGCAGGCGGCCGAACCGGCGGACCGGCCGGTCCGCTTCAAGGAAGTCTTCTCCACCCTCTTTCACCAGATGGGAATTTCACCGACCCACGACCGCGCCTTCGACCTGCAGGGGCGCCCCCAGTATCCGGTCGACCCGGAAGCAAAGCCCCTTCCGGAACTTATCTAGGGGCTTTTCTAAGGTTCGAGAAAACGTCCCCCGCCGGCTTGGCCGGCAAGGTGGACTGCCAATTCCTGATCTTGGCAAGCAGGTCCTTCACCACCACGGGTTTCTCATCCTTGAGATCTTTTTTTTCCAAGGGATCCTTTTCCAGGTCAAAGAGCTCGCAATAGGAAAGGTCGTTGTTGGCCGCCAGCTTCCACTGCATGCTCGCGACGGCGTAGGACACCCAATGGTCGGGCTTGGAATCGCGGGGAGGCCAGGCAGCCCCCATTTTCCAATAAAGGGGCTTGGTCCGGCTGGAATTACCGTTTCCCTTGAGCGTAGCCACCTGACTCATGCCGTCCGGCTTGTAGGAACGCGGGAGCTTGACCCCGGCAAGCTCGCAGAAAGTCGGCAGTAGATCGACCGCCGAGAGGATGGAAGTCTCGTCCACTTTGCCCGCCGGAATCTTCCCCGGCCACCGTGCGATGAACGGGACGCCTATGCCGCCTTCCAGGAGCGCTCCCTTGTAGGCCCTCCGCCCCCCGGTAATTCCCTTGGCCGCGCCAATCCCGTAACCCAAGCCGGTTGCGGAGTCATAACCCAGGGTCAAGGGAGCGTCGGGGGCTCCGCGGGCGGGCCCGTTGTCGGAACTGAAGATGACGAGCGTGTCCTCGGCCAACTTCAGGCGGTCGAGGGCATCAAGCAATTGGCCGATTCGCAGGTCGGCATGATAGAGGGTAGCCGCATAGATGGCGTCCCTTTCGCCCAGCTTGGCAAACCGCTTCTGGAGCTTGGGGTCGACGTGAAAGGGCGTATGCGGCTCATGCATCCAGAGGTTGATGAAGAAGGACTTTCCCTTAGCGTGGGTTTTCTCGATGAAGGGGATGGCGCTCTTGACGTCGTCATGCACGTACATCTGGGGCCCGGAGCAATTGAAGGCCCCGTAATCGTCATACCCATACTCGGTGAGGAGGGGAGCATCGGGAATCATGTCGTTGGCAAGGTGCCATTTCCCGTAGTGGGCCGTGGCATACCCGGCTTTCTTGAGGAAGCGAGAGAGAAGAGGAGCCTTGGGATCCAGCCAGTCGGGCATGTTTCTCTTCTGGTTGCTCGGCACCCAGGCGAAATGGCCGTCGATGTTGTAGCGGGCGGGGAAATGCCCCGTCATTACGGCCGTCCGACTGGGGGAACAAACCCCACTGGCCACGGTGAAGCGGTGAAAATCGGTACCCTCCCTGGCCAGACGGTCGATATTGGGGGTCTCGACGTAAGGATGCCCATGACAACCGAGGTCGCCCCAGCCCCAGTCATCCGCAAAGATGAAGATGATGTTCGGGCCCTTGCCTTGAAGAAAGGCGAGGCTGCATACAAAAGTCAGGGCGAGGAAGAGCTTTCTCATCATGCTTGCAAAGATTTGGATTGGCCAAGGATCAGTCGATGACCCGCATCGGAAATTCCTTGGAGGGAACGTGTTGTTCCTCCATCAGCTTTTTGAGCCGGTTGACGACTTCCGGATTCTTCGATGCAAGATCATTGCTTTCGCTCACATCCTTTTCCAGGTCGTAAAGCTCGATCTTCAAGGGATCGTGATTCTTGCCCTTGCGGAGCATCTTCTGGCGAATCGCCTTCCACTTGCCCACCCAGACCGCTTGCTGCCCGCCATACCCCGAAAACTCACGGTAAAGAAAATCCCGTGGTTCCTGTTTCTCGCCAAGCAAGGTCGGCGCAATGCTTACGCCGTCTCGGTTCTTGGGCATCGGTTTCTTGACTCCGACCAGTTCGTGAATGGTCACCATCCAGTCCTCAAGACCAGTCACCAAATCGGACTTGCTGCCGGCCTTCACCTTGCCCGGCCACTTGACGATCAAAGGCACCCTGATCCCGCCCTCATAGAGGGACCCCTTCAATCCGCGCAACTTGCCCACGCTCTCGAAAAAATCGTAATCCACCTCGAGCTTGAGATGGGTCGTTCCGTTATCGGACGTGAAGATTACGATGGTATCCTTGGTCAGCCCCAGTTCCTCGACCAAGTCGAGCACCCGCCCTATATAAGTATCCATCCTCGTGATCATGGCGGCGTAGGCGGCCCGGGGGGTGAAGTGCGGAGTATAGCCATAGCCTTGATGGCGGGAAAAGGGCGGATCGTTCCATTTCTGGGCGAGGTAGGGCTTGAGCTCCTCGTCCGGCACGTGCAGGGCGACGTGCGGGATCACTGTTGGGTAATAAAGGAAGAACGGCTTGTTCTTGTTCTTGCGGACGAATTCCAGGGCCTCCTCATTGATCCGGTCAGGGGCGTATTCCTTCCCCTTGAAGACGTCGTAGCTTCGGGGATCGGCGGGGTCGGACCCCTTGGGCAGGGAAGCATGACCAGGGACGGGCGGGTCATTATTCAGGCTCACCCGCTTAAGGTCGCTCCAGAGATAGTTCGGGTAATAGCTGTGGGCATGGCGCTGGCAATTGTATCCGAAAAAACGGTCGAATCCCTGATGGATGGGATCGCCTTCCGAACCGGGTCCGCCCAGTCCCCACTTTCCAAAGGCCCCCGTTGAATACCCTTCGGTCTTGAGAACCTCGGCAATGGTAACCTCCTGCTTGGGAATTGGACGCTGTCCCTCGGGCTTGATCTCCCCATTGTTGCGGATGAAGGCATGTCCGGGATGCTTGCCGGTCATGAGGGTGCAACGGGAAGGGGCGCATACCGCATTGCCGGAATAGTTCCGGCTAAAGGACATGCCTTCCTCGGCCAGCTTATCCAGACGCGGAGTCTTGATCTTCTTCTGCCCATAGCTCCCGAGCTCGGCATAACCGAGGTCGTCGGCCATGATAAGAATGACGTTGGGCTTTCTTGCCGAGGCGGTTGAAAGCAAGGCGACAAGTAGGAATAGAAGGCAGGGGATGGTTTTCATTCATCCCTTTTGCACGGATAATGGAAAGTAAACAAGCGGAAAGGTGACGCGGGCCGAGGGAACGGGGCATAGGTCGAACCTTACGGGCCATGGGGATTTTTTCCTTCAAGCCGTACCGCCCATATGATACGAAAAATCTCCCGGATACCCATGCATCCCGACGACATCCCCAACCCCACGAACGAGCAACTGCAAGCCCTCAACCGGCAGGTTCGCTTCGTGCCCACGGACAACGACACCCCCAAGGTCCTTACCCCGGACCAGGTCAGGCGCTACAATGAGCTTGGATACCTGATGCCCTTCGACGGCCTGGGGGAATCCGAGATCCGGGACCTCAGCAATTTCTTCGAGGGTGCCCTGGAGGCCTTCCGCAACTTGGGACGCGACAGTTACTCCATCAACACCGCTCACCTGCGCTTCGAACGCATTCGCGACTTGCTTGGTCATCCCGCCCTTCTCGGCCCGGTCTCGGACCTGCTGGGAGAAAACGTCGTGGGGTGGGGAGCCCATTTCTTCTGCAAGATTCCACAGGACGGCAAGGAGGTGCCTTGGCATCAGGACGCGGTCTATTGGCCGATCGACCCGACGCGTACCGTCACCGTCTGGCTTGCGATTGACGACGCGGACCCCGGAAACGCCAACATGCGGTTCATTCCCCGCTCTCACCTGCACGGCTCCATCGACTACCGGCAAACGAACGACCCCAATGCGGTCCTGAACCTTCGGGCGGACAACCCCGAGAGCTATGGAGACCCCCCTGTCGACGTCGCCCTCAAGGCCGGTCAGTTTTCCATGCATTGCGACCTTCTCCTGCACGGTTCCGAGCCGAATCGCTCGGACCGCCGACGATGCGGTCTCACTCTGCGCTATGCGGCCGCGGAGGTGAAGGCTTATCATGACTGGAACCAAAAGGGAGTTCTCCTAGCAGGCCGTGACTTGGACGGAAACTGGGCAAACCCACCGCCGCCGGGTTCGTTCCGCGCTTGACAAAGCCCCGCCTGACGGTCTGAAACACCTAGGTGTTTTCACCCAACCCCAAACGCACCCTTACCATGAAGAAGCTATCCTTGTTTTTCCTCTCACTGGCCTTGCTGTATTCCGCCACCGCGGAAAAACAAGCCAAGGTCGTTTTCCTTCACGGTGGCCGCAGCCACGCCTCCGGCGATCATGAGTTCAAGGCAGGTTCTCATCTCTTGGCCAAGCACTTGAACGCCCAGGACAAGGTTTCCGTCAAGGCCGCCGTCCATGCCGGTTGGCCCGCGGACGAATCCCAACTCGACGAGGCCGACGCCATCGTCATTTACGCGGACGGGACCAGCGTGATCGGCAAGGGTTGGGAGAAGATGGACCAGTTGGTCCGCGAGAAGAAGGTCGGGGTAGTCTTCATGCATTACGCCGTTCATCCCAGCATAGACAAGGGGGAGCAGTACTACCTGCCCTGGATCGGGGGATTCTTCAAGAACGGCGTCTCGGTCAACCCTTTCTGGAGAGCCAAGATCAAGCCCATGAAGGGACACCAGACCGCCCGCGGGGTCGGCCCCATCGACGCGGTGGACGAATTCTACTTCAACATCGAGTATCACCCCAAGGCCCTGCCTCTCGGTACGGCAACCCCGACTGAGAAGAACCTTCATCACATCAACAACCTGTGGACGCAAAAAGGCTTCCTCGCCAAGGGCAAGTTGCAATCCCTGCTCTGGGGAATCGTCCGGCCTGACGGCGGGCGTGGAGCAGGTTTCACGGGAGGCCACCACCACCGAAACTGGGCGATAGACGGCTACCGCCAGCTCATTCTCAATACCATCGTGTGGGCGGCCGGAGCGGAGGTTCCCGCTGGGGGCGTGCCTACCTATGCGGTCACGGAAGACGAGCTTAACGAGGAACTGGACGACTACGGCGCCCGGACCAACCGAGTCAAGCTCCCGACCGAGGCGGACGTCACCTTCAACCCCGGTCCTTGGATGACGCCCGAGGAACATGCCGAATCCCGCAGGAAGCCCAGGAAAAAGAAAAAGTAGCTTCCTCCACCCCGTCCTTCGCAAAACGAAGTCATCCATATCCTTCCTTGCCTCTTGCCATGAAAGCCCTCTCTAGGCTCTAATCGTAACATCTACCTTTTCGAAAATCACTCCAACCCAATCATTCCAATGCATCGCATACTTAGACTTACGCTCGCTCTTCTTATCGCTTCAAGCCTCTGCGCCAAGCATCACAAGTCCGGAGAACTCAAGCCCATCTTCGACGGCAAGACGCTCGAAGGCTGGACTCAAAAGAACGGAACCGCCACCTACGTCGTCAAGGACGGCGCCATCCTCGGCACGACCAAGGAAGGCAGTCCGAATTCCTTCCTTTGCTCGAACAAGCTCTATGGGAACTTCGAGCTTCAGTTCGAGGTCAAGCTTATCAATAACGAGCTCAACTCGGGCGTGCAAATCCGTTCCCAAACGAAACCCCTGAACGACAAGGAAAAGAAAAGGGGAGACAAGTTCGGTCGGGTTAACGGTCCGCAGGTAGAGATCGAGGCGACCAAGGGCAACGGAGCCGAGTCCGGCTACATCTATGGCGAAGCCTGTGGCGGATGGATGACGCCCAAGGACAAGCTCAAGCCCCACAAGCACTTCAAGAACGGGGAATGGAACAAGTACCGCATCCTCGCGGAAGGAGCGCGCATCCGGACCTGGGTCAACGACAAGCAGGTATCCGACCTCGTGGACGAGGAGAAGCTAAAGTCCCATCCCAAGGGTTTTATCGGCCTTCAGGTCCATGGGATCAGAAAAGGCTCGGGACCCTACAGCGTGGCCTGGCGCAACCTCAAGGCGCGCGAAATCCACTCCAAGTAATCAAACTAAGATCATCCCTGCATGAAAACCACGTGTCTTATTTTCGTTGCCTTCGCCTTCGCCGCCCTCGCCTTCGGCAAACATCACAAGTCCAAAGACGGCTTCGTGTCCCTCTACAATGGGAAGGACCTGACCGGCTGGAAGACCACCGGCAACTGGATTCCCCAGAAGGATGGCTCGCTTCTCATCCAGCCCCGCCCGGGTGAAAAGGGCTGGCAGCGCTATGACGACTACCTGACCTCCGTTAAAAAATACAAGGATTTCATCCTCGAGGTTGAATACAAGTATCCAAAGGGCGGAAACAGTGGGGTATACTTCCGCATCGGCAATCCCAAGGATCCTGTTAAGACAGGAATCGAGTGTCAGGTTTTGGACTCTTACGGCAAGCCCGACGACAAGATGGGTCACCACGACCACGGCGGTATCATCCGCACGGTCGGGCCGAGCAAGAACATGTCCAAGAAGCCGGGAGAATGGAACAAGATGATCGTTACCTGCAAGGGCCACCACCTCGAAGTGAACCTCAACGGCGAGAAGATCATCGACCACCAGCTCGACAAGAAGGGCGAAGGGAAAAATTCCGGCGTCAGCGACCGTCCCTTGGAAGGATACATTTCCCTTCAGGACCACGGGGAGCCGAACAACCTTCACTTCCGTAATATTCGGATCAAGGAACTGTAAGGCCAGGGGCTGCCATGCGCCCTGTCCACACGGTAGCTCCGGCCCTCTTGGTCGTTGCGGCGGTTTGCTTTGCCGACCCGCCCGAAAATTCCCCCCGGGTAACGGACACCGTACGGATTGTCCGGAAGACCGAGCCTGCCGTGGCCGCCGTCTTCAGCCAGGCGGAGGGGCGACTCAGCATGGGAAGCGGGAGCGTCGTGCACAAGGACGGTTACGTCCTGACCAACGACCACGTAGTGGCCGGCATGGGCGGGGTCGTCCTCCTCAAAGACCATCAGCTCCCTCTGGAGTACGAAATCATCGGCAGGATGCCCGAAAAGGACTTGTGCCTGCTCAAGATCGGTGTGGCCAAACCACTTGATTCCCTCCGTCTCGGACGGAGCAACGACCTTATGACGGGCGAGCCCGTCCTTTGCGCAGGCAACCCAGGCGGGCGGGGGGTCGTATACTCGTCGGGCATCGTGAGTTCGCCCAACTTCATCCTCACCGCGCCCAATGCTCTGGTCATGCGTTACTTCAGCGGAGACGTCCGAGACCGCTTCATCCAGTTCGACGCCGCCAGCAACCTCGGGAACTCGGGCGGCCCCCTGATCAATGCACTGGGCGAGCAGATAGGTGTGGTCTCGAACAAGAACCCGGACGAGGAAAACATCAACTTCGCCATTCCCATCGACCGGGTACGCGAAAACCTCAACGAACTCTTTGCCCCCGAAGTCCGCCGGGGAATTTTCACAGGCATCACCTTGGACCCGCTCTCGCAGAAGGCGGAAATTCTTGGGGTGACGAAAAAATCTCCCGCCGCTAAGCTCGGTCTTCGTCCGGGCGACGTCCTGAACGGCGTGAACGGAAAGCCTCTCGGCAGTTGCCTGGATTGGTTCGCTCATTTACTGGGTCAAAAAGTGGGCAACGTGCAGAAACTTTCCGTCTCCCAAGGAAAGAAAGCGAAAGAGGTTTCGCTCAAGCTCCCGGAATACCCTACCCCGCCCACCATGGAGATTGAAAACCCCGAACCCGGGCTCCTTTTTGCAGTTTGCCACGGCGCTTTCGAGAAAGCTCCCGCAATGGAAAAGCAAAAGGTCGTGAAAACGGGAGTGGCCCGTGCGCTCGACGTCCTTGCCATGGGCGCCCCCAAAACGGACGGATTTGCAATCAAGCTCGAAGGCGCCCTCAAGATACCCGAGAACGGTGTCTATCGGCTTATTCTCAATTCGGACGACGGGAGCATCCTGCGCACGGGAGAAAAAATCCTAGTGGACAACGACGGTCCCCATCCCGCACGGGACGTCGGTACGCTTCTGCGTCTGCAAAAAGGATTCCTGCCCATTCGGATCGATTACTTCGAGGCGACCGGAGACGCCGAGCTCAACCTCTTCATCGAAAATTCATCCGGTCGACGTTCAGACGCCGCCCCCCTGTTCTTTCACGAGGCTCCCGGTTGAGAGGGCATTCAACTATTTCTTCGCCTTGCGAATCTCGGCGATCTTGACCGGTTTGCCTCCCCGCTTGGCGGACAAGTCGGCGGCAAAGATCAGTTCATGCGTCTTGATTGCCTCGTCCAGGCTCGTCTTTGGCATGGGCTTCCCCTTCTTCAAGGAATCGAAAAACGCCTCGAACTGAGCCTGGTAGGGATGATCGGCCACGTCGCCCGAGTCCGCCAGCTTCATCGAGAGCTCGCTCCATTGGGTCTTGTCCAGCTCAAGGGAGTTGGAATGGAGCTTGTTATCGAGCAAGGTTCCCTCACTGCCCACCAAGTGGGTATGAAAATAGTAAGGCTGGAAGCAATCGAGCACTGAGGCCGTCTTGCCCACGCGCCCGTCGCGGAACTTAAGAATGGTCACGCAGGTCGTCGGGTATTCGTATTTTTTAAAGTACTTGTGCTTGGACTGGGTGGCGTAGCTGGTCACTTCGGTCACCTCGCCCCCCATCATCCCGATGAGCATGTCGAGAGCATGGCATCCGGCCGAGAGCAGGCTGCTCCCTCCCATGCTCTTCTTGACGTTCCAGCGGTACTGCCCGTACCACGGACCCACCCCATGATAGTAGTCGATCTCCCCATAATGAAGGTCCCCCAGCAAACCCTTGTCGAGAATCGCCTGGGTGACCAGAAACTGGTTGCAGTAGCGCAGCTCAAAGCATACGCAAGTCCCCACCTTGGCCTTCTTGGCCGCCTTCTGCATCGCATAGACCTCCCGGGCACTGAGGGCGAGGGGTTTCTCGATGATCAAGTGCTTGCCCGCCTCCGCGGCCTTGATGACTTGAGGGGCGTGCTTGTTTGGGTAACCCGTGACGTCGATGACGTCGATGGACTCGTCGGCGAGCATATCCTCCAGCTTGCGGTAGGCCTTGATCGAACTACCGTGCCGGGCCGACACTTCAGCCTCGTCCAGCTTGCGCGAAGAGCAAACGGCGGCCACCTCGCCCGTTCCGGTTGCGTTGATGGCGTCGGCATGGGCCGTAGCGGCCCAGCCATATCCTAAAATTCCTACTTTGTACTTTTTCATAAGAATCGTAAATTGCGGGGAATCTTACTCTTAGGCAAGCCGTTAGATCGCACTTTGCTCCTTCCATTGCCGAACCGTCATTTATTTGGGCTCTGCCGGAAAATCTCATCTTGCCATCCGCCTCATAAAAATCAGATGTTTGCAGGCGAATTGAAAAAGCAGCCCAAAGAGGAACCGGTGGACGAACCCGAAAACACGCAGGAGCATGAACCGCTTCCGCTTTCGACCTGGGTCGAATGGCCGATCCTGTTGCTGTGCCTTTCGATGTTCTTGATCGTGCCCCTTTATTTCATCGGCTTCTCCCAAAGCGAATGGAGAGAGGGCTTCATTCCCGTGCGCACGGTCAACGCCGAGTACAAGCTCGTTTTTTGGCTTGGACACGCCTCGATCGTCGTCGGTTTGGCGTTCGTCGCCCTTCACCTCAAGAGAAGGTTTCTCGCCTTGCCCAGAGCCTTGTTGATTTTTCTGGGGCTTTTCCTGGGAAGCGTGCTGCTTTCCGCGGTTTTTGCCCACAACGTTCAAAGAGCCTGGGTTTCCTCCCTCCTCTGGCATTTCGTCCCGGTCCTTTTCGCCCTTTCCCTCGCTCACCTTAACTGGACCAGAGAAAAAATCTCCGTTTGTCTGGGAAGCCTGCTTCTGGGAGGACTTGCATCCTGTCTCGTCCTAATGGATCAACACTACCGCTGGACGGACTGGAGCTGGCGGCTGCCACTGCATACCCCCTCCATTCCCGCAGGAATCATCTACAACCATAATTTCGCCGCAGAATATCATGCTCCGCTTTTGCCTCTCGCCTTGGGACTTGTCTTCTATATGCGGAGCAAACCACTCAAGATCGCCCTTCTTCTTTGCCTTGTTGGAGTGCTTCTGCCCTCACTATCCCTTTCCTTGGCAAGGGGGGCATGGCTCGCCTTGATGGCAGGTTGCATCCTGGCATCCGGGTCCCTCTATCTTCTTTCTTGCGTACTCAGAGAAGCAAAGATCTCGAAGCGCCGCATCACCTACGTCCCTCTGGCATTTATTGGTTTGAGCATTGCCTTGCCGGCCTTCATCTTGACTGCGAAGATCTGGAAGAACGAGGCTTTAGCGGAATCTGGTCGAACGATCCCCTCTGTTTCGGTTGAAGCAAAGGAGCTCGGAAGCCTAACCAGCCTTGATGCAGACACCGGAAGCCGAAGAAGAATCACTCTATGGAAGGACGCCTTGGCAGCGAGCTTCTCTGACGATTTTCTTCTCGGGAAAGGTACGGATCATTACGAACTGCACTTCCACCAGAGCGCAAAGCGTTCCGACGAATCCAGGCTCCACTCCGCACTACTCGTTCGCTTTGCCCATAACGACTACGTCCAGCTTCTGTTCGAAAACGGCATAATCGGCCTGATGGGCTTTGTCGGCATATGGGGGTGGACGCTTTGGCGTGGGTTCCTCTCCTGCCTCGTCAAGCTCAAGAAAGGCGATCATCGGGGGCTGGGTTTAAGGATGGGGATTGTGATCGCCATTCTGGTTTTCCTCTTGGAGGCATTTTTCGAGTTTCCCACCCGATCACCCTGTGCCCTTATGGTCGGTTGGACGCTTCTCGGAATAGCCTGGGGCTTCTTGCTAAGGGAAGGAAGATCCCCGGCAAACCAATTGGCCAGGCCCAACCGCCACCTGAATCTAGCCCTCGGCTCTCTCGGCCTTTTTGTCATTCCCTACGGATGCCTGTTGGCCAAGGATCTCTTTTGGGCGAACGTATATCACGTCCAGGGAAGAGTGGCCGGAGATTACGGGGAGAAGGATAAAAGCCTCAAGTTTCACCGCAAAGCAATCTCTTATGCCCCTTGGGAGCACCATTCGAGAAAGTTCGAGTGCTACTACCTTTTAACCCACACCAAACAGATTCCGGACGCCATCGAGGCCATCGAGCAGACCCTTGAGGTCCATCCCGGATGTCTCGCAGCCCACCAAAACAAGATTGCCGTCTTTTTGAACACCGGGAGGCGTGATGATGCTTGGAATGCATACCTTCAGATGCAAAAAGCCGCTCCCTATCATCCCTACACCCGTCTCGAAAGCGAAAAGTTCATTCATCAGGAATAGCTATTTCCGTAGGATTTTCTTGCTTAGCACGCTTTTGATTTGTTAGAATTTAGACTCATTCAATTACAAATTTGTTATGAGCGTATCTTCTAACACAACCTCGCCTTTAAATACCTGCGTCCTGATCAAGCTCGCGCGCTTGGTGTTTCCGGCATTTGCATCCTTTTGCCTGACCGTTTTTGCACTCGGTCAAAACAATATTGCCATTAGCTCCCCTGTTAACGGCTCCAACGCAGACCAGAATACCGATCTCGTAATCACCTACAACTATCAAACCAACAGTGGCGGATACCAGAGCCCGACTTGGGCTTACCGCATAGGGGCCGCCATCTCGGGCAGTCCACACGGAGGAACTCAGGTTAACGGGGCGCTGACGGTCAATGACTTCTTGGCCGGACAAGCGAACGGGTCAAAGAACGTAAACGTCGCTCTTCTTCACCCCAACGGCAATTTACTCAATCCCTTTGTCGGCGCATCCATTCAATTGAACTACCAATCCGGGGGCGGCAACTACCAGTCCGGTCATGGCGGGAACCAGTCCCAAGGCGGTGGAGATCAGATTCATGTTCTCGCTCCCGGGAACGGTACCCAGGTCGGTCTACACAACGACAACATTCTAGTGGGCGTAAACTATGCATCTTCGGGAGGCTCCTATCAGACTCCCAAATGGGCCTACAAGATCGATTCCCCCTTTCCCGCTACCTACCAGAGCTCCCACGGAGGCACTGTCGTCAATGGTCACTTCAAGGAAAATTTCATGAACAACGGCCAAAGTTTTGGTCAGCATACGCTCTTCGTCACCATGCTTGAACAAAACGGAAGCCTCAAGAACCCTCCGCTGGGCACTCAGGTCAGCTTCAATTACCAGTCAAGTGGCGGCAACTATCAATCCGGAGCCGGCGGAAACCAGTCGCAAGGCGGAGGGGATCAGATTTTCATCGTTTCTCCGGGCAACGGAACCGCCGTCGACCAGAACAACGACGGGCTGCTTGTAAACGTCAATTATGCCTCGCCCGGAGGAGGATACCAGACCCCCAAGTGGGCCTACAAGATCGATTCGCCTTTCCCCACATCTTATCAAAGTTCCCATGGGGGAACCGTCGTGGAGGGCCATTACAAGGCCAACTTCATGAACAATGGCCAGAACTTCGGCCAACATACCGTGTACGTGACCATGCTTGAACAAAACGGTAACCTCAAGAACCCACCCCTGGGGGCCCACCTAAGCTTCAACTACCAATCCCAACCGGTCGACTACCAATCCGGGCAGGGCAACTACCAATCCGGGCAGGGCAACTACCAATCCGGGCAGGGCAACTACCAGTCCGGGCAGGGCAACTACCAGTCCGGGCAGGGCAACTACCAGTCC
>MDSW01211556.1_pt1 | contig 12557 bp, 5 predicted proteins | sample 811171 | NCBI WGS metagenome assembly MDSW01 (sample SAMN05326641, study PRJNA326480) | marine metagenome | isolation source: seawater | place: Atlantic Ocean: North West | collected 2012
CCGCGCCGCGCCGCGAGCGCACGCCAACGCCCCGCGGGGCATGTCCCGCGGGGGGAGGCACGAGCGACCGCGAAGCGCGGCGCGAAGCCGCGCGAACCGCTCGCGAGAGTGTGCGCGAGCGGAGGCGGAAGCGGACGCCTCCGCCGTCTCCAAAAAGACGTCCACCGCGTCGCGGTCCGAAGCGGTCCGGGGCGAGGCGGTCCGGGGCGAGGCGGTCAGACGCGAGCCGCCCTCGCCGCCCTCGCCTTCTTCGCCTTCTGATGCCTCTTCCTTCTCCGCCTCTTCCCGTCCGATCCCCCACGGGTCGCGCAGGAACGCCGGGTGCGTGTCGCTCGCCACCGGCGCTAAGCACGCGCACCGGCCGAGCTCGAGGACCCTCCGCGCGACGGCGCCCGGGTCGGGGGACGCGCAGAGCGCGAGCTGGAGCGTCGCGAGGTCGGCGTCGCGGCCGAGCCCGGCCCAGAACCGGCTCCCGTACACCAGCGCCAGGCGCCGAACCTCGTCGCCGTTACGCACCCAGAGGCGCGCGTGGACCTGATCCGCCCAAGCGTTCGCGCGCGCGGGGTGTTCCGCGAGCGACGCGAGCGCGGAGGAAATCGAGGGGTCCCCGAGGAAACGCGAAACCGAGGAGGACGTCCCCGAAGCCGACGTCGACGTCGACGTTTCCTCCCGGGGTTCCTCTTCCTCACCCCGCCCGCCCTCTTCATCCCCTCCGGACCCCCCCCACTCGGCGACGGCCGCGGCGCGCACGAGGACGGCGGCGAAGCGGTGCAGGGGGAGGTGCACGGAGACGGGCGACCGCGCCAGCGAAAACGCGCGAGGCTCGCCGCCGCCGGGGGAGGCCGCCGAGCGCGCCGCGACCCCGGGCTCGTCCTCGTCGAAATCGTCGAACAGCGTTTCGAGAGCCGCGCGGTTTCCGAGCCCCGAGTCCCACCTCCCCCCCTCCTCCATCCGCATCTCTCCGTCCTCTATCCGCATCTCTCCCTTCTCCTCCACCCCCTCGCCGAAGCCACCGGCCTCGTCCACGCCCTCCCTCGCGAGTTCGCGGTCGGTCCATCGCTTCGCGGCGTCGACGGTGGCCCTCGCGGCGCCGAGCAGCGCCGCCACGACGTCCCGCCGAGGGAACTCCGGAAGCGAAGACACCTCGAGCGCGGCGGCGCGTTCCGCGGGAGGACGCGCCCCGTCGTCTTCGTGACCATCATCATCCTCCTCGAACGCATCCCGCGCCATCCGCGTTTCCGCGTCTTTGACCGCGGCCGTCGTCCCGATATCCGCCGCGTTCGCGCGCGACGCGGCGTTGGCGCCGGACCCCTCCCTCCCCTTCTCCGACGCGAGTCCGTCCGCGGCGCACATCGCGCCCGCCTTCGCCGTCGTCGTCGCGAACGTCTCCGCCGTCACCGCGTGCGCCCACGTCGAGCTCTCGCGCTCGACGTGGTCCCCGGTCTTCCGCGTCAGGGGGTTCATGCCCTGCATGCGTTCCAGCGCGGTCAGCACGCGCGCGAACGCCGCGCCGGGGGCGGGGTAGGCGCTCCCCCCGGAGGGATGAAGGCCTCGCTCGTACTCCGCCGCCGCGGCGGCGTCCATCGGGAACGCCTCGCTCGTACTCTTCGCCTCCCCTGAAGCGTTCGTCGTCGCCTCGCCGAGGCCCAGCCACCTGTGCGCGGCGCCTCTTCGCGCGAGGCACATGCGCAGGTCGTTGCACGGCCTCGCGAAGACGCGCTCGCGCACGCCCTCCGCGCCCGGGTCGAGCGTCCCCCGCGGGAGGCGCGGGAGCGGAGGCCCGCGGTGCGTCGCCGCGTCCACGACGTCCATCAGCGCCGTCGTCAGCGCGTCCAGCGCCCCGCGCTTCACCACGGCGTGCGCGACGACGGGCGCGGAGCCGAACAGCTGCACGGTGACGCGGTCCATGCACCGCGAGACGATCGCGCGACGCTCGCGCCGAGCCGCCGAAAGCGTCGAGCGCGCGGACCCCGGGAGAGAGTCCGCGTCGCCGGGACCGCCGTCGATGCCGCGCCGACGCGCCGAGCGGTCCGTCGCCGCGACGTCGGCGTCCTCGTCGGCGTCCGAGCCGAAGCCGGCGGCGCGGTCTTCCCCCGGGCGCTCCGCGTCCGTCGCACCGCCGCTTCCGCCGCTTCCGCTAGCGGCGAACTCGCTCGAGAGCCTCCGGCGGCGCCTCTCGTCGCCTCCGGCGTCGGGCCACGGCGCGGCGTCCGGGAAGCTCACCGCGTCGCCGTAGTGTTTCACGAGCGCCGCGCTGAACGCCACCTTGAACGCGGGCACGAACAAGAGCGTGAGCAGGAACGTCGTCGTCCGCTCCGCGAGGCGCTCGGGGAGCGAGGGGAGGCACGACGCGCGCGCGACGCACTCGAGAAGACCCGAGCTCGCGCCGCCCGAAATCGGCCACTCATTCTTACTCCCGCCTTTTACTCCCGCCGCCTCGGTCACCACGCACCCGCCGCGGCGCTTCGCGACGATCCGCCGCCGCCGAAGCGCCGCGCGGACGTCGTCCGTCGTGACGCCCGAGTCCCCGTACCGCGCGGCGTGCGGGAAATCGCGCGACCCGCCGAGAACAACCCCCTCCGCCTCGCGCGAACCGCGGGAGGTCCGCGCGCCGCCGCCGCCGCCGTCCTCGAGGGTCCGCGTTCGCTTGGCGCGGCGCTCCTCCTCCGAGGCGGCGTTCGACCCGTTCGACCCTTCTCCCTCGCGACCCGCCGCCGGTTCGGGGTCTTCCGCCGCGGGGTCCTTCGTCGCCTTCCCCTCGTCGCGCGCCGCCGCCTTTCCTTTTTCTTTCGGCGGGAGCCACTCTCGGCTCAGGGCCTCGGCGCACGCGACGCGCAGGTCCCCCGCGTCCGCCTCCCTCGAGAGCCACTCGAGGAGCCGCTCGGCGACGCGCTCTTCCTCGGCGCGCCTCGCGCCGGCGGCGACGGGCGCCCGGGGGCCGCGCGTCCGCGCCACGCACTCCAGCGCGAGCACCAGGCGCTCGACGACCACGCCGAGGAACGCGCGCTGCCGGGAGGCGCGAGCGAGCCGGGAGGGGGAGCCGGGAGCGCAGGTCGAGGCGGACGAGGCGGACAGCCGCGTCATCGAGGAGGCGGACAGCCGCGTCGCGGCGTCGTCGTCTTCGCCCGCGGGGTTCGTCGTCTTGGGGGCGTGCGCGGGGCAACACCCCGCGCGCGCCCACGACTCGAGGTCGCCGCAGTCGCACGCGCCGCCCGTCTCGCTGCGGTACATGATGTAGTCGTGGCCCTCGTGGTCGCCCGCGCGGAAGCACGCGACGCACACGCTGGAGGACTCGCCCGTCTGGCACGTGCGGCATCGGTACGCGACCGCGCCCGCGAGCCAGACGTGCGTGCACGGCGCGCCCGCGGAGGAGGCGGCCGCGCGGAGGTGCGCGAGGTACGCGTCGTGGCCGCCGGGGTGGTCGCCCGCGATCGCGGGCTCGATCGTCTCGCGGAGCGCGGCGTCTGGGGTCGGGGGGACGGGGTCGGGGAAGGCGCGGGGGGGAGGGCGGGGCGTCGTCAGCGACGAGACGCCGCGTCGTTCGCGAACCGCGACGGAAGAAACGAGGCGACGCCGAGGGCGGACGTGGGCGCGCGACGCGACGCACCGGGAGCGACGGCGCTGAACCAGTCTCGGTCCACGAGGCGCTCGGCCACCTCTCGGTCGTCGCGCGGCGCCATGTCCCGCGCGAGCGCGGCGTCGCGATACGCCTCGGGCATGGCGCGAGCGCCGGCGCGAGAGGGGGGCGAGATCGACTGACCGAAAGGGCCTCGGCGAGGGACGAGACGATGACGACGACCGCGACGACACGAAAATCAACAACCGGTCGTCATCAGGCGCGAACGCGCGGGAAGTGGGCGCCGAGCATCAGCAGCTACGGGTCGTGTCGGCGGCAGGGACGACGCTCGGTCTTCCCCCCGCGACTCGCGATGGCTCTCGCGCGACGCGGGCGATCGGATCCGCGTTTCGTATCACACATCTCGCGACGCGCGCGCGCGGGTCGGCGCGGTCCCTCGCTCGCGCTCTCTCGTCGTCGGGGCGATCAGAGTTCCCCCTTGCCGGCGATCTTCAGGACCTCGATCTCGAACTGGAGGGTCCCCCCGGGCGGGATTCCCCACGCGGGGAAACCCCCGGCGCCGTACCCCTCGTGCGCGGGGATGAGGAGCTTGCGCGTCTCGCCGACCGCCGCGCCGAGGACGCCCTGGTCCCATCCCTTGATGACGCCGTTGACGCCGGCCTGGTACGTGAAGGGCTGCTGTCCCGGGTCCTTGGTGGACCAGAACTTCTTCGGCGGATCGACGCTCACCACCGTGCCCGTGGCGTGCACTGTGACGGTGTCCCGCGCGGCGACGGTCGGACCGGACCCGGCCTTGATCGTCTCGTACGTCGTCTCCACGCCGGGAATCGACTGCATGGCGGCGTGAGCGAAGGAAGCGAGGGTGAAGAGGACGAGCGCGACCGACAAGGCGACGCGGCGCATGAATTTGTGAGAGTGACCTGCCGAGGTCGGGACGAACCGCCTCGAACAGTGAGGCGGGCCGGCCCGAAAGTGAGAATTGATCTGATGACACAGTCGCGTCCCTCGTCACCCTCCGTGCGTGCCCGCGAAGAAGCCCAGCGCGCACCTCACCTCGTTCATGAGGTGGTCCATCCCCGCCCACGTCTTCCTCGCCACCTCCCTCAGCCTCGCGGCCCTGAGCCTCAGGCTCTCGCGCTTCCGGATCGCCTCCCCGTGCGTGCGCAACACGTGCGCGAGGAGCGCGTTGACAAACTCGTACTCGCGACCGCTTCGCAACGCGTGCGCGAAAAAATCCAACGCGTCCTCAAGCTCAGCCGCGTCCGCGTCCGTCATCGTCGCCGCGTCCCAGGGCCCGAGCGCCCGAATCTCGGCGTCCAGAGCGCTCGGCCCGCGAGAGCGCAGGTGCGCCAAGAGCTCCTCGTACGGATCATCCGCCGGATCCTCCGCCGCCCTTCTCCGCGCGTTTATCCCCTCCGCCTCCTCCGCCTCCTCCGCGCGCTTCTTTCCGCGGCGTAACAGGCGAAGCAACACGCCCTCGACGTCGCCTCCGTCGGCGGACGATTTCGCCGTCAGAATGCGACTCTTCGCGCCCTCCTCCCCGTCGTCGCCTCTCGACCCGCCGGCTTCGTCGTCGCTCGCCGTCTTCTCCGCGAGGTCAAACACCGCGTCGCGCTCGAGGCCGGCGACGGTGGGCAGAAAGAACGGCGCCGCCTCGGGCTTCGTCGGCGGCGCGACCGGCTTGTTCCGCTCGCGGATCGTCTCCAGGTGCAACAGACCCATCCACTGCGTCCGAGGGAGGAGCGCCATCGTCGCGAGCCCCGGCGCCGCGGGAACCGGCCGCCGCGCCGCCCGAGGCGCCTCGCCGCCCCCCGCGACCCCCGCCGCGCCCTCGCGAGCCTCGCGCGAAGACGGCGCGCGAACGTCCCCGCCCCCAGTAGAAACCTCCACTGGCTCGCCCAGGACGATATCGTCCGCCTCGTCCGCGTCAGCGTGGAGCCGCGGGAGGTCCACCCGGACCTCGACGTCGTCCGGCGGCGCCTCGTCCGCGTCGCGTTCGAAACCCTCGCCCTCGCCGCCCCCGGCTCCGGAGCCTCCTCGCGTGACCCCCCCTCGAACCCCTTCCTCGGACCCGTTCGCGCCCCCCCCGCCGCCGCCGCCCGCGGGCGCGAACATGGCGGCGTTGGCCCACAGGTACCCCCCCCGCCTCCCCTCGTGCACGGTGGCGAGGAGGTCCATGGTCGGGCTCAGGCTCATCGCGACGACCCTCGCGTCTCCGCTCATGCGCATCGTCTGCAGCAGCGTCGCCGCGGGGACGTCCCACACGCGCACGGCGCCGTCCTCCGTCGACGCCAACACCCACCGCCCGTCGCTCGCGAACTCCATCGACGTGATGCGCGTCTTCGCCCCGCGCAGGCTCCGCACGCGGCGCTGGCCCTGGATGTCGAACACGCGAACCACGCGGTCGTCGTTGGCGACCGCGACGAGGCCCGAGGGGCCGTGCGCCTTCATCTCGAGCACGGGCGAGCCCGTCTGCATCTCGAAGCGCATCGCGCGGTCGCCGAAACGCCACGCGCGGACGAACCCGTCCGCGCCCCCGCCCGTCACCACCGTCTTGTTCGCGCCGTCCGTCTCGATCGCCGCGACGAACCCCGAGTGCGCGGGCGCGGTCAGAGCGTCCTGCTTCGCGATGAAATCCGCCGCGTACGACTCGTTCGACATCGTCCAGATGCTCTTCGCGCCGCCGCGAAGGTTCATCGTGGGGTTCTTGCGAGCGGTGGTGGGGCTGTTCGCGGAAGAGTCCTCGCTCGGCGGCGGCGCGCTCGGCCTCTTGAACGCGCCTCTGTGCGCGCCGCTCTGGAGGTTGAACCTGTGCGCGTCGCCTCCCGCCGTGCCGACGAAGGCGAAATTTCCGCACGCGCTGACGGCGACGCACCGCACCGCCGCGCCTTTTTTATCCGCCGCGCCCCCGCGCCCGATCCTCGCCGGCGGCGCCAGGACGTGCTCGCCGAGTACGCCGTCCTTCAGCCGCCACGTGTACGCCCTCGGCTGGTCCCCCTCGTGACACGTCACGACGTTCGCCCAGTCCCGCTCCCTCGTCTGGCACCACGCCATCTTCGCGACGGGCGGGAGCTTGAGCTCCTGCTCGGCAATCTTGAGCTTCTTCGCGCGACGCTCGACGTTCTGCTGGCTCAGCTCGCGGCTCTGCTGGTCCTGGATCGCGCTGAACACCCGCAGCGCCCGATCCTCCCCGCCCGCGCTGAGCAGACGGTGACCGTTCTCGCCGTAGAAGGCCACCTTCGTCGGCGGGGAACCGTGCCCGGCGCGGAACCGAAGGAGACGCCCGCTCCCGTCCGCGTTGTCGAAGATCCACTGCTTCACCGCGTTGTCCGCGCCCGAGCTCATGAGCGTCTGACGCCCCGGGAAAAAATACAGGCTCAGGCAGGCGCCGTCGTGCGCGCCGACGAGCACCGTCCGAAGACGGCGCTTCTCCAGGCTCCACACCGAGATGGTCCCGCTGTCCCCCGCGACCGCGAGTAAGGGCTCGCCGTGCGAGGAGCCCGAGGTGAACGCGCACGAGCGAACCGGCCGCTTGGCGCCGTCGTGGCCGAAATCCATCACCGTCTTGTCGTGCAGCACGTTGTGGATCACGCACCGCCCGTCCGCGAGGCCGACCGCGACCGTGTCTAACGCGGGGCTGTTCGCGAGGCACGTCACCGCGACGCGCTCGGGGTTCAGGAAGCTCTCCGCCTGGAAGACGTAGACGACGTCGCCGGTGTGGACGTTGAGAATCAACATTCGGCCGTCGGAGGAGCCCAGGAGGAGCTTGTTCAGGTACGTGTCCGGGTGGCACACCGCCGTGGGGAGGAAGCCCGGGGGGAGGACGTACTCACGCACGGGGCGCGTGGGGTCCGAGGGCGCCGAAGCGGAGGAGGAGGAGGAATCGGACGCGGAGTCGGAGTCGGAGGACGAATCGGAATCGGAATCGGCGTCGGCGGGGGCTTGGGTGGCCCCGGCGATCTTTTTGCGCCGCGTGCCGTCGAGGTGGTCCACGGCGTCGCTCCCGACGTCCCACGCGAGGACGCGCCCCGCGTCGCAGAAGGAGTAGAGCCTCTCCCCGAACACGAAGAGCCTCGCGACGCGCTCGGCGTGGCCCTCGAGCACGCACAGGCGTCTCGTGCGCCTCGAGACGATGACGTCGCGGCCGACCGCGGCGAAGGTGAGATCGCCGCGCGTCGCGAGCGCCGCGACGTCGGGGCCGTCGCCGTGCATCGGGCCGACGAGCACGAGCCGGAGCTTGTCGCAGTCGTACGTCTGCCACGCCTTGCCCGCGCTGACGGTGACGAACGTCTTCGTCCCGCGCCTCTGCGTCGCGAACGGCACGGGCTCGGAGACGTACCCGAGCGCGCGGAACGGGTAAAACAGCGACGCGCGCGGCGGCGGCGTCGACGCCTCCCCGTCCCCATCGGCGCCGTGGGGGGCGCGGCGGGGCGCCATGGCCGCGCGGACCGGGCCGAGTCGCGAAGCCGGGCGAACGAGAGCGCGACCGGCGACGGGCGGCGGCGCGCGTGGGAAGACGCGCGCGCGGACGCGACCGCGGCGCGACGGAGTGCGGGCGCGAGAGGGGCGCGCGGGCGAACGGAGCCGCCGCCGCCGCCCGCACCCGATGCGCAGTGCGGACGAGTCAACTTGTTTCGATCCGGCCGCGCGAGAATCGACCGCGCCCGCCGGATTCAACTTGCTGCTCGACCAACTCGAAGCCGGCACCAACATGGCTGTCGTCAGCACTTCTCGGCGGTCTTCGCGCTCCCGCCCCCCATCGTCGCGCGCGCGCGCGGTCGCGCGGCGCCCTTTCGCGACGCCCTCGCGCGATGCTCTGGGGCGCCGTGACCGCGGCGCTCACGGCGGCGTTCTACGCCGCGCTCCTCGTGCACCCCCCCGCGCCGTGCGGCGCGGACGGTTCCTTCTGCGCGGATCCCCCCGCGCGCGCGTGCGCCCGCCTCCGCGCGCACCTCGGCGCGCACCTCCACGGCCAGGACGCCGCGAGGGACCTCCTCGCGGACGCGGTGTGCGACCACCTCGCGGACCCCAACCCGGGTAAGCCCCTCGTCCTGAGCCTCCACGGCTCCCCGGGCGTGGGCAAGTCCTACTTCCACCAGATCCTCGCCCAGGCGCTGTACGACGCCACCGACCTCGAGGATGAGGACGCGAATCTCGACGACGACGCTTCGCGGCGACGGACGCTCGGCGACGGCCGCGGCGGCGGTGACGCCGGCGAACCCGAACCACCCGAACCCTCGCGGCGCACCGACGAAGGCGCGCGCGCACGCGACGCCGCCGACTCTCCTCGCTCCCTCTCCGCGCTCGCGCTCGCCGCGCGAGACGGCGCCGCGCGCGCGTTTTCGCTCGCCGCCGCCTTCGGAGGCTTCGCCGGCGGCGTCGGACCCGGTCCCTCCTCCGCGGCGGGATCTCCGCGTCCATCTCCGTCCGCGACGCGCTCGCGTCGTCTTCGTCCTCGGCGGTGCCCGGGTTCGGATTGCCCCGGGTACTTGCTCGTCTTCGGCGCCGATTACGTCACCTCGGAGGCGCGGGCGCGGGCGAGGGCGCTCCGCGACGCCGTGTTCGCGCACCTTTCGCGTTTCCCCGAGTCGGTGGTCGTGATCGAGGAGTACGATAAGATGTCCTGCCCCGCGCGCGGCGTCCTGAAGCAGCTCCTCGACAAGGGACGCGACGCGGAGGTGGCGTTTCACCGGAGCGTCTTCGTGCTCGAGGCCAACGTGGGGTTCGTCAAGATCAAAAAAACCCTCGACGAGCGAACGCGAGAGAAGACGACGGGCGAAGACGACACACGAACTTCGCACTTCTCGGACGCCTCGCTCACGGCGGACGAGATGACTCGGGCGCAGAGGACGCTCCGCGACGTGGTGTTCGAGCGGTGGGCGAGCGAGGGGTGCGAGGACCGCTGGGACACGGCGAAGGCGGTTGGCGCGGTGGATCACTTCGCGCCCTTCTCGCCGATGACGCGCCGCGCGGTGGAGCGCGTGATTCGATCGCAGCTCGAGGAGCGCGCGCGGGCGAAGAAGGAGGCGGGGGAGGTGAGGGAGATGACGTGGGAGGAACCCGCCGTTGTGAAGTTCCTCGCGTCGCGGGTGGAGTTCGAGGGGGCGTACGCGATCGAGGGGGGGAAGGAGGCGCGGTCGACCATCTCGAGGTTCGCGACGCGCGCGACGACGAGGCTCGCCGCCGCCAGGGGGGGGGAGGGGCTCGGGGGAGTGAGGGTGCACCTGTGGGTCGCGCCGGGGGGGAGGGAGCTCGTCGCGAGCGAACGAGCGAGCGACCGGGAAGAGGGGGGGGGGGGGAAGGAGGAGGAGGGGGGGCGACCGCGGAGCGAGCGCGCGAGTGACGGTCCGTAGTCTCAGCACACTTGTTTCGGGCGTGAAATCTGACGATGATGAGAGTTGGCACCCGGTCTCGCTTCGAACGTCCTCGGAAAAGGCGACGAGAAGTCGCCGTCCCCCCCCCCAACTCGTCGCGCGCATTGGTCGTCGGCGCGTCGGGGCGAGGTCGTCCGACGCGCGCGCGTCGGGGCGCGCGCCGCGATGTCGCAATGCTGCGTGTGCATGGAATCCGCGGGGGAGAAGAGCGTGGTGCGTCGCGTTCCCCCCTCGCGCGTTCGCGCGCGATCCCGCCGGGGGACGCACCGGACCGGACCGTTGGGGTGCCCATCTCGCGCGGGCCCCCGTCGCGTCCCCCTCTGCTCGCCCACCCCTCCCGGCCTCCTTCCCGCATCTCTCGAGCGCGTCCCCGTCGACGCCTCGCGCTCCTCCGCCCGTCGTCGTCGCGCGCGCTCACCGTCTCACCCCCTCGCCGCCCCCTCGCCCCCCCTCTCGCCGCCCCCGCGCAGGCGCTCATCAACTGCGGCCACGTGTACCACCTCTCGTGCATCCGCAAGTGGTACCTGCTGAAGAAGCAAGGCTCGCCGCCGCACGCGCCGTGCCCCAAGTGTAAGGAGCCCTACGACATGGGCGCGACGGTGACCATCTACCTCGACAAGCCCGCCGCGGAGACCCCGGTCGAACGTCCCCGCCGGCGAAGCGCGCGCGCGGCGACGACGCCCCGCGCGATTGTCCTCGACGGCTCGCCCGAAATCGTCGCGGCCGGCTGGGATTATCCCCGCGACGTCGTCCCCGAATCCCCCGACGCGGCGGCGCGGCGCGATCACCGTTCGAGCGCGCGCGCGAACCAGAACCGGAACCACGATCACCACGCGCACCCTTCGGGCGGCGTCGGCGTCGATTCGTCTTCCGATTCCCCCCGCGCGCTTCGCCGCGCGTTGGCTTCGCTCGCGGCGGAGCACGCGGCGGGTCGCGCGGCGCTTCGCGAGGCGGAGGATTCGCTCGCGGCGGCGGAGATGGCGCGGGAGCGCGACCAGGCGGCGGCGCTGGACCGCGAGCTCGCGGATATCCGCTCGGAGTTGGCGCGGGCGTCCAGGCGCGCCGACCAGGCGGACTGCGAGGCGCGGCGCGCCAAGGCGAAGGAGGCGGCGGCGCTGAAGGAGCTGACGGAATGCCGGAACGAGTGCCAGCGCTTCCGCGCCCAGGCGCAGGCGCTCGAGACGCGGTGGCGGCTCGAGCGCGACCTCGCGGCGGAGGGCGAGGTCGCGGGGGAGGACGAGCTCATCCGCCGGTTCGACGGCGCCGCGCGGAAGGACCCCAAGCGCGCGATCGAGACGCTGTGCCGCGCGCTGGCGGGGAAAAACAAAAGGCTGCACCAGCAGACGGAGGAATACGGGAAGCTCGCGAGGGCGCTCAAGCAGAGAGACAAGGCGCTCGCCGAGCGCGACAAGAGCGCGCCGGGGCTCGCGCAAAGGCACGACGCGATCCTCCGAGGCGACGAGCGAGGAGGAAAAACGGGCGGGTCGTCCCTCTCCCGAGAGAAGACGCTCGGGTTCGCGCGCGCGAAGCGCGGGTGGGACGGCGGCGACGACGGAATCAAAATCAAAACAAACCCCGGCGGCGAAATCGGCGGCGAACCTCCGTCGCTCTTCGACGCGAACGGCCTTTTCGGGGACGGCGCCGGCGCGGCCGGAGCGTCCGCGCGGATCGCCGGCGCCGCCGCCGACCGGAAGCGGCGGCGAGCGCCGGGATCTCCGGTTTCGGCGTCGCGACACGCGCCGCTCGGCCGCGTCGTCGCGCCGGCGCGCCGTTCGCCGCCCTCGGACGGCGTCGACCTCCTCGACGATATCCTCGAGAGCCTCGACGCGCCCTCGAAGGGGCGGGGCGGCGGCGGGAGCGTCGTTGGCGCAGGGGGGACGCGCGTGGGTCCCCCGGGGAGGGCGCCGCTCGCGTCGAACCGACCGAGGGGGAACGCGGCGGCGTCGTTCATCCGCGGCGGCGGCGACGAACGCGGCGGCGGCGGCGGCGCGAGCGGGACGTTCGTGATCCACGGCGCGGACGGGAGGGGCGGGCGCGCGAAGGTCGTCAGGACGGCGCGGGAGATCGCCGGCGGGGGGGGCGGGGAGTGGGGGGCGGGATGACGCGGGCGGCGAGGGAGGCGCGCGGCTGAGAGAGGGGGTGTGATGGACATCGCGCCCGATGAATCGGTCAAACGTTCGCGGACGCGACGTATTCGCGCGACGAATAAAAGTACCGCGCTCGATCACGCGCGCGGTCCCTCCTCGCGTCACTCCGCCGCCGCCGCGAGCGCGAGCGCGCATGCGAGCGCCATCGTCGGCGTCCACGCGCGCGCGCGCACCGCGGGGGAAGAATCTTCGACCAGGACCTGCGGAGGGGTGGGCACGGGCGGCGCCGGCGCGGGCGGCGACGTCGAGCCGGGGGGAGGTGGACGCCGCGAGCGACGCCGCGACCGCCGCGTCCGACTCGAAGGCGGCGGGAAGCGTCGCGTCCACGCCCGAGATCGTCGCGAGCTCCTCGATCGGGTCCGTCTCCGTCGCGGTCGCGGAGATGCCCTCCGCCGCGAGGGTGGCGACGAGCGCGGCGTCGTCCACGTCCTCCGGGTTCACCGTCACCTCGACGTCGTA
>MDSW01012295.1_pt1 | contig 12555 bp, 9 predicted proteins | sample 811171 | NCBI WGS metagenome assembly MDSW01 (sample SAMN05326641, study PRJNA326480) | marine metagenome | isolation source: seawater | place: Atlantic Ocean: North West | collected 2012
ATTGTTGATATGGATTTTTTTGAGGCATTAGGTTTTTATCACTATAAGGGTGATAAAAATATTGATGATAGTGATTTAAATGCTCTCTCTATTGATCGGATATACGATACTTTTATTGATGAAAATGATTTAAAATTGTGTGATGAAATTATTGCTGATATTGCCGATGGTTTAGAGTCACGACCATATACATCTAGAGAGTTTATAAAAGAAATGGGTATTTTTTTGTCTGCGGGAAGGGCAAAAAAGCCAGGCTCTCTGGTTCAAACAGCCTATGAGAAAGAGGTGCCAATATTTTGTCCTGCATTTACAGATTCCAGTGCTGGGTTTGGTTTAGTTATGCATCAGGAAAAAAGTCCTAAATCACACTTAACCATTGATTCGGTAAGAGATTTTAGGGAACTTACAGAAGTTAAAATTCAATCGAATGCTACTGGTCTTTTAATGATAGGCGGTGGTGTACCAAAAAATTTTGCACAAGATACTGTCGTCTGTGCGGAAATACTTGGTAAAGCGGTAGAGATGCATAAATATGCTATTCAAATATCAATAGCGGATGTACGAGATGGCTCTTGTAGCAGTTCAACACTCTCAGAAGCTATGTCTTGGGGAAAAGTAGATAATGTAATGGAGCAGATGGTATTTGCTGAAGCTGGAAGCGTTGTACCACTAATAGCAAGTGATGCTTATCATAGAGGAAACTGGAAAAAACGTAAGCCGCGGCGTCTTTCCAATATTTTTTTATAGAATATAAAGTTATGAAGATAGTTGCACCTCTCGAGGGATTTCTTGGGTTAAATGATAATGAGTTTGCAAGTACTCTTGGAAAGCCTAGAGTGACTGTAGTACCATTTGGTCTAGAAAAAACAGTAACGTACGGTGGAGGTGCTTCAAGAGGTCCTGAGGCAATTATAAATGCCTCAAAAAAAGTAGAATTTTTTGACGAGGACTTTTGGGGGGAAACATTTCGTTATTATAATTTAAAGACTCTGGCACCATTTACTATAAAAGAAGACATTAAACTAGCTCTAGAACAAATAGAAGATATTGTTGAAGATATTTTAGATGATGATAGTTTTCCTTTAATTCTTGGCGGTGAACATTCACTTACCGCAGGAGCGATCCGTCCATTTATTAATCGTTATGAAGAAATATTTATACTACATTTTGATGCCCATACTGATCTAAGAGATAGCTATGATAGTGAACGTTTTTCTCATGCTTCGGTGATGCGCCGCTGCTTAGAAGAACCGGGTGTAAGGATAATATCGGTTGGGGTACGTAACATCTCTGCACAAGAGATTGAATTTTTTGAGTCTAACCGTGACAGGATAAATATTCATTGGGCTAAAGACCGTGATAATTGGAATATTAAAAATATTATTGCACCTCTGAAAAACAAAGATGTTTATATTTCCTTTGATTTAGATGGGTTTGATTCAAGTTTAATGCAGGCTACTGGAACTCCAGAACCTGGTGGAATATTTTGGAATGATGCAATTAATATTATTAAAGCAGCCAGCGCAGAAGCTAATAATATTATTGGAGCTGATATTGTAGAGTTAGCACCAGTGATAGGGCTCCACGCATGTGATTTTCTTGCGGCAAAACTTGCTTATAAAATTCTTGGCTTTAGGTTTAGTGATTCACATTTGCGAATTTAGTTTTCGCTTTCAATTACTCGCCAGCCTATATCTCGTCGGTAAAATCCATGGGGCCAATCAATTTTATCAATAGCCGCGTATGCTTTTACTTTGGCTTCGAGAATAGTATCGCCGCAAGCACAAACATTAAGTACTCTGCCTCCATTAGAGAGTAATTTATTATTCTCAATCTTTGTTCCAGCATGAAAAATAATTGCTTCATTGGAATTAATATTTTCTAGGCCTCTAATTTCACTGTTTGTTATATAGTGTCCTGGGTAACCTTTAGCCGCCATTACAACGGTAATAGCAGCATTATTTGACCAACGTAAATTGAATTTATCAAGAATACCGTCATACGAGGCTAATAGTGCTGGCAAAATATCCGAGCGTAATCTAAGCATTAAAACTTGGCATTCAGGATCGCCGAATCTCACATTGTACTCAAGTAATTTTGGACCTTCTTCAGTTAGCATCAGGACAGCATAGAGAATACCCTTAAATGGCATACCTTCTTTAGCCATGCCATTAACAGTTGGATAAATAATATTATTCATTATTTCAGTTTGTAAATCTTCTGTAAGTGCTGGCGCAGGTGAGTATGCTCCCATGCCCCCTGTGTTTGGACCAACATCACCTTCACCAACAGCTTTATGATCTTGAGCTGCTGTTAATGGTAGAGCCGTTTTGCCATCAACAAGCGCAAAAAAACTAAGTTCTTCACCAGTTAAAAACTCTTCTATTATCAATGCCTGACCAGCTGGCCCAAAAGCTTCATCCGTTATCATGGTATCTAATGCTTTTAATGCTTCTTTTTTTGAATAAGCTACCGTAACGCCCTTTCCAGAAGCTAGTCCGTCAGCTTTTACTACTATTGGAGCGCCATGTTTTTCTATATAGGACTTTGCTAGGTTATAATCTGTGAACTTACAATACTTCGCAGTAGCTATATTATATTTATTGCAAATGTTTTTCATAAAGCCTTTTGAGCCTTCTAACATAGCTGCCGCTGCGCTAGGGCCAAATGCTTTAATCCCATGGCTTGTAAGTTGGTCAACTATGCCCTTAACCAAGGCAACCTCAGGACCAACAACAACAAAATCTATTTGTTTTTTTATAGCAAAAAGCACCAAGTTTTCAGTGTCGTCTGCAGAAATTGGTATGCATTCAGCTATGTTTTCAATACCTGCATTCCCTGGTGCACAATAAAGTGATTCACATAATGGTGAAGCAGAGATTGCCCAGCAAAGAGAATGCTCTCTTCCCCCACCGCCAATTACTAGTATCCGCATTTTAAATCCTTTGGTATATATACTAAACTTTGTAACATGTCTGATGAGTCAATGAACCTATCTAAATACGATAAAAGTCATAAAGAAGTTGACCTTAAAGGTACTAATGAGCTTCCAGTCTATAGCATTGGTGAACTGAATGCTGCCCTAAAAAGTATTGTGGAAGAAAAATTTAGTTATGTAAGAGTAAGAGGAGAAATAAGTGGCTTTAAAAAAGCAGCCTCTGGTCATCTGTATATGTCACTCAAAGACGTTGATTCTAATATAGATGCTGTTTGCTGGCGTGGAACAGCAGATAAAATTGCTATTGAGCCTGAGGACGGACTAGAAGTAATAGCAACAGGCAGGGTCACTACATATGCAGCACGATCCAAATATCAATTAACCATAGAAAGCCTTGAAATTGCAGGAGTAGGAGCACTTCTCAAGATGATTGAGGAAAGACGAAAGCTTCTAGATGCCGAAGGTTTATTTGAAGAGAAATCAAAAAGATTATTACCATATTTACCTGAAACCATAGGAGTCATTACCTCGCCGACTGGTTCAGTTTTTCAAGATATTATGCATCGTTTGAATGATAGATTTCCCCGCCGAGTTATTATTTGGCCAGTTTTAGTGCAAGGTGATAAGGCGGCTGAACAGATAGTAGCAGCAATCAAGGGTTTTAACTCTCTTGAAGAGGATGGACCTCTTCCTCGTCCGGATTTGCTTATAGTAGCCAGAGGGGGTGGGTCATTAGAAGATTTAATGGCTTTTAATGAGGAAAGTATAGTTCGGGAAGTTGCAGCAAGTAAAATACCACTAATCTCTGCTGTTGGGCACGAAACTGATACTACTTTAATAGATTACGCAGCCGATAAACGCGCTCCAACACCCACGGCCGCAGCGGAGCTTGCTGTGCCAGTACGTAATGAATTATTGGTACAGATGTCCGATTATGAAGCTAGGTTGTTTGCTTCCATAAGACGACACCTTACTGGAATTAATGAACAACTTAAGGGTTTAGCTCGGGGGCTACCTGAACCACGTCGGCTATTAGAAACTGCTATGCAAAGAACTGACGATTGGTCTGAGCGTTTAAAGCCAGCAATGAATAGAGTGGTTTTTGATAATACGAAAAATGTTCATGAATCTGCGCTTTATCTTATTAAACCCAATGATTATATGAATAGGAAGCGTTCTGATTTAGCTGGAGTTCTAAAACGTGCGGAAACGCTGCGTTTATCCACAATGAGAACTTTGTTCAGAGAAAAATCTGATATTGAGGAGAGGGCTAATCGCTTAGGGCGTGGATGGCAAGTATACTATGAAATAATGTCCCAGCGTCTCTATAATCTTGAAAACCTTATGGAAAGCTATTCCTATAAAGGAGTTCTAGAGCGTGGTTTTGCAGTTGTGAGAGAAGTGAATGGCCCCCCGGTTACAGCGGCTGAAATGTTAACTACAGGAGAAAGTGTATCCTTATCTTTTAAAGATGATGGATATGCAGAGGCTTTGATTTCTTTTGTAGGTGTAGCAGGCGACTCATCCCAACAACCAAAGGAATCTCATAAAAATAAAATTATAAAAGAAAAAAGTAAACCAAAAGAAAAAAATAAACCAAAAGATAACATACAGGGTACTCTTTTGTGAAAAAGGTTATTTTAATTCTTTTCTTTTTTAAATTAAATATTTTTCCAGCCATAAGCTTAGAACTTCAGGGGTCGCTAACTCAGGGTGCTTTAATAATAGGTAAAGCACCGATCGGTTCAGTTGTTTTTATTGATGGCCGAGAACTGCGTGTAGACCCTGAAGAAGGCGTGTTTGTATTTGGTTTTGGACGTGATCACAAGAAAAAATCTAATTTGAAAATAATTTATCCAAATAATCATATTGAAAAACGCACTTTACTGATTAAGAAAAGAGAATGGAAAATAGAACGAATTGATGGTTTACCGCCTAAAAAAGTGTCTCCACCTAAAAGTATGATAGTTAAAATAAAACGAGAAAGTAAAATTCTGAATAATATTAGATCGAGAGATACAAAAAAAGTTAATTTTCTTAACGGATTTTTAATCCCCGCAAAAGGGCGTTTTAGCGGTCATTATGGTAGTCAAAGAATTCTTAATGGTAAAGTAAGAAAACCCCATTTAGGCCTAGATATTGCTGGCTCTATAGGTACTCCTATATATGCATCTGCAAGTGGTCAGGTAGTTTTTACGGCTTCTGATCTTTTTTACACCGGCGGTACAATTGTGATTGACCACGGACACGGTATAACAACTATTTATTCTCATATGAATTCTATAAAGACTAAGGAAGGTGAATATATAGAACAAGGTGAAATAATAGGAACTATGGGAGCATCGGGTCGAGCAACAGGATCTCATCTAGATTGGCGTATTAATTGGTTTAATACCCGTTTAGACCCGGAATTAATTATGGTAAGGTCGCAAAAAAACTAAAATTATATATTTTTTATGTTTTGTAATTATTAATTACTTGCTCTAACAAAGATTGAATAATTTCACTGTCTTGCCATTCAAGCTTGACTGGAATTTTTTTTACTAGGGGTGTTACTTCACTGGGAAGCCTAACCCAATCTTTTTCAGTAGTTACTGCAATTGCATCTAAAGCCGATGCCTCATGACAAATATTCAGAATTTCATTAGGCGTATATACATGGTGATCAGAAAATGTATGTTCAGAAAGAACACAGCATTCCATTTCTTTTAAAGTTTTAAAAAATTTTTTTGGTTGACCTATTCCGGCAAATGCTATGACGCGTTTGCCAGATATCTTTTTCCCCTCCAAAGTAGGTGTTATTATAGCTTTTAACAGAGGTATGGATTCAGGAATTATATTTGAAACACCTAATTTATCATCACCGATAATAATAGTTGCATCTGTTCGCGCTAGACCATCGTTTATACTTTCTCGTAAAGGACCAGATGGTATGAGGCGATAGTTACCAAATCCAGTTTCACCCTCTATGACAATTAAACTATAGTTTTTTATTATTGATAGGTTTTGGAATCCATCATCCATAATAATAACTTTAGCGCCGTCAGCTATTGCTGCCTGAGCACCAGCTATCCGGTTATGAGCTAGCCAGGTAGGTGCAGCACGTGAAAGCAATAAAGCTTCATCTCCAACCTGCTTGAAACTATGGGTTTCTGGGTTTACCTTGATAGGGCCAGCGAAACTTCCACCATAGCCTCGGGTTAGAAATGCCACAGAATGGTTTTTTAATATATTAACAAGAGAAAGTGCGACGAGAGTTTTTCCTGCTCCACCTGCAACCAGATTACCGATGCAAATTACAGGAGCGGTGGTGCTAGCTGGGTTTATGAATTTGTTTCTGATGTTGCAGCTTAAAGCATAAATTTTGGAAAGTGGTAGTAATGCTGATGATATTATATTTGGTTCATTGTACCAAAATTTAGGTGTTCTCATAGCTCAACCGATTCTACTAGTTCCAGTAAAGGGGATAAACTAAACATTACTTGTTCAAGAACACTATCATCAAGTTTAACGGTTTCGGCAGCAATTTCGGCCATCTTATCTGTGTTCTTTGGATTTGTAAGCAGAGCTTCAACCGAAGCAGCCAGTTTCTCAGTAGAATTAACGACCAAGCTTGCTCCTGCTGAGGATAGGCTATCAGCAATCTGTTGAAAGTTATTCATGTGTGGTCCGTGAATCACAACACATCTTAGTAGGGCTGCTTCATGTAGGTTCTGTCCGCCATGCTTTATAAGAGAACCTCCTATAAAAGCAATTTTCGTAATTCTGTAGAAAAGACCTAATTCACCAGTTCTATCTACTAAGTAAATATCAGTATTATCTGTGATTTTTTCAGCAAGATCTCTGCGTGCAATAACTAGTCCTTCCTCTTTAAGAGATTTAGTAATTTGTTTGGACCTTTGAGGATGACGAGGAGCTATAATCGTAAGTAGGTTTGGTATTTTTCTTCTAATGATATTATGGGCCTGACCAATTATTATCTCTTCGCTTGCATGAGTACTAGCCGCAAGCCATAGGGGTCGGTCACCTGTTAAGTCTTGTATTTCTAAAAGGGAAGATGCATTAGCCGGTAGAGGAGAAGCAGAAGTTTTTAGATTACCAGAAATTATTATGTTTTTTGCTCCAAGAGTTCTAAAACGTTCAGCACTTACATCATCCTGAGTAAGCACTATCGTAAATGTTGATAATAAACGATGCGCTAACTTACTAAATTTATTCCACATATTATAAGAGCTAGCAGATATTCTCCCATTTAGTAGCACCATCTTTATTTTGCGTGAGGAAGTCTCAAGCAATAAATTTGGCCATAATTCGGATTCTACCCAAATAGCCAAATCAGGTTTCCAATAATTAAGAAAACGTCTAACCCAAGTAAGTCTGTCAACTGGAACGAACTGATGAAAAGCTTGTTTAGGTAGGCGTTCTTTCATGAGAGAAGCAGATGTTACCGTTCCAGTTGTAACTAGAATATTCAGAGATGGTCGTTCATGTATTAATCGTTCGATAAATATTAAAACTGATTGGGCTTCTCCTAAACTGGCAGCATGAATCCAGATAAGGGGTCCTCGAGGTCTATATAAAGAAGCTACTCCTCGGCGTTCTTCAATGCGAACCGCTTCTTCTTTACCCATTATAATCCTCCACCTTAGTAGCAGTTCGATAATAGGTAGCCCTGCTGAGGTTATAAGTTGGTATAAAAAAATTATAGTGGGCATATTAATATATTTAGCACTTAAGGACGGATAAATCATGTTAAGTTTTCAGGTAATTGCTTAACAAGTGTATCAATTTTTGTATCAGATTTATCTTTTAATTGTATCTCACTCAACCTAGTGTAAAGCCCACCTTTAGCTAGTAGTTCTTCATGACTACCCTGTTCAATAATTTGCCCCTTATCAACTACGAAAATTATATCTGCTTTAACTATTGTACTTAATCGATGAGCGATAATTAATGTTGTTCTCGCGGTAGAAAGGTTTCCGATGGCATCATAAATTTTTTGTTCTGAATATACATCTAGTGAACTAGTTGCTTCATCTAGAAGTAAAATTGGAGCATTTCGTAGAATTGCACGAGCTATGGAAATACGCTGTCGTTGTCCTCCAGATAGTTTTACACCGTTTTCACCAACTAAAGTATTGTAACCCTCCGGTAAAGAACTGATAAACTCATCTGCTGCTGCAACTTTTGCAGCTATTACGATATCATTAGCTGGTGCATTAGGGTTTCCTAAGCCAATATTGGCGGCTATGGTATCATCAAATAGAATAGTTTCTTGGCTTACAAAAGCTATCTGAGACCTCAAGCTTGATATGGTGAATTCTTGCATGTTAGTGTTATCTATTTTTACTACGCCACTTTCAGAATCATAGAACCGAAGAATCATATTTAAAATCGTTGATTTACCCGAGCCACTTGGTCCTACTAAAGCTGCTGTTTGGCCTGGTTTTACCTTAAATGATATATTATGTAATGCAGATATTACCCCGTTATAAGCAAAGTTAACTTTCTCAAATTCTATAGCTCCTTTACAGCTTTCTAGTGGTTTTGCATTACTGCAATCGGATATTTTTGAATTTGTATCAAGAAGTTCAAAGCTTCTGTTAACTGCAGAAAGACCTTCTTGCAAACTTGCACTCAGTGGCCCTAAAGACCGTATTGGTTTATATGCAGTGATTAATGCTGTTAGAAATCCAACAAACTCATCAAGAGTTCCTGTGCCTGATATTATACGCCAACCCCCAAATGACAAAATAGCAGCAATTGAAATGCCGCCAATTATCTCTAGAATGGGGTAGGTACGTGAACGTCCTCTTACAATTTTCATTGCTAACAAATAAACGTTCTCAAATAGATTATTAGCCCTAATCTGTTCGTGTTTTTCCATCCTGTAGGATTTTATTAAACGAATACCCGTAAGAGATTGATCTAAGTTTGCAGTAAGTTCTCCCATTTCCATTTGTATGCTAGTTGATACTCTGCGTAGTCTTTGTCCGATCCTAATAACCGGTCTTCCGGCTAACGGCAGTAGAATCACTATTATAGTTGCAAGCAACCAATCTAGGTAAAACATAACTCCTATGAGTACGATAGATACTAGAGTGTTTTTTGCCAGCCCTACTAGAGACTTAGATAAAGTATCACGCATCATATTTACGTCATTTGTGAATCTAGATATCAGTTTTCCACTTGATGTTTCTTCAAAGCAGTTGATATCTGAATACATAAGATGAGAAAACATAGCTTTCTGGATACGATTAATAATTTTTAAGGCAACGGCTTGGCTAACTATATTTTGGATGTAACCTATTAAGCCTCTGAATATAGAAACTCCTATAATAGCTAACGGCATCCAGTAAAAATTATTATTTTTTAGCTGGAGTAGGTTTACAGATTTTTCTATTAATAATGGAAGCGCTCCAGTACTTGCTGCTACTATAAGCATCAATGTTACTGCTAAAATTAACTGTTTAAGATGTGCACGCATCCAATCTCGCCAAAGTCTTATGACTAATGAACGACTTGATGGATTCAGAATGGGCGTTTCTTTTTTCAAATTTATAAACAACTCAATCAGCGAGGCAGATTTTTAAAATAATAAATATTTTATAATATGACCATAAATGTCGCCGCTATTATAGCTATATATAGAGATTCAAGTTAACCACTTCCAGCAACTGTTAATCCATCTATACGTAAAGTTGGTGAATTGGTGCCATAGCGGAATACTAAATCATTTGCTGGAACTAATCTTTGGTACATTTGGTTTAGATTACCGGCGATTGTCATTTCAGTTACTGGAAATGTAATTTCTCCATTTTCTATCCAGAATCCACTAGCTCCTCGACTATAATCTCCAGTTACCCCATTAACGCCCATTCCCATGAGTGAAGTTATATAAAACCCACTACTAATATCTTCAATTAATTTTTCTGGTGTTAGCCTACCTGCTTCTAAGTACATATTAGTAGGTGACGGATTAGGAGGAGCGGACAAACCCCTTGAGGCCCGGCCGTTACTATTCAATCCAAGTTGACGGGAGGAGGCAAGGTCAAGTAACCAAGACGTTAATATACCATTTTGAACTAGGTAAATCTCTTTATTCTCAAGACCTTCTCCATCGAAAGGTTTTGAACGCAGACCACGTGGCCTGTGAGGATCATCTATAATATTAATATCCGATGAAAAAATACCCTTATTAAGCTGATCTTTGAGAAAACTGGTGCCTCGTGCTACAGCTGAACCGCTGATAGCACCTGCTAAATGCCCAATAAGACTATTAGCTACGCGTGGGTCAAAAACTACTGGGACATTCGATGTAGGCATTTTTTTAGCGCCCAAATGGCTTACAGCTCTTTTTCCAGCATTCGTACCTATAATTTCTGGATTTTCTAGGTTATTAAGAAATACAGATTGGCTATATTCATGATCACTCTCCATTTCTGTACCCTTGCCAGCTATTACTGATACTCCCAACCCAAATTCGGTACGTGAATAGTTACCAGAAAAACCATTTGTTGCCCCCAGTGTTACTTTGCTATGACTCCATCCTGCCTCGGCTCCATCTGAATTTGTAACACCTTTTATATTCATAGCAGCCTCTTCACAAATTTGTGCCATATTAACTAATGATTCATTACTAGGTTCTTCAAAGTCTTCCATTTCTAGTTTAGGAATATTATTTGCTAATTGATTTGGTTCAGCAATTCCGCACCAAGGATCCGCTGGCACTGAGCTGGCCATAGTTAGGGCACGTTCTACTAGTTCATTGAGTGCGGCGATACTTAGATCAGTTGAAGATACTATGGACTGCTTTTGATTATTTATAACGCGTAGACTAAGATCATAACTTTCCTGGCGTTCTAACTTTTCTGTTTTTCCTAGTCGTTGAGAATGAGATAGTGATATTGAACGAACTATAATGCAGTCCGCACTATCAGCCCCTCCTTTTTTGGCTTTTTTAATTAGGTCTTCAATTAAACTTTGATCATCAAAGTCGGTTTGCGGGTTCATTGAATTTTTCCTATCTTATTACATAGGTGGTGGAGATGAAGTATTATTAAACTATAAGATTAGATGTAATTCACATTAATTTAGGTATAAAAGTATAGCGTTTTTTTTATTAGTTTTTAAAAATTATAAAAACCTAAGGTATATTTGGTTTTTATTCTTTGATTTACTTATAGTAATTATTGGTGCTTCTAAAATAATTAAAGTTATTTATACCTTTATTTTTGTAAAAGTGTTTTAGTAGCAAAATGGTAGTTATGAATTATAAGTCTTTACAGAATGATAAAAAATTAAAACGGGCCATTAGTTATCCTTATGATATAACATCAAATTCATTTACCTTCATTAAAGGTGAGTCGGAGGCATTTGATATTCTCCTGACAAAGGGACGATATCCAGTTATTGGTTATGGATCCAATCAATCACCTCAGAGGCTACGTGAAAAGTATGGTGTAGATCATTCTGCTATACCTGTTCAACGAGGGTGGCTGGAAGATCATGACGTAGTTTATTCAGCCCATTTTGCATCTTATGGTTCTATTCCTGCTGCACTGACATATGTGAAAGGATCTTCTGTTTCTGTAGCCGTTAACTGGTTAAATGATGAACAGTTAGAGATTATGCATGGGACTGAGTGGGATAACTACAACTATGCACAATTAACGGATATATCATTAAAATTGCAAGAAGGAACAATTCTTACTGAGGCTTATGCCTATTTATGTTTTACGGGATATATAACTAATAATGGAAGTCCAATAGCATTAACGGAGGTAGCTGCAAAGAATAGAATATTTGATTCTTTGAATCAGATAGAAATATTAACCTTAGTCCGAGACAAATTAGAACCAAAGATGAAATTAGATGATTTTTTACGGGAACAAATTGTTAGTAAAAAAATACTACAGGAAAGAACTCAAAAGCTTAGGAAGCAAGCCATTGAGCCGCTGAATGCCTCTCATGTAGTGATTAGTTATACTTAAATTAGTGTTACATTATCTGGCCAAAGATAATTGCTATAAGAATAATTAGGCCAAAATCACGATTTGATTTAAAATATAATAAGCAAGATTTAGGGTCGTCAAAATTTATAGTAAATGTCTGCCAAGCTGCTTGTAACGCCGCTAATAACAAACCAATATAATAAGGCCAGCTCAGGTTAGAGAAAAAACCGCAGAGTAAAAGTAATAATAAGGATATAAAGAAAAATAGACCTACATAAAACCTAGATTTATTGCCAAATAGTCTAGCTGTCGACTTTATTCCTATTATTAAATCATCTATTTTATCTTGGTGAGCATAAATGGTGTCGTAGCTCAAAGTCCAAAAGAAACCTGCGCTATATAATAATAAAGTTGAGATCGTAATTTCGTTGTTTATGGCTGTCCATCCCAGTATTGCTCCCCAGTTAAAAGTCAAACCAAGCCATGCTTGAGGCCAATAGGTTATTCTTTTCATTAGAGGGTAAGGTATAATTAGCACTAAGCTTAAAAAACCAATAATAACAGAAAGTCGGTTAAATTGCACAAGAATGAGTAAACTTAAAGTAAACAGCACCACAAGAAATATACATGCATGAGAAATACTTATATCTCCAGAGGCCAGCG
>MDSW01067550.1_pt1 | contig 12554 bp, 29 predicted proteins | sample 811171 | NCBI WGS metagenome assembly MDSW01 (sample SAMN05326641, study PRJNA326480) | marine metagenome | isolation source: seawater | place: Atlantic Ocean: North West | collected 2012
GGACCTGGAATTAGTCAGATTTGTTTACATTCTTTTAATATCTATGAGTTGTTATGTGTATGTGTGGAGTGATACTATTAAGTACTTATGGATTATTTAATTGGATTCTTATTTGGATATTGTATAAAAGAGATTGGTGCTTTGCTTAACAGGTTGAGTCAATGGGATTATGACAATCGTAAAGGTTATTACTTTGACTTAGAGCCATTAACAGAAGACGACTTACCCTAAGTAAAAGTTATTGGGTCTTTCATTCATCATGTCAATTGCATACTTTATCATGTCAACTGCTTCTTTTTTGTAGTAGCTGTTTGGCGTGTCTTCATCTTCTTTTGCAATTCTCCACATTCCCCAAAACAGTAACCAAAAGACTACAAGTGGTGCGAGGTCTTCAAATGGAGCATCTGCGTTCTTTAAGTAATTAAATACACTTTCGTTTTTGTAATTCATGCTAATCATATTTGCTAAATCAGAAAGAACAGGTGCGTTGCCTGAAAATTCATAGTCCCTCACTTGTTTTGTGATAGTAAAATTTTGCCAATCAGGATCATTATGTGAAAACTCTACCATTGCTAAATCAAAGTTATTTTGTGTGTTAAAAAACTTAGCTTCAAATTTTTCTAAGTAATCAACTTCTTTTGCAATTTTTTTTGCTTTGAAGTATTGAATTGCATCATAAAAATTAAATGCAGTTTGAGGTATGAATCCAGAACCATTGAGTATATTTATATTCGTAACTGCTTTATGTATTTCGTCATTATCTAATAATGTTTTATCTAAAAAAATCTCAGGGGACACAGCTTTTGTAACCATTAGTCCTGTTTCTTTGTTAAAGTATTCAGGCATATCACATAGTTCTAGCTGTTTAGAAGCATATTCCATATTATTAAATTCAGCAGGTCTATGAAAGAATTGTTTGGTTGCTTCTCTTGGAATGCGAATTACATGTCTGTTAACTTTAATATTTTGATTTGTAGAACCACCAAGTTGGACAGCATTTTTTACTAAGTCATCTATTTTGTCATCAGGAAAAAAGTGTATGACTTCTTCTATTACATTGTATAAATTTTTTTTATTCATAATTTGTAGCTATGGGCTAGGAAAAGTTCAGTAAACCTAGCCCATAACTTTATTGGTTACCTCATTCTACCAACAAAGTAATAACCTTCAGGGCTTTCATACCCCAAAATTTTCGCTACCTCTAGCCAAGATGTGTCAGGTATGTTATAGGTTTCATGTGTAGATGTATAAACCATCCACGCTATTGTCCTAAATACATCTCTATAAGGCTTTTCATACTTATCATTTTCATCAATGATTGCTTGAAGATGTAAAAGTGTTCCCTCTGTAATCAATCCTGATCTTCTTTTACTCCTTAATGCGTCATGAGTAAACTCTTCTTTAGGCTTTTCTAGTACATCTCTCTCATCTATTGCTTTTGGTGGATTCTCATTAATCCATAACTTAATTCTTCCAAAAGCAGGTTTACCACCATTTTCATGTAACACGCTGTACATATCGTGAGTTGTGGAAATATCTAAGCTTTTATCAGTTGCTTTATATTTTATCCACACTTCTGTGCCATTTGAATTGAATCCTAAAAATCTTTTACCACCGAAGTAACCATACTTATCGACTATCTTTTGTGCATTGTCTTTCTCAGCTTGTCTTCTAGCTGCTACTCCTGTACCTTTAATACTTCTTATAAATTCATTATCTGTCAATTTAATTGCCATTGTATCTCTCCCTTGATTGTTGTAAAACATACTTTGTTTCACTTCTTTTACTTGTACACACATAACCTTTGTCGTACCAATAAGCTATGTGTCTTGTTATTGCTTCTATTGAGTGCATTTCTAACACTTCAAAAGCATATTTTTCTACTAACTCAGTACCCTGGTTTCCGAATCCTTGATTTCTGAAACTAGGATGTACATAAATAGATTTGATCCTACCTCTTTTAGCTCCTGCTAAAACAAGTAATCCAATGCAACCAACAAATTTGTTTGCATTTTCATCAGCATGTTCAGTGCGTAACCCCCACCAAACAGTATTTTTACTATATTTAACTGTATTTTTGGTTGATTTTGCTATTTTTTCTAAATGAGCAATATCTTCCCATTCACATTTAATCCACTTCATACTAATTAGACTCTGCTAATTGTAAAAAGGTTACACTATTCTTCTTCTTTTTTCATTAAACCTATTAATTCATCTCTTGAATAACCATGTTCCATGATTGCTTTCTTTATGGATTTAAGGCTTTTTTCTAATAAAGACTTCTTTTGCTGCCACTCAATGTATGCTTGGCTGTTTTCTAACTTGTTTGGTTTGAATAAATGATGTTGAAATATCATAGTTTCAACTTGTCTTACTTGATCTAACAAAATATATTTAATATCATCTTCTGTCAAATACCAACTGTTTTTATCGTATTCCATCAATAACTCCTTTTAAACGGATGTCCTATAGGCAACAAATCATAATCTAAGTGTGATATATTATCTGTCATGTCCAATTTAACATCCCAATCTCTTATATTTCTTAAAAATGTTTTTACTCTTTTCTTTTGATAATCGAATAGTTCCCCATCAAAATGTGGATTAGCTTCAAAATCTGTGTCTGCTCTATCTATAATTTCCATCACAACAGACATAGATAAGTGCTTACCACCTTTAAATCTGTCATTGTGAGTCAATACTTTTGATAAAGCCCAGGCGTAAATGTTACTCGCCTGATTTCCCGTATTTTTTTCCGTCTTCAATTGGATACCACGCCTTGTTGTATTTCCATTCTTTTGAGTTTCTAGCAGTTAAAACTGAATCGCTGAGAAGTAATTCAACTTCAGTGCTTGACATACCCAATTCATATTCTAGCTGTTCTTTTGTCATTTGATATTCATTTACCAAAATTTTGGCTATCTTCTGCATACCATTAGAAGAATGAACACCTTTAGCTCTATTCATTCTAATTGTGTATAGCATTGCCTCTCTGTCGTCAATATTTAAAATAACTACAGGAACTTTGCCTTCGTACTTATCTTTAATGGAATTTATGTCTTGAGAAATTCTCCACCTATGAAAACCATCAATAATTATATTGTTGCTGTTTATTAGTATTGGCTGCACCCATCCAAGTGTTTCCATGTTATGAACTAATAAATCATGTTCTGCTTTGAGTATTCTGTTTGGATTCCAATGATTTGCTGTTAAAGATTTACTATCAACCCATTCAATATTATCTATAGGATCACTCATCTTCTTTTAACCTAAATATCTCATCATCATTTTCTATCTGAGCTTCCATCATTTTTGGCATTACTAAAAGAATAGGAGCATTCATTTTGTCTTCTGTGTCCCATTGATTTACTAAATTATCTAATATATTTACGGCATCAATATAAGCAATATCTTTTACTTTTTTATCTACTTCAGACATTTTTACTTTCCCATCCAAAGCTTTTAGCACTTTAGTAACCCATTCTTCATCTTGTAACAGCCAAAGTTCAACGATTACATCTAATGCAATTGATCTGTCATAAACAGCTTTAGCCACTCCATCTACTAAAGCGTATCCCATATATGCCTGGTCAAACACAGGCTCTATCTTTGCATTGGGGTTTATATCATTTAAGTCCCAATAATTATCTGACATTAGATTTGCTCCATAATATTCATTGTCATTTCCATTTTACAGGTTCCACATAAAACTGCGTCTTCTAAAGTTAAATGCTCACTGCAATACTGACATTGACTTACCATTTGAACCACTTTAAATCTTCTAAAGGTACTTCATAATACTCTGCACCATATTGTTGATTCGTAGGATATTGCATAACTTCTTCTCTTGTTAAATATCCATGCAATTCAACAACATTTGGTTCTCTTGTATCATCGTATCTTGCACCAATATAAATATCTTTATACGGAAACTTATTTACATCGTGAACCTTAGGTGTAATAAATTTGTAATGCACTTCAGTAGCAGATTTAATCTCAACTCTTTTACCATACATCATCATGTCTTGTTCATCTTCATTTCCAGAAGTGTCCAATCCTTTTGCGTATTGATCTACTTTGTATTTAGTTCCTAAGTAATCTGATACAACAAACTCACAGACGACACCTTTCCAAGCGTCAACTCCGGGGTATCTCCATTTACCCTTTTCAGTTTGTTGAAACTTCTCTACTTGTTCCTTACAAAATTTTATATCCCAAGGAGTTACAGGTAACAATTCCATTATTTACCTGCACAATCTAAACAGCAGACTAACACTTGATCGTGAATCACAAACTCTTTTGGAGTTTCATGACACACATAACATAAACTGTTTGTCATTCTTCTTCTCTTATTCCACTAATCTCTAAATTAAGATTTGGGTGTACAACAGACAAGTCTTGTTCTGCTGCTTTCAAGGCCTGTTCTTCTGTATCACTTAAATAGGTTCTCATTCCTATAAAAAATACAACATGTTTTTTCATTATTCTTGCTCCAATTCACTAGCTTCGCCTTCCATCCATAACCAATCGGTATATGAATGTACTGCGTATGTATAGTCTTCCACTATTCTTCCTCATCTAATCCAACAACATCGGTAAGAGGGACTTTCCCTACAACTCTACCTTTGTCGTCATACCAATATTCGTATTCAATTTCCATTAAAATGGTTTCCAATCTGGATCAACAGGTGCAGGTGTAGTATATTCATCAATATCTTTTTCCCTAACTCTGATAGCCATTTGAAAATCAAATGCTTCAATACCTTTTTCTTTAAGCTTTTTATCAATCTTTTGCATAACGATTTTACGATTGACACTCTCTTTATTGGGTGCCTCCCAATCCTCAGCCATTAGATTAACAATATATTCTCCTGTAATAGAGAAGTTTGCTTTTATCTCTCTCATTTGTCTCCTTCTATAAACCAATCGCCATTTTGTACGAAATCCTCGTATTCAGCAATTGTTAGTCCATATTCTTCTAAGAACTCATCTTCATTCATATAACTCCTTTACTAATTAGACTCTCGGAGTTTCCAAAAGGTTACATAATTCTTTAGGAATTCTTGTTTTTTTTAAATTAGGAAAAACATTTAATGGTAGATCAATAACAGTATCTTTATAGTATTTACTCCATTCTTTTGTTTTTTTAATGTTAAAGAGTAAATGATGACGCAATACAGGTCCATCCCAATTCCACAAATATTCGTTATTTGAGAACTGAAAACCAAAATCGTAATCAGATATTATATGAGAGTCTTCCAAAAGTATTTTGTCGTTGTTGTTGCTTGTTTGGTAATAACAAGTATATATCTGTAATTCAGAAGTAATTACTTTAAATTTTACATTAAGACCTGATGAGTCTGTTTGAATGGCTATGCATTCTCCCCTGCCATATTCAAATACCTGTTCCAATACCCCAAAGGTATTGTAAGGTTTTCTAAATTTTTTGTCCTCCATTGCCTAATGATTGTAGTGTCTCAACAAACAATTGCCAAGTATCATCTTCTTTATTAGGACAATCATATTCAAGCCAAAGTAGAAACTCTTTTTGATATAGCGTGGGATTATTATAAAATTCTAAAACTTCATCGGCTGTTACTAATATATCTAATTGATTTAAATTATTAGCAAATTCATTGATCAGACTCCAATTGTTTAAGACTTCGTCTGCTCTTTCTAATAACAATTTATTAGACCAATTCTTTTGTGCCTGGACTATTGCATCTGCTATAAACATCATTTGCATTCCTATATCTTTGGCTAGTTCTTCTTCTGTCCTGCCGCTATCCATATAGTTTTCCCATAGTTGTGTGTTAGCTTCTTGAAGATTTATTAATTGTGATGGACAGCTTTCAAAGTGTGTCTTGCGTGTTATGTCGCCACAAAAATGACACTGCTCAGTTATGTCATCGAAGTTAACCCAAATCCAATTGAATTCGTTTTCATATTCGTTTTCATATTCCATATATTCATTTTAGTCGATATTTTCTGTATAAATACTTTGCATTTGTTTTTAAATATGTAATAATAGATTTCATAAGGAGGAATATATGAAACTTGTTAAAGACTTGCCTACAGTAAGTCGTTCAGGTTCAGGGCGTAAAAATGAAGTATTTGATAAAAATACTTTAAACACACTTAAGAGTACACCTAACTCTTGGTATATGGTTCAACAAAGTCCTTGGATGGATTCAGAAGATAAAGAAAAAATCCGTAAGACTAGATTGAACTATTACATGAGAGGAAAGTATGCTCGTGAAAATTATGGCAAATTAGAAACTGCTGTAAGAACAGAAACTCAAGTAAGTAATGGACAAAAGTTAAAGAGTGTAACTTTGTATGCAAGATCAATATGAAATCTAATAGAGATAAAGCATTAGAACTAGAAAATATTGTAGAAGAACAAATACAAACATTTGGTACTGATGAAGACATTGTTATTGAAGATTTAAAAGATTATACAAATGAAGACTTGTATCAACTTATAAAAGGCATTGATAGTGTTACTTCCAATATGAGAAAACTTAAGAAGACACTTGGTGCTGCTTTATCAGGAAATCTCTATAACTCTGCAAAGAGGATTGGAGATGATATAATAATTGGCAAACCAAAATTTACTTGGAAGCCTTATGACAAGAAGAGAGTTATCGACTACTTAGGAGATGATTGGGAACTTGTTGTAAATCCAAGCTTTCGAATTACAGGTATAAAAGCTGTAGCTCAGAAGAGGGGAGATGATCCTTGGGTAATACTTGAATCATTATTTGAACAAGTAGAGACACCAGGAGTAAACATCCTGCCTGCGTTTAAAGCTCCCAAATACATGCAGGATTTAGAAGACGGGGAGATAATTAATCTATCTAACAAAGGAGAAGATCAAGATGAGTGAAAGTAAGAATCAAATTCTTAGATTAGCTAAAAGGTTCCCTGATAAATTGATTAGAACAATTAAGAAGGGTAATCACACTGAAGATTACATCAATCACGCAGTTATTGCACAAAGACTGTTACAAGTCTGTGGTGCTTATGGTTGGGATTGGGAAGTCGTATATGAAGAAGGTAAAGTCGTATGCGTGCATGGTAGACTTAGTGTTACAGTAGACGGCAAAGAAGTTACTGTTTCAGGTGCAGGTACCGAAACTTTTTCAGGCGATAGTACAGGAGAGAAGATTAAGAAAATGGAATCAGACGCTTTTAAAAGAGCAGCTGCAAAATTGGGCATAGGTTTACACCTTTGGGCTCAAGACCAATATTTCTTAGACTTACAACTAGCTAAAGACCTTAATATCGATTTAGCAGAAATATCCTAAAATGTCTGAAGATAAATTTAGTGTAGAACAGCAAACTAAATTTTCCATGATACCTGAATGGCTCTTGGAAATCGGTGTATCTCCGAGAGCCTATATGGTTTATGGTGCCTTAGCTAAATTCTCAAACAACCAAACTAAAGAGACTTTTGTTTCTCATAGTACATTGGCTGATAAGTTAAGTATTTCAAGAAAAACTGTTCAACTTGCTGTAAAAGAATTAGAAGATCAAGGTTGTATTTTTGTTGAAAGAAGATATGAAGACGGACATCAAAAGAGTAATAACTATAAACTTTTATGGGATAAACCACAAATAGTTGAGAAGGTAAAAGTAGAACAATCTAATGACACTATTGTTCAAGAACCAATAAAAGGAACAGATTCATTCGATGTTGCTAGTACAAAATCTAAAAGTATTTCTTTTGAATTAGATGAAGAAATAGTTATTAAGAAGAAAAAATCAAGAATAAATCCTTGGTGGAAGCCTATGATAGAAATTTGTGGGTACAATCCTATTGATAATCCTGTTATGTTGGGTGCTTGGAACTCTGCTATCAAACAATTAGAAACTATGAATGCAGATATAAATCAGCTATTTTCTAAAGCAGAGGCATATAGAAAACGATTTCCAGGTGCCGAGATAAGTCCAAAAGCTTTAGCTAAATGGTGGGACGCTTTAGATACCAAAGCTCCTGGATCAGTAGCATATTCTGTAACAAAATTAGAGAAGAAAAAACAAGCTTTAAAGAACCAAGAATCTTAATTGATAGTGTAATATGGTATTACATGGGTAGTTACATACAAAAACCAAATAAAGATGGTTGGGATGTCGAAAACGAATCTTACGATGAATACAAAGCACGAAGAGACTTTGGTACTAAAAGCATATCACAACCTAATTCTGTTAAGAGACAACAGGGAGAATGTAAAGTTACAGGCATCCCTAAAAGAAAATGTGAGTGTCGCACCTGTATAAACAGAAGAAACAGATCAAAAGGTAGAAGTAAACAAAATTCTGTTAGGAAAAAACTTAAGATACCTTCCAGAAAATTTCATGGTGCAGACGCACACGAAGAGAATTGGGACTCTTCTGTAAGGATAGAAGTTAAGAGTGGTAAACAAGTAGGTCCCATATATACAAGATTTCAAAAAGCCGAACAGCAATCTTGGGATAATGTCAAGGATGCGATTGGTGGAGTAGGAAAATCTAAACCATTTATGATGGTAGCTATGCCTGAAGGAACAAGCGATGGGCTGTGTATATTCAGGTTAAGCGAATTAGAAAATGTAATAGAAGCAATCCAAGATAATTGGAGACGAAACGAGGAGAATAAATAATGGCAGTATCAGAAGCCACATTGATGGGTAATTTAATTGGTATTGAATTACAGTATTCACAGGCAGGAAATGCATATTGTAGAGGGCGTTTAGCTGTGTCTAAGGGTCCAGACTCAGAAGAATCACAATGGTACGACTTTGTAGCATTTGGAGATTTAGCACAAAATATTGATGAGTCATTTAAAGCAGCACAGGCAAATGGTAGTAAATCATTGAGAGTTGTTGCTAAAGGTAAGTTAGATATAAACTATTACGAAAAAGGTCAAGACTCCGAAGGTCAACCTATTCGTAGAACTTCTGTTCAATTAATTGCAGAAGATGTTGGTGTTTCAATGAAGTATGCACAAATTACAAATGTTGCAAGAGGTTATAGCTCTGCAGATACAGGATCAACTGTATCACAAGCACCTGCTATGCCTGAACCTGTAGCAAGAAACACTGAAGACATTGAACCAGGCGAAGCACCATTCTAATGTCTGAACAAAAAGATATAGTATCAACATCAGAGGTTGCTGACATGTTAAATGTAAGACCAAATAGAGTTGCTGTTTGGTTGCATAGAAAAAAAATGCCACAACCTTTTATGACTGTAAACAATGGGACAACTCCTTTATGGTATAAAGAAGATGTTCTACAATGGGCAAAATTTACAGGTAAAATGCCTATTACAAGAATTAACTTATAGGAGATATTATGGCGAAACCATGTACATGTGGGAGGAGCACTACAGATTGGTGTCAAGGTTTACACAACAAACCTGATTGGAAACCTGAGGAGGAAGAATAATGCCTTACAGAATTGTAAAAGATGATGAACAATACTGTGTTCAAAAGACAACAGGCGACAAAGATACAATGGGTTGTCATGCAACTGAAGATGAAGCACTTGCACAAATGAGAGCTTTGTATGCAGCAGAAGATGACAACTAAAAAAATCAAACTAATAACAAAAGAATCTTTTGTTGATGTAGTTGATTATTTAGTTAATGTTAAAGACCTTTCTTATCCAGACATAAATAAAAAGTTTGGTAATAAGAAAGGTTTTTACAATAACATAAGGAATGTTTATAAAGGAGCTGTAAATAGTCCTTCATTGTCAATTATGCAATCTATAACAAAGGGTATAGAGACTTTAATAAAGCAATACCCTGAAGTTGAACAAAAAATTAAATATGTATATGTTATACCTCCAAAGCGATGGAGTTATTGTTGGGACAAATATGGATGTACTGAGGGAGAGTTTAAAGAATTTATAAAAGATATAAAAATATCTTTCGAAGGTTGTATGAATTATGTTAAACGATACAACTCAATAAGTGCAGAACCAAGATACGAAACTCTTGTGGCCTTTTCTGCATACATAAAATACAGACAAACACTAATAGGAGACATGATAAAGTATTACGACAAAGTTACTGTAGATCATAATCCTAGTGGTCGTAAGTTAAGGACTAAAGAAAGATTGACAAGACAGTTTTGGTTACAACAAAATAGGAGTTCTAAATGAGTATGTCTATAAAATACATGAGATTAGATGAAATTTTAGGTGCAGATGAGAACCCAAAAGACCACGACATTGGAACAATTATTGAAAGTATCAAGAGGACAGGTTTCAATAGTCAATTAATAATGAACAGCAGCACAAAGAAATTAGTTGCAGGACACGGAAGACTTGAAGCATTAATAAAAATGTATAAAGCAGAATACAGCGTACCTAGAAACATTTTGAAAGATGAAGATGGTATGTGGATGGTTCCTGTTTTATCTGGAGTAAAGTTTTCTACAGAAGAAGAAGCATTAGCTTACTTGTTAGCAGATAACAAATTGACAGAAATAGGTGGATGGGACGACACTAAGTTAGCAAATATATTGGCAGATTTATCTGATGACTTGTCAGGTGTAGGTTTTGATGAAGCAGATATTGAAAATTTATTTAATGATCTACAACAAGATTTTGAAGTAGACGATACTGATAGAGGTTTAGGAAATGCAAGAATTAAATATCGTTTAGTATTTGATAATACAACTCATCAAACTGCTTGGTTTAAATTTTTAGAACACTTAAATAACACCTCAGATATTGAAAGCTTTTCTGGAAGACTTGCAGAATATTGTAAAGGATATGTAAATGAGTGATGGTTTAGAAATAGCTTGGGTTAAATTATCTGAATTAAAAGGTAATCCAAAGAACCCAAAAGACCACGATGTAGAAAAGATAATGGTATCTATAGAAACCTATGGGTATATAAATCCAATTATTGTCAACAAGAGCGATAACTACATTCTTGCAGGTCATGGTAGAAAACTTGCTTTGATGATGATGAAAGGTAAAGACTTACCACCACCTAATCCTGTTAAAGAAGAAGACGGAGATTGGTTAGTGCCAATACTATCAGGTGTTGAGATAGAAAACGAAAAGGACGCTTTAGCTTTTGTTATTGCTGACAATAGATTAGTAGAGCTTGGTGGTTGGAACAGAGCAGAGCTTTTAGAAGCGATAGAGAAGATAGAACACGAATTTGATGTAGAAGAAATTGGATTTCAAGATAAAGAAGTTGATCTACTAATTGAAGATGTTGAAGGAACAGTTAGTATCGAAGATATTATTGACGAGAAAGCTTTGCAGGAAAACAACATTTACTTTGACATAATGTTTGAAGAAGAATACCACCAAGAATTATTTTATAAATTTTTAGATGTTTTAAGAGACACAGAGGAGGGTTTTACAATTTCAGAAAGATTGTATAACCATATAAACAAAGTAATTTAGGAAGGAGGGAAATGACAAGAGAAATGACAGGAGCATATCAATTGATTGTTGCAGATGTTATAAATGCAATGGTTAATGTTCAAGATAAACATAAGATATTAACACAAAAAGAATTGACTGATGTGTTAGAAATATTTACAAGAGCAATATATTCCAAGATGGATAACGACTTTAGAGATTCAAAGAGTTATGTTGAATCTCAGTTTATAGAAGCATTCAACTTGACACTTGATGATGTGTTCGATATGAATAATGGCTAGACAAAGACAATTTATAGAAACTGATGTTTATGAAGAGGCTAAGAAAAGAATCAATCACATTTATGATCTACATGATAATGTTGTATGTTCTTTTTCAGGTGGTAAGGACTCAGGGGTACTTATAAATCTCGCTTGGGAAGTTGCCCAGGAGCGTGGACTAGATAAAGTAGATGTAATATTTAGAGATGAAGAGCTAGTACCACAAGCAGTTCTTGATAATGTTTTTTATTACCGACAGCAGCCTTGGACTAACTTTACTTGGTATGCAGTTCCACTAAAAAGTAACAAATATATTTTAGGAGAGACTTCTACTATTGTTTTTTGGGACCCTAGAGGTAATAGACAATGGCTCAGGAAGAAGCCTGAGTGGGCAGAAACACTATCAGATACAGAAGAAATATACTCTCAATATACAATGGACAATGTTATTGCAAGCAAATACAAAGGTTCTGTAGCGATAATGACCGGTGTAAGAGCTTCAGAAAGCCTTGTAAGATACAGATCAGTTGTAAATGCCTTACATGATAATTACATATCACAAAGTCCTGCGAATACAAGAGTGAAGCTTTGTAAACCAATTTATGATTGGGAAGTTGATGATGTTTTTAAATACTTTAGCGATTCAGGAAACAGGTATACAAGTTGGTATGAATCACAATTGTGGGCAGAAGATACATTTAGAGTTGCTACTCCACTCAACACCGAAAACTCAAAGAAGTTAGACAAATGGGCAAAGGAAGACCCTGAATTTTACGATAGATTATCACAGATATTTCCTGAGATAAGAGCCCAGGAAAGATACATAAAAGACTTAGACAAGTCTCATATTGTTAAAAAATATGGAAAAGATTTAGATGGTGTTGAATTATGGATTAAAAATA
>MDSW01086868.1_pt1 | contig 12551 bp, 17 predicted proteins | sample 811171 | NCBI WGS metagenome assembly MDSW01 (sample SAMN05326641, study PRJNA326480) | marine metagenome | isolation source: seawater | place: Atlantic Ocean: North West | collected 2012
GACCAACGGGCACGCTGACGGTCTTTGGCCATTTTCGACCCTCCAAACAATCCTCGTCCCATGATGTACACTCCTTGAAGCGTGTCTGCGACCTGCACTTCATATTTGATGGTGCCGATGATTGAACATTCTTACATTACCATGCCAAGGTTCAAGCCTGTCTTTTCTTTGGCGGACATGATGGCCTTTAGGGATTTCTTAGGTTCTGCCAGACATGTAGATAATGAAGTTTCAGCAATCCATGGTATGTTTTCTTCTTCTAGGGCCAATAATCACGATTTACTCTTGTTCAATAACATCAAGGAGGCTCCTGGTCATCGTAGTGCTTTGAACCTCATGACAAGATCTCGTTTATGCAATGTTTTGGGTATTGCTCCAGAATCATTTCTTGATCTACTCAGATGGGCCATGAATAATCCAATTGAGCCAGTGATTATTGAATCTGGAGTGGTCATGGAACAGCGACAAGATCAGGTTAATCTTCTTTCGATACCCATCCCCCATCATTGGCCTGAAGATCGGGGAAGATACATGTCAGCCAGTGTCATCATCGCCGAACGAAATGGTGTCCGAAACATGAGTTTTCATCGTCAGTTCTTACGTGATGAAAATCATACCGTTGCGCGACTCGTTCCTCGACACTTGAGGACCATCACAAATGAGGCATTGAACGATGGAGATGAAGTGAAAATTGGTATTGTGAATGCACCAGATCCAACGGTTTTGCTGGCAGCAGCCATGTCTTTCGATGAATATCTGGACGAATTAACAGTGGCTGCTGCACTTCACCAAAGGGTTCACAACAAGCCGCTTGAGTTAGTCCGTTTACCAAATGGCGTCCATGTGCCTGCTGATGCAGAGTATGCCATGTGGGGTCGAATTACAGCCGAACTCGATGACGAGGGTCCATATGTTGACATCACTGGTACCGTTGACGATATTCGCCAAGAACCTGTCATCGCCATCGATGGGATGTATCATCGCGAAAATCCAATTTTTCATGCCCTCATTCCAGGAGAAGCAGAACACAAATCACTGATGGGTTTGCCACGAGCACCAACGATCAAAGAAGCCGTATCAGAGGTCTGTGAATGTCTCGATGTCCATCTCACGCATGGTGGGTGCGGTTGGCTATCTGCGGTTGTAAAAATAAAGGTTCAACATGAAAGCGATCCTGTTAAAGCCATACATGCTGCTCTAGATGGTCATCGTTCTATGAAGATGGTTACCGTGGTTGATGAAGATATCGATATTGAAGATCCCGTTCGAGTAGAGTGGGCTATGGCTACGAGATGGCAACCAGATAAAAATACGATAATTCTAAGCAATCAAAAAGGAAGTAGTCTTGATCCTTCAAGGGCTAAAGATGGTACTACTTCGAAAGTTGGATTTGATGCGACCATTCCTTTAAGTTATGAACGAGAGGGCTTCGTCTCAGTTCAGTAGGGATAACATGTCTACGACAGATCTTCTTCAACATCCACGGCGTAACTTGGGCATTCGATATCGAACCCAAGCGATACGTTTCATGAAATTGGCCAAAAAAGACGTTGAAAGAAAGCATGAAAACCTTGAATGGGCAGAGAACAATGCGAGACAATCTATTTTGTATGATTTTACGGACCAAGAGAATTGGCGCTGTCTCGCCCAAGTTAAGGTTGAGAGAATTGACATGGAAGGTATGGAGTCCTTATTGATGGACTTGTTCCAGGTATTGGGTAGAGATCCAGATTTACTCGTTCAGATCAAGAAAGCTGATTTGATTGAATCTGGCCAAGAATTATTGGAGGCTATTTTTCTCAATGATCCTCTCGATGCTGATGTTTGGTTTGATAAAATGGGCGATAATGAAATCACTAAATTTGAGTCAAGATGTCGGACCTTGAATTTTACCGATCAAAGAGCCAACATAATCTTTGGTCGAAGAATTGAACGTTTGCTGAAAGCTGGCAAAGAAGACTTGTTCATCTCACTTGTTCCTCATCTGCTAGCCCATAGGCCACAAAATCATGAATTATGGTTGCAACTAGGAAGATTACATGAACGTAGAAAAGAAGTCGCTCAATCCTGGCTATGTTATGATCATGTTCAGGCTTTACTTCCTCATACACTTGAGAGGGACCGTTTTCTTTCACGAATGAAAGGGAAAATGGATGGAGAAGATCTCAAGCCATGGTCTGCACCAACAGTTTCAGATCGCAAATCCTTTCTTGAAAAAATGCAAAACCTTGCTAGGTTACCCAGTGAGATTGAACCGGAAGATGAATTGGATTCATCACCCCATACTCTTTCTGATGAGGAGAAAATTACGATTCTTGTTGATGAAGAAAAATACAGTGAGGCGTTTTTCATGGCTCGTTCATTGGCAGCCAATGGAGAACAATGGGCTTTAGAATGGGTTGAAAAAATAAGGGAACTGATTGCATGAATCCTGATTTCTGTCTAGCCATTATCACAAGGGAAATCGACCATGCCATACTGCTTGTAAGACATCCAGAGAGAGGTTGGGAATTGCCAGGTGGGCATCTTGAACAAGGAGAAACTCCAATGCAATGTCTGGAAAGAGAAGTGAAGGAAGAAACAGGTCTCAGTCTCTCTGTCATGTCTTGGAACAAGAAATATTACGACCGGGGCTATGTAGGATGGATGCAAGTTCCATCCGTGATTACTGAATTCAATTTTGATGACCCAAATGTTGTTGATGTTTCTTGGTGGAAAGATAACCCGGTGATGAATTATTGGGATCCTCAAGAACTTACTGATCTTCGTCGATGGGTGCTAGGTCTGAAGAAAGCTCAAGAATTCTAGACGCCCATTGTTTTTTGTCATCAACAAATTCAATACACAACTCAGCAAGTTGTATGTCGTCTACGAGCATTGGGGATTTGAGTAAATTTTCGAATAAATTTGTCTGATTGTATGTTTTTGCCAACATGAGCATTGCACGAATGTCAGGGCGGTCTATTCCACCAAAATCTCGCAATACTTGGGATGTACACCAACTAAAAACACCCTCTGTATCTTCTGGATGTATTTCTATAGAATGTTCTTCTTCGCCAGCACTCTTTGGTTTAGCGTCCTCGACTTGTTTGATCATTCTCTCGGCAGATTCATTCTGATATGGCCAAGTCAATTCCACAAATATTGCCCCTGCTTCAACAGACAAATCAATCAAACCTGCCTTTATTCCATATACATGAGCATTGAACAGGTTACGAATTGCATCATATTCTTTACCAAAGTTCATGAGAATTCTTCCTGCTTGTAGGCGGGATATCGCAATGGTCTCATTCGCGTGACCGGCATCTCTTGCGATTTCGCTGTATGTGTGTAATGCCATGAATGGTTCACCTATTGATTGGTGAAATGCTGCTTTGTTGAGTAAAGATAAATCATGATTCCTAGAGGCTTTTGCCACACTTTTGAGCCGTATCTCCGCCCAATCAAAATCACTGCGAGCTTTTTCGAAGTCACCCGCTTCAAAATGATGTAGTCCTCTTTCCATTCTTAGTCTTCCTTCAAGTACCAGGTCCCTTGATTCAGGGTTTCTTGCAATATCGATGGCTTCTTCAAGTTCTTCGAAGTATGATTTCCTGGAGAGTTTTAATTTCATAAGTTGGACAACAGCCAGTTCACAAGTGGTCAATTCCTTTGAAATAAATTCTGCGAACTCTGGGAGTTCTAATAGTGATAATTCAGCGATGGGTAGCCAGTTATCCCAGCCCTCTTCATCCCTTATCTGTTGGAGAATTTCTAAGTCTCTTTGATCGTCACGAAAAGCCAACAACACATTATTCATGCATCTGCCTCCATTTAGCGAGGGCATTGATGAATGCAGATTCTGCTGCAACTGGGTCTAGGTGACTTGTCCAACCAGCAGCGCCATCATGTCCTCCTCCCTCTCCACCAACCTCTTTGGCCAACTCTTGCAACATAAGCCCTAGGTGAACTCCTGACTTTGTTGCCTTTCTTGATGCTCTGGCAGTGACTCGTGTCGTCCGATCCCGATGCCTCACAGCCATGGCAACATCAGCCCCAATCCCAATCAATGAAGAGCATACTCTTCCCTCAAGTGTTCCACAATTCGTGTGAATAAGTCTCAAATCTCCAATTTCAATCGATTTGGATCTCTTGAAGGCAGAAAGCATCGCTCCCGTATCAGATGAACTGTATACTACACTCTCGATTGATTCTACAAATGATTGATACTCAAATCCAGCACCATCCATCAATTCTGCTCCACACATTAGCGCATCTTTGTCAGCATGCCTAAATCTTCCAGTGTCGGTGATAAGACCTGCCAACAACATTTTTCTGACCGCATCTGTAAGGCATTCATGATGTTTATTTTTCAAGTACTGGAATATGATTTGAGTTGTGGATCGCAAAGGGACCCGTCCATCAAAATCACCATCCCCCAGATTCCACTCTGTTGTAGCATGGTGATCGATAATACAAATTGGGATGTCTGGTGGTATGTTTATTCCAACTTGATCTGGTCCTGCGCTATCGACGATAATCAAACCACCAATATTTTCAGGCCATTGGGTTTGATTGCCTAATATTTTGAATGGTGCATTAAGTTTCTCTACGAGTTGCTTTGCGGTTCTTCCTAAATGTTTTCCACATGCCATCAATCGAGGATTTGTGCTGGCAAGCGCAATTGCAGAACCAACAGTGTCCATATCTCCGTTTCTATGTGTCAAAACTGGAACTAGGCCTCTTTCTTGAGCCTTGGAAATCCAAGTTGAAAGGTTGTCGTGCACGCCTATTCCTCAATACTTTTCTTGAGAGATTCATAGGCCTCGATTAATTCCGCTTCCCTTGCTTTAACCATCTCAAGCGCTTGCTTCATTCGATTAAGTGTATCGCTAAGTTCAGTAATGAGAGCATCTCGGTCGGTAACCTCAATCAAAACGGCTCCTCTTTGTTGGTGAAGCGCTTTATCTTCTGGATGAGCTTCTATGGCTTCAAGCGTCAATTCTATTTCTTTTATCTGTGACGTCAATGCTGCCACTTGTTGGCGTGCATTTTGGACTTCAGCGACAACCATCTGTAACTGCTGTTGGTCAGACATGGGCATTCCACAATGACATTATTCAAGAATCCATCACTTCAATGACAGATTGACTAACTACTAAAGAACGCAATCTTGTATTCCACATGGCTCGCAAATCTTTTGCACGAGGTTCTTCAAGAATAATTTCCGCAACCTGGTCATTAAGGATGACTTCTTCTTCAGGGGTGAGACTTGATGCATACACTTCAGCATGCTTTGATTCAATCCTGAGTAGGATTTTCCACAAGATTATTCCTCTTCATCCACCGTGCGTTCATATTCCATTGCTTTTTGTTGGGCTATGAAAGCCATGTCAGCAGTGGTTGCTCCTTCAATGGATCTTCGGATGATTTTGGAGTTGGCTTCGCTTGCTCTTGTGTAGGGTTCCCATGCGCCGCCAGCGAAAGTGTGACCGCATTTTCCACACTTCCAAATACCAACGGCTTGTTGCTTTACTTTCTGATATTGACACACAGGACAGGTATACTTGGCCTTTTTCTGAGCGAGTGCTTTACCAGCATTTCGTCGTACGCTCACACCATAACGTGCTCCGAACCTAGCAGTTGCGCCTGCTTTTTGAGTGCGTTTTGACATCTAATTCCCTCCTGCGGATTCAACCATTTTTCTTAAAACATCACACTGATTTTGGGATACCTCAAGAATCTCGGCGAATTCTGCGGGCGAGAATACTCCCTTTAACCCCTTCTGTAGCGAATGAAGATGACCATCATCACCAAGAGTAATGTGTATTCTTTCATCTCCACCCAACTCTTCATCGGCGTTTGCATCCATGACAAATCTTCCACCGACTCTTGTAAATGAACACATGATTGGTGTTTTTGTAATTTTCAATGGGTGGTCTTCTCCTGTGTCAAACTTGCTAGCGGGAACGATTGTTGTTCGCAAGGCTGCAATGGCTGCAAGAGCAGATGCATCAAAGATATTTCCTGAGTCACTAACCACATGAATATCGACCATCACTCCATATACCGATTCTCCAGGAATCACGCATAGAGATCCAAGATCAATACAACCAGATTCTCGAATTCCTCTGTCTACGACTCTTCCCAATTCTATGGATTCAGGTGATGGTGGCCCGGGTTCATACTTTTTCCCAGCTATTGGTCGAAGTTCTGCACCGCACATTAAGGACCCTTCACTCGGTCGGTCAGGCCATGGTTGTCGAATTTCAAATTTAACACCGGCGTAAACTATGGTATCTCCCCAAGTTACTTTCGCACTTCCATCAGCATTGTAAAGACAGTCAACTTCAAGTTCAATATGTCGAGATTCCCATTGACTTCGACCATCTCTTCTTTTACCCATTGCCGCAAGATCAGCGAGTTCCTGGCGAAGAAGTTGTGGAACCAATTCAACCATTAGGCTCCCTCCTCGTATTTTTCTTTGAGCGCTTTTATCATGACTTCATGAATCTCCTTGGCTGCTTTTTGGTTGTATTCCATGCATAGATTAAATTCGTCAGGTGATAAATCACCATCCATTTGAAGAAATGCTAAATCGCCAGTTGTTGGCAATATCCCAACTGGTAAATCAGCTTGACCGTAATTATCTTCTGCTTTGTCCAGATCAAGCACGACAGTATCCTCTATTTTTCCACTTGCGACGCCAACGATTAGATCTCTCATCGGAATACCAGCGTCCGCTAAGGCGACAGATGCTGCTGTAATTCCAGCACATCGAGTTCCAGCTTCAGCAGCGAGGATTTCAATTTCCACACTGATTTTGGATCGAGGAAATCGTTCAACTAAAACGACACTTTCAAGGGCTTCAGCAGTAACTTTCGAAATTTCTCTGGATCTTCTGTTGTAACCAGGTCGAATTCGATCGCTGGTGGAAAATGGAGCCATGTTGTATCGAACATCAATAACGGCTCGATCTTGACGTTGTATTTTCCTTGGATGTGCTTCTACAGGACCATATACTGCACATATGGCTACATTGAGTCCATGCTTGACCCATGCAGAACCATCTGCATTAGGTAATATTCCTGCTTTGATTTCGACAGATCGCATTTCATCGACCTTTCTGCCATCTAATCTTGTTCCATCGTCGTTAAGTAACTTAACGTCTCCATATCCTCCCATCAATGTTCACCTCTGGTTTTGTTTATCTTTTCTTGAAATTTTGTCATGAAATCTTTGTGATGACCACAATGTTTCGTGAATTGAATCAATTCTCTTACAGATTGAATGCCTTCAGGCTCACCATCAATCCAGATTCTTCCATTTTCACCAACCACAATACGTGTGTCACTTTTTGAAGCCATATTTCGAATATTTTCGTTATTTTCTCCCCTGAACTTATCGAGCAATTGTACACCAAGGCTTTCAACGCACCCGTTTTTCAATTTCCTTAAGCCAACGCCTTTCATTGTGAGTACTACGGAATGAGATTCATCGACTTCTTGGACTCTTGCAATGATGACATCTCCAATGTCCATGTGTTGTCTTGCAGCACCAAATTCCACTTTCCAAGGAGCCAAACTCATCGGTAACAATCCGTTGAAAGCACCGTTGATTTCTGCAAACCAAAGATTGTTTCTCACTGCTTCTATGAAACCGATTACTAAATCTCCAGATCTTGGCATGTAACTGCCCTGAATCGGATCGACACTCAACGTGTCGTTATGTTCTCTTAGCCACCCAATTCGAGTGGATATATACTGATTATTTTCGTAGGTAATCCCTACGCCACTTCGCATCTCCAGAGAAGTTTCGATAACTTCTCCCGGAGTCACGAGGCGCGGCTCGGCGCCTGACTTTGCTCCGCTCATCTGTTTGTCTCCGGCTGGCCGAGAAGCAGACCCATGATAAAGCACGCGATTCAAACTTGTTAAATTTCTTTCATCTCTGAACCGGGCGCGGCCTTCATTAAACTGGAAAGCACGTTGCCTTTTTTTGCAGCAGGAATCTCGATAATACAGACCCAATCTCCATTGGACTGCCATTCTTCCCTCTCTACATACGACTTTACAATTCGTTGCCCGCTACCGTAATGCTTTCCAGGAATTCTTATTGCAATTCTTATTGCCTCAAACGAAAGTGGAATGAGTGGTTTAAGATGTGAAATTGCTTCCTTTACTTGAACATCTACTGATTTGAACGGATCGACGCTGAAACGACATTCATCGAGTGCGTTTTCAATCCGTGTTCTTGGGTGTGGAGATTTGGTCTTTGGATCGACCGCTGATGATTGTAGTTCATGAATAATCATTTGTCGCTTTGCTTCAGTCATTGATTTTCTTTGTGCGGTCGTTAACTGGATGTTACCTTTAGACAATATTTGGTTTGTAATTTCAGAAATATCAAGAGTTCCAAAGGTAGACGATAGATTTTCATCTGAGGGTCTATCTCCTGAACGTGCATCATGAAAAACAGCATCTATAGCCAGAAATTCATCTAAATGAACGGCGCTATGGTCTTGTTGGAATTGTTCTACCAACTCAGGGTCAACCAATAATTCATAGCGTTTGCCTCCTTTTTCAAGACGTGCTAACACGGCATCATCGAGGCTGACCATGTTAATCCTTGAGTGGCTTTAGCCTATCTATTTGTTTATTGACGGCTTCTCTATCCAAAACGCGGTATCCAGATGCATCAACCACAGAGACTTCAACAGCATTCCTGTTTAATTCCTCGTCATTCGAATGTCGAAGTGCTTCAAGCCCCAATTTCATGGCTGCATTAAGTGTCATATTAGCCTTCCAATTGGACTCGAAATAATCGATCACAGTATTTCTTCCACTGCCAATAGCTCCAGCGTGATATGATTGGTATGCGCCAGATGGGTCGGTCTCGTACAAGTGTATACCCTCATCATCGACTCCCCCGATAAGCAGTGCTGTTCCAAATGGTCTTGAGCCGCCGTATTGTGTGAAAGATTGCTTGAAGTCACAAATTTTCTTTGTGAGTATATCCACTGGTACCTTGGCGGCATAGGTGATTCTGTTGACTTGGGCTTCGACCCTGGCTCTGGCTACTAATTGTCTTGCATCTGCAACAAGTCCGCTGGTCGCAATACCGACATGACCATCGATTTTGAACATCTTTTCGATGCTTTCTGGGATGATAAGTCTGCTTGCAATACGCTTGTCACAAACAAGAACGACTCCTTCTTTGAATTTGAGACCAGCGGTTGTTGTCCCTCTTTTTACGGATTCTCTTGCATATTCAACTTGAAACAATCGGCCATCTGGACTGAATGTTGTAATTCCGTGGTCATATCCTCTTCCGCTTGGTTGCATCGGTCACACCCATTATTGCTCGTTGGCGGGGTCTTATCAACCTTGGCGGTCAGGAACTATCATGCGCGTCGCAGTTCTTTCCAGTGGAGGAAAGGACTCTGCAATGGCATGGTGGTGGGCGCAATGCAAAGGATGGGATGTCATTGCTCTTGTGACTGTTTTTGTACAAGGAGATGATTCTCATATGTTTCAAATTCCCACAGTTGATGTTGTCGAACATCAGGCCGAGATTTCAGGTATTCCATGGATAACAGTACAGACTTCTGGGCAAAGTCATGAAGATATGGTTGACCTCCATCATGCCTTGAATCCACTTGAAATAGATGGGTTGGTGTGCGGGGCTCTTCGTTCAGATTATCAACGAACGAGGCTTGAACGCCTTTGCCATGATTTAGAGATACATTCCTTTACCCCATTATGGCATCAGGATGCAGGAGAACATGTCAAGCAGATGATTGAGAATGGTTTCAAAATCGTTCTAAGTGGTGTTGCTTGTGAGGGTTTAGGCGAAGAATGGTTGGGAAAAGAACTTGATTTGGTCTCATTTGATGAACTCAAATCATTAAGCGAAAAGTATCGATTCAATATTGATGGTGAAGGTGGTGAATATGAGACCGTAGTGGTTGGAGGACCGCACCTGAATGGAGTGATTGAATTGGAAATGGATAAGTTATTTGATGGCAAAAGGGGGCACATTCGAATACAAAAGTACACTCAAAAGGTTCATGTTCCTTAACCCGAGCGCATGACATGGCCTTTTGCCCTCTAGACTACAGGTACGGTTCTCAAGATTTCAAAGATATTTGGTCTGAACGTGGAAGGCATGAAAGGCAAATAGATGTAGAGCGAGCATTGATTTGGGCACATTGGCAAATGGGTAGAGTAACCGAAGAAGATTATCGTATCATCGAAGCAATATCTAATCCAGAGGATGTGACCAAGGAACGTGTAAGCGAGATTGAGGCCCAAACAAAGCACGACATCATGGCACTGACCAAGGCAATGGCTGAGGCTGCGGGAGATGCAGGTTGGTGCATTCATTTAGGGGCAACATCAAATGACATCGTGGATACCGCAGTTGCTCTTCAATTAAGAGATTCCATTGTTTTACTTAGAAATTCATTAAAAAAATTGATCAAGCAAACCGCTGAACTCGCAGACAGGGAAAAAGCAACCGTTATGTTAGGAAGGACACATGGTCAAGCGGCAGTACCCATTACTTTCGGTCTGAAGGTAGCTGTTTGGTTGGATGAATTAGTCCGTCAATTGATTCGCCTAGATGAGGCAGAACCTCGTATTGCAGTTGGGAAATTTTTGGGAGCAGTTGGGACAGGTGCGGCCCAAGGTGTTCGTGCCCTTGAACTTCAAGAACTTATTCTCACGCATCTTGGTCTTGGCGTTCCTCTCGTAACTACGCAAGTTGTCGGAAGGGACCGGTATATCGAATATGTAAGTTGGTTGGCGAATGTCGCCTGTACTTGTGAAAAAATACTACAAGAGGTAAGAAATCTTCAGCGCTCAGAAATTTCAGAAGCAGGTGAAGGATTTGATGTTTCAAAACAAGTTGGTTCTTCTACTATGGCGCACAAGAAAAATCCAATCAAGTCGGAAAATGCCTCAGGTTTAGCAAGAATCGTCAGATCATTCATTATTCCTACATATGAAAATGCACTTCTATGGCACGAACGAGATTTAGCGAATTCAAGTAGTGAAAGGTTTACCTTATCTCATGCATCAACACTTTGTGAAGATGTTATGGAAAAAACATGTGATGTTTTGAAAAATTTATGGGTGGATGAAGAAAAGATGCGAGAGAACATCTCTAACCAGAAAGGTCTGGTGATGGCTGAAAAAGTAATGATTGAATTGGTTGACCATGGTGTCAGTCGTGATGATGCTCATGAAATAATGCGTTCCGCCTCATTTGAAGCCATTCAATCAGGGGAAGAATTGCTAGATGTTTGTGCACGCCACCCCGGTATTGCATCCTGTTTTTCAATCGAAGAATTGGAATCAATGTTTGAGCCTGCAAATCATATTGGTTCATCGATTGAATTAACTGTAATGGCAATCGAGAAAGCAAGAACCTATGTTTCAGATGATTGAGGTTTGTTTGCGTCTTTCATGACGATCTTTATGAAAATAATGGCGATTGTGGTTGAAAAAAGAAACCCCGATCCCATGTATATTGATGTGTTAAACCACATGATCGTCATACCGATTAATGACATATATCCTATTCCTTGGCACAAGGTAAGGGCTTTAACAAAACGGTTACGAAGGTTTTCGTCTAGTCTAAAGTATTGTTCTTGTAAAAAAGTATACAATAGAAAATACAAGCCTTGGAAGGGGATTGTAGCCGCTACGATTGTTAAACCAATTTCTCTGGAAATTTCTGGTTTTGTCTCTTGTTGAAGAGTTTGAACAAGTAATAGTGCAGTATTTGTTCCCAAGAGTGCGGCCATAATATTCCATCTTTTTTCGTCAGAAAAGACTGTAGAATTTGTGATGGTATCCGAATCCGCCATAAACTTAGACAAGGAAGAAGGAGATTAGACCTTCCGCTACATTAGGAGATAAAGTAGGCTACCTGTGACAGTTGCAACGATGATGAGCAAGATAATCATAGCGTGCGGTCCATATTGATTTTTGTCATCAAGAGCTGTACCGATGAGCCCATGTTTTTTCAGTGCTACAATAAAACCACCATCTTCATGCTCAAACTCAGGGAGTGGCCGACGAGGGATTCGCTCACCTTTGTTCAGAACTGTGTTATCATCGCCCATGCAAAGCCTACCAGTATCAGGAACATAGGTTTGCCTATTGGTAAACTCTAAGCATTCATGTACTCTCGGGGAAGCATGCAGGCCCCAACCATATCAGATATGTCCATAACAGACGAACATGTAGTTGTTGATAGAAAAACAACAGTAGGCATGGTATCCGAACGATTATCGCGTAGTCCCGATGATGCAATACTTGTAACAGATAAGGCAGGAAACGTTGCAGGTGTCGTAACGTCAAAAGATATTTTCAAAGCACTTGGTGAGGGAAAAGGTGTAGTAAAACTTCGACTTGAAAAAATCATGAGGACGAACGTTTTCACTACAGAAGCAAATACGCCGTTAGCAGAAGCACTCACACAAATTTCTAAGCAAGGTCCTGACGCTATTGTAATCATGGACGGCCCGAACTTTGCGGGCTATTTCTCTCCAGATGATTACAGGA
>MDSW01053096.1_pt1 | contig 12550 bp, 2 predicted proteins | sample 811171 | NCBI WGS metagenome assembly MDSW01 (sample SAMN05326641, study PRJNA326480) | marine metagenome | isolation source: seawater | place: Atlantic Ocean: North West | collected 2012
AGTTCGTCGTCGTCGTCGGACCAAAAAGACCTCCCTTTCGCTTTGATGAATTTTAATTCGTCGTCATCTTCTGGTTCCGCTGCAGGGGGTTCAGCTGGTTCCGCTGCAGGGGGTTCAGCTGGTTCCGCTGCAGGGGGGGCAGCTTCGTCTGGTTCGTCTTCTTCAACTGCTTCCTCTGGGGGTGGATAGGGCGGTCGAGGCCCTTTCCGCGCTTTCTTTTTCGGGGTCTTCTTTTTCGCTTTTTTCGGTCCAAGTTCGTCGTCGTCGTCGGACCAAAAAGACCTCCCTTTCGCTTTGATGAATTTTAATTCGTCGTCATCGTCTTCGCCTTTCTTCTTTTTCGACTTCTTCTTTTTACTTTTTTTCGGAGAGCCCCCATCATCGTCGGAGTCGCGCTTCACACCTTTTCCTGGTTTGAATTTCTTCTTCTTGCGAAACTTTGCTAAAAATGAAAGCTGGTTTATGAGTGTTTTATCCGATACAATCTGAGGTCCCTTTAAAGGTTTTTTGCGGGAATATAATCTTTTTTTCCCATCCTCGTCGAACAGATCATATTTTCTAGGAGTTCTTTTACTGAACTTTTTGGAGGCGTCGTCGTGTAAAATCTTTTCCAAAGTTAATTCTTTCCGACGTAGTATATCATATAACCTGTACAACTTTTGTGGTTCTGCATTATCCTCATTATCAACATCTTGCTTATTTTTCAGTTCCTCTGGGCTCAAGTCGACATCGTGATATCTATTCAGTTCCTCCTCTTGTTCGTCAGTAAGTTTTATTTGTATTGTTTTTTGCTCTTCTTTATCGTAAATTGTCTTTCTGGGGACATCCTGTGATTTCGGAGTTTTCGCTTCTTTTGCACTCTCGTCCTCGCTGTCGTCCAAATTAACCACTTCCGGTCCATCGCGCTTTGAAGGCGGCAAAAGGGTCATCTTCTTCGTCAGCACAAGCCTTTGACGTTTTTTATATTCCGCAAGGGCTTTCAGTGCGTCTCTCTGTTGCTTAATTAATTCGTCTACTTTCCTTGCGGCTTCGTGTCCCCTTGCCACGCGTTCTGCTTTTCTCTTATCTGCGGCATGGTCTACCTCATCTTCCTCCAAAGCCGACCCTTTACGTTCTAATAAATCATAATGATTATTGCCTTTATAATGTAGCGTGACTGAGTCTCCAGTACAGTCTTCTCCTGGAGGAATCGTATACTCCAACCATTCTCCAATTTCTCCAATTTCGGTAGAATATATTTGAAAGCATAAATCATAAACCAGAGCTGTCAATAGTATTTCTGGCTCTTGCGCGTAATACTCAGGACCAATAGGCTGTTCGTTTACTTCTGCATCTATACCACCCCGTATGCGGGCAAGCATTTCTTCCTTTGTATTGTGCTCGTCACTATCAGGGAATAATACAGCATGATTTAAAATTTCTTGTCTAATACCCATAGCAGTAACCTCAGGACCGGCTATCTTTTTTATTTCATTAAGGTACTTCGCTACAGAGTGATAGAAACAATTACCGTCGCCGGGTACTGTATGAAGCTCCCAATCTTCAGCATTTTCTACCCACCTTGTCTTATACTTAAATACCCTCTGTCTAGCTAATGCCGTCTGCTTAGCCCTAGGCTCCTTCCTCGCCTTCTTCCTCTTCCTCCTCTCCCGAGGCTGAGAACCCCCCTTCTTCTTGTATAAGGCCGCATGCCTCTCCTTCCAATATTCTGTGTCGTCTTTCGTACGTATGTTATGCTTTTCCTCCTCCTCTGCCAGACGTCTCTTTTCCTCTTCCGCCCGCTTCTTCTCCCTCTCCGCCTTCTTCTTCTCCATTTCCGCCCACTTCTGTAAATTTCGTTGAACAGACTCCCAATCCTCGTCCTTCCCTGGAAGTCTGACATCCAGACTTCCAGGGGCCCAGAGAGCATCCGCCGCCGCCGCTTTCGCGCGAATGGAGTCGGCCCTTTTTTGCACGCGCTTTGGGCGATCCACTGCAATAGCCTCTCGGTTCATCAGGGTTTTCTTCGGGGGAGGCTCGGCAGTTTCCTTCGGGGGAGGCTCGACAGTTTCCTTCGGGGGAGGCTCCGCGCCAATCCACTTTTGCAGCGTCTCGTCGAATCTCTGGAAAAATACAGTTCCTTCATTATTCACCATCATTCTAACTTTCGGGTCCTTTATGCCTAAATTACGTAAGATTCCCGGCGTCTTCTTCACCAAAGGGGGTTCATCATTAGGTGTAACCGGTGTCACACTCCCCCATCGTTTAATGTTGTGCACTGGACCGTACTTGGGTGGCTCGGGCTCAGGTACATAATGCAAGTAAGGTGGCGCACTGGGTAAGAACTTGTGGGGTTGCTCCGCCATTTCGAGTAGTGCTAACTTATTACGATCCAATTTTAACTTTTCCACATCTTCGTATTCAGCATCGTCCTTAGGAGGCTCAGAGTCATAATGCCATACCGGCTTATCAGGCGGAGACGGCGACGACGACGGTGGTGGAGGTCCACCGTCTTTTGGAGGCTTTACAGTTTCAATTTGAGCTCTTATAACATTCTGTATGTCTTTACTGACATCATTTGCCCTTGCCCCGCCGTCACATAGAGCTAACCTTATGCGCATGATTTTATACTTGTCTATTTTCTTCCTAATCTTTAGGATATCGCCCTCCAATTGGATACGCTTGACTTGTTGTAACAATAGGTTCTCTATTTCTTCTTCTGTCATCCAAACATCACCATATTTATATTCTGGGGGGTCAGACTCAGGTCTGATCCCACCCTGAGGTATTATCTGACTAATTACATTTTTGGTGTAGGCTTTCACCTCTTTTTTCATAGCTGCAGTAGAGTCATCGCCTTCTTCCTCGTCCTCTATGTCCTGCCTCCAGTCACGATTTATACGCAATTTTGGTGTTTTTGTCCTTTTAAAATTACCCGTACGTCTGTACCGGCTGTACGACGCCCTTCCTCCATTTTCGTCGATATGCACTAATTTAGCAGGAACGCTGTCCAACTCATCTTTCAGTTCTTTATCTGATATATCTTTAAATATATATTGATTATCCCGAGCGTAAATCGTTTTAATTGTATCTTCGTACTCTTTTTTAAGAGTATCCCTTGTACTCTTTTTTATATCTATTATCTTCTGATATGAATTTTGCGTGGGGGATTTATTCATAGCTTTCGAATTCTTTTCAATGAGTTTTCTTTCTTCGGCGTATTTTTCATTAATTTTTGCTCGCATTTTTTGATGAACGTCGTAGTCTGCGAATAGTTTGAATAAATTTACACGCGGATCGATGCGTGAAGGATCGTCCCCACCCCCATTGATTTCTCTTTTCTTTGCTGTGCTCTCTTCATGCCACTTGCGTCTCTCGTCGTCTGTGCCCTTCTTGTAACCAGTTTTCCAAAGTTCATCTGGGTATTCCTCCCACCTCTTTTCACCTTTATTAAATTGTAAAAATATTGTATGAAAGGGTGTCAGCCTTTGTCTTTGGGATGCTTCTTCTTTTGCCAGCTTTAATTTGGTTTTGTTCCGTGCATTGTCTTTTTTCAAATAATCAGCATGTAAATCGTTATCAGAAAGCCATTTATGTCTGTTTTTTATTATGACTTTTTGTACGTGTTCTGGTTTAAGGTAACCCTTCTTAACAGCCTGCGCAAGAAAATCATCCAAGAGAAGATTTTGCGTCAATGTGTGTGCAAATCTGGACTTATCGATGAAATGTATTATGTGAGGAACGCCTACTGGATTCCACATACCATGACCTCTCTCTATCATACTTTCGTTGAATATGGTATCGTCGACTGATTTTGTCCTCAAAGATGGTATTTTTTCATCCTCTTCAGCTATAGTAAAAATCTTTTTAATAACATCTTGTTCAATTTTCAATTTATGTGATGGTTCACCTTTAAAGTTGCTTAAACGTGCATTTTGCCGGCTTGCAATTCGTTTGTATCTTTCGTAAGGATCTAAAAATGAAGTTGTTGCTTTCTTTTTGTTAATAGACATTTCCGTTTGCATTTTTGCAGTAACTGTAAGAATCTCTGCATTCAATTTGACGAGTAGAAGTTTAGAAATTGGATTTAAATCGTTAGCATACTTTTTTCGAATAGACTCACTAGTTTCAGATTCAGATTCTGTGTATGTAGAAGAAATGGTTGGTCGAATTGGACTTTTAGCACATATCATAATTCGCTCGTCAAATGGCTGATAGGTAAAACCTGTTCTTACCATGTATTCTATCGCCCTTCTCACCAATTTACTATCTATTTTGAATAGATACAAATAGTCCATAGCTCTTACATGTTTTAATATATCTCCTTGCACCTGTTCGATCAGTTTTTGTAACATCGAATGTGTTTGATCGAATGATGTTTCTAGTTCACGAAGTCGCTGCTTTGTCCACTCCCGAGTAGGGGGGGCGGCTGAAACAATGCTTAATTCATCTGAAATAAATATAAACCTCTCAAAGACGTCAGCTAAGGTCCAATTTAATCTATGAATTCTATAAAACACCTCAGCTATACCAATTTGAAAGGACCATAGTTCGTCATGGGTCACTGGGGGGTCAAGTGCGTGAATTACATCTGGTCTTAATGCATAATCTTGTATTGCAAGTCTTTTTTCTTGATCTTTTGTATCTAGCCATAAAGCTTTAAACTTGAGATCAGATATACCAGTCGCATAGTTCTCCATTTTATCAACAGCCTCCGCATCTTTTGAACCTAGTTCTCGTTTTGCTTGGAAAACAAGGTGACCCTGTATACGTTTTGAATGGTAAGTAAAGGCTTCTAAGGGTAGCTCTCCGAACTTATTTGCAATCTCTTCAAGGTCTTTGTCGCTCACGTATCTATTGTGCATAAGGACGGTCGCAAATGAATCAATTTCTTCGATTTTTGCCTTTTTTATCATCTTCTCTATAAGGTTCCTTATGTCTGTGTAAGCTTCTTGGTTTTGCTCAATGTCCGCGAAATGTATTATAGGCTTGATTAATTTATTACCATACTGATCTCTCTTTTGTATAAATTGTTTTGATTGCGTTTTTGACAAATTCGCAATGACTTCGTCTGCTTCTTCCTTGTCCAAGAGATCAAATAATTTTTCAAGTGAATTGTCCGGTTCGCTTAGGCTGAGGTCGCGGAGGCGATCTGCTATTTCATTTATTGAGCCATCCTCCGTTGGCTTATACAATCTGTTTTCTTCTCTTCTCCTTTTTCCGAGCCTTTTCCGAAGTTCTTTGCGCTTCTCTTCATCCTCCGGTGAATTTCCCTTTATATCCTCTATCTCCTCTTGTATTTTATAATAGTTTTCCAAAGCACCTATTTTTCTATTTCGAATGTTTGTGAGTTTGTCTACTTCTACCCTTGTTCTGTATTGGGTTATAAGTTGTAGTAGTTCTTTTAAATTTTTGAGCGAGAATCGTTTTATATCTAGTTCATATGCAACTTTTTCTCGGGTACCCTTCTTAGCTTCATTGATATACTCCCTGGTGTTAGTTCCTATTTTAGAACCAACGAACTTCTTAGCGCCTTCGGGATCAGGATCTGGCATCTCGTCATCCAATGGACCAATGAAATCCGGCATTATCCGACTGTGGTCAGGCATAATAATAGCCGCATTATTCGAGTTCACTACCTTTACCGCGTTTTCCGTTATCGGTTTTCTATAATCGATAAATCTATTATGAAGGAACTTATGCATAGATTCATCGTCGGTGTTCCGTAATTCTTTCACTACCCGTTTCCTGTATTGATTTAAGATTGCATCAAGTTGCTTGTCCCCGGAACTGGCAGCCTTCTCGTATTTGTACTCTGGTGGCCATGATACTTTCAGTAAGTCGTAATCGTCAAAATTCTTTAATGGATTGTAGGTGTCTATATAATGCAACATATCGCGTAACAAGTCCATTCCATTTTTTTCCAAGCTGATTCTTCTTAGATCGATATAGTACTTTCCATTGAGTATGGTGTTATCCCTTCTGAAGTATATTTTTTGTGCGGGTGCACCTGGATGTTGTTGGGGCATGTTTTCGACGACGTGTGCAATTCCTTTGTCATCCATTTCACTCAATTTGGCAGCAACTTCTTTCAAAAGCGAATTTAAATCGTTTTGAACATCCAATTGAATGAATGGTACATTTAGATAGAGTGTTTCTTCTTTAATTCCATTTGGGCCGGTAAAAAATCGGGTCGCTAATCTAATAACTTCCTCTGGGGCAAGTTCTTCTCGGCTCATATTATCAAAATTGAAAGTTGCGAAGTCGTGTGCTGTTGCCCTGAGACGGGTGCGTGGATTAAAAAATTTTCCTGAAATTTCTAAATTGTTCTTACCGTATATAAAACGAAGGTCGGGTGTCACTGATTCAAATTGCTCAAATCTTTTTACTGCATTAGATGAAATTACCCTTTGATCATTTATCTGTGATAATTGTATCCATTCATTCATCTTTTCAATTTCAGTTTCATCATAAGGATTAATGAGCTCATTATTTTCTGTTCTAAAACTTTTATTTTTTCTATAAAATAACATTGACATAATATATTGTTCGCGCATCTTATTTCGATCAATTGCACGTTTTAATAATAGGTTGCGGATTGGGTTCAATTGAATTTGAGAACGTGTTAGCAGCAATTGTGTGGGTACTTTTTCATTTACCTTCTTATATGATTCTGCCGCGCTGGTGTAATCATATGTAAACACCTCTGATGGTTTTTCGAACCGTACATCTATTCCCATACGTCTGTACGCCTGTGGATCTAAAGCATAAAAATCATTCTCTAAAATTACTTTTGCTACATTTATACATAAAAACTTTCCATGTCTTAATCTGGGTATTATGAGAGGGTTGAATTTTGACTCGATTTCGAGCATGTTTCTCATATGTTCCCAGGGATTTGAAACATCGGATTCTTCGAGCAATTTTTCGCGGTTCGTCTCAGCCCTTAAAACTTCAGTCATTTTTTCCACATTTTCAAAAAAGGGTATTTTTAAACCCCAGTTAATCCAATCCTTTGAAAAACATTGATTGTATGACTTCGAATAGTCCTGAAGTACACCAGGAGAAATCTCTTCGGCATTCTGTTCAATTCGTTTGAAAGTGTCATTCCAAACTTGGACATTAGTCTCCTTACTCTTTACTTTCTCTTTTCTACTCTTGAAATCGTTTAGTAACCTATTTTGTTCAATCAATTCTTTTCGCTTTTTCTCTTCATCCACGCTAAGATCTATCTCATCTTCTTCAATGGTAACTCTTTCGCCAGTTCGAAGTACACTTAAACCTTTTTGAATTAGTTCGTCGCTAAAACCTTTACAAAATTTTCCATCACATTTTAACACAGTTGTCGGGATAGCATTGAAACTGATAGCGCTTTCTTTGTCTACAGCCTCAATTTTTTTAAAAATATCGCCTCCGCCCTTCTTCAAGATGGCTTCGATCTTTTGTAATCGCTCTTTCTCAATCGCATTTAATAAACGCATGGGCATATTGATGGCCATCATATGTTTACGAAGGTTTTCAATGGCCATCAAGCGTTTACGAAGTGTTTCACCTAGGACTTCGCCAGTAATAGTATCAATGGGCTTACCTTCTGGCACAGTGAAGGTCACTTTAAGCGCGGATGTCAACGACAAATCTCGAGGTGGGGTAAATACATGCCAATCCGAGACGTCCACCGGTGATGCGAGATTTTTCTGCACCGAGCGGAAAAGCGATGTTTTATCTTTAGGGTCGTACAAGTTCCAGTAATCAGTGTTGTTGTCGTAATAGAAATAATTTTTCCCGTCTATCTGCTTCAGAAATCGCTTTCCGTTAATCGTTTCGCTCCTGTACACCCCGACGAACTTCTCTACCAGCTTCACATTTTTTTCAAGTTTTTTAAGATCGTCCGCTTTTTCTTCCTCTGTTTCATCCCTTTTATCTCTAGGTTCTTTTCCTGCTGTATCAGCAATCAATCTTCTTTTCAATATCGCAACGGTGTCATCATCCAAACTGACCTGAACATATTGAATTCGACCTCCTTGCCTTTGCTCAGACAATTCAAACGTCCTAGTCAAGTATTCCTTGACTCTGTTCACCCAGAACAATAACTCCTCATTAGTTTCCTTTCTAATTACACTGTAACCATATCCACCCTTTATAACTTGGTTTTTGAAATCTCTTAAATCCAAGTCTTCGTCAGCTAACTTATTCTTTTTCTTATAGTTTTTGAAATCCCTTAAATCCAATTCTTCGACAGCAGGGTGCAACTTTTCGTTATGATTCGATTCAAATTTTTTTGGCATCGGGTCTGTTTTTCGGCCTCTACTGTTCCACCGATCTAAATCCATTTTTATTTTTGCTGCCTTTTTTAAATCAAACGCGGCTACTCTGTTAAGTGCATTCTCTGCCTCATCTTGTAATTCTTTTTGTTCGAGTTTTCGATCCGTCGCGTCCTTGGCCCTAAGAGCTGCGGCACCCTTTTCATAAGCAAGGGCGATTACTTTATCATTGTACGACATTTTAAAGATATATAAGAAAAAAAAGTATATGTTTTACTACGTCCAAGTACCCACAAGTGTTGAGTCACCGAGGAGAGGTTTAATCTCTGGATCGTTACATAAATTAAAAATAATAATTTTCGCATAAGCGTCTCTAATACTTTTCGGAAGGCGTCGATAGTCGTGATAGTGACCATCTTTCCAAATTTCACCGTCCAAATAAGTTATCATTTCGTCAACTTCGTATTTATGCACTCTCCGTCCTGCGGGTGGATCATCCACAGTACCTGAATCTTTTACACCGTCCAAATAGAACTTGCGCTTACTGAATACTTGTTCTTGTGTAGTTTTAGTTGGATCGTACATTGGATCGCCAGGTTGAACACGAACATGTTTTGAAAAGTGATACGCGTAATTTTTTTCGTCATATGGTATTCTAACAGACGATTGCACTATGAATGTCGTGTTTGAATTCTTGGGAGGCTGAAGTGTAGTCACGGATGGAACATTTAAAAATGGTGAGGGGGAACCGTTTCTTTCGGTATATTGTTCGAAGTAAAAATTAATTTTATCCTGTAGTGTCGGTGGAGGCGTCGACTCCAAGAATCTTTCGTACTGCCCGGGGGGCATATTTGATTCTAACCACTGCAAAGCTTCCGTTTCGAGTCTTTTGCGTTCAAAAGTTTCTCCTGATTCCGGTACGTTTAAACTTTTCATCTGCTGCTCAGCTTGGGAAATGATATATTCCATCGTTTTTCTTGAGACTTCGCAAAGTGGAATATTTACTTTATCTCCCGCAGGACCCCATGCACCGGGTCTTTTACAATATTCCAATTTCTTTGCTACTATCCCTTGAGATGTTACGTGCGTAAACTTTTTCATTTGTGGTTCATGCGAAAAAAAAAACATTGTTACCATATGCTTTTTAATTATTTTCTTGATATATGCCAAATGAGTTTTCCCGAGGACGCGTATTTGGATGAGGTGATGGATATCATGCGGGTAGAGGGACACCTCCCAGATCCTCCCGAGGGTGGCGAGGCGGATCCGATGGGACCCGTAAAGCCCGCTGACTTGGCGGTGGCGCGGGGTCGAGCCACGATGGCGGCTCACCCCGAAAAGTTCGGGGCCAGTGCGCAACCTTACATGCGTCCACCCATTGACGTGCGGGTGGCGCGGAATAACATGGAATGGAAGGAACTTCGTAAGAAAATGAAAAATGAAAAAAATTTTAAGCATATTCTTCCCCAAAGAAATAAAGTCGAAGACATATACACTATTGATACAAGTGATTTACTTTTGAAAACATGGAAAAAAGAAAAGAAGCTACTATACCAATACGAACAAATGAAGACGGTTGATAATTTATATAACAAACTACCTAAACACCTCAGAGACGAATTGGAGATAAGAAAAGGTGGAAAACCTAGAAATGCAGAAAAACGATTATTTCTCCAAAAGAAAGGGAAAGCTATCCACAAATATAAACGAAAGGTGTTGCCTCGTAAGACAAAAAACCTTTTCACTTGGGAGAGAAGACCAAGACGCGGTAAAGATGCAAAAGATGCAAAGTATACAGCGAAACTACAAGAAGAAAAGGATAGAATAGAACAAGAATTCGAAAAGGATTTCTTGAAAAATCCGTTGAAGCCATCGAAAAAGAAAATTAAAGAATTTAAAAAACTTGAAGTAAAAAAAGATGATGGACTTGATCCATGGAAAAAACCCCCGGGTTTTATGGGTCCGATTCGGCCTGAAGACCGTGAGAATATCCTCCTTTCGCGTGCTGGTTTTGAAGTAGGAGATTACAGAAGGACCGAACCCGAAAAAATCGATTCTCTTCTCAAAAATATTATCATTCAAAAAATTAAGAAGAACTTCCACCCACCTGTTAAAATTAGGGGTTACGATTATATTCGAGAAGAACGCGATGATGAATATCCTCGCAGAAAACTTCTTCGTTATAAACATTGGAATGGTGCGGAACTTGAAGTAAAACTGGAAGAGAGAGACGATAAAGAATTGAAAGAAGCTTTGAAAAAATGGCGAAATGCGAAGAAAGTCATTTTTGACTCGATTAGGGACCAAAACAAACCACCTGAGAAGATCATGGATAAGTATTTTTGCTGTAAAGATAACGGGGAACATCTTAGTTATTTCGCTAAATACGGTCGTGAATTCAAAGTTGAACTCCCTAGTGACGATAGGTTACAAAAGGGTCTAGAAAAATGGCGTGAAGATTACATTCGCAAAGGTTACAAAGAATACGGTACGTTAAAACGTTCAAAAAACGATCATCTAAGGGTTGAGTTAGAACGCGCAATGGCAAAGTTATACGGGAGAGAACCCAAACAAGTTAAAAGTGAACCCCCTAAAAGAACGAAGTTAAGTGACAAAGAAGTTGAAAGAAAAATAAAGAGTCTAAGTAAGCTTAAAACAAGATCGGGTAAAAGGAGATTTAAAAACAAATCGAACGAAATAGAACGCTATGATAAAAAGGACAAATTTATACCAGACCCCGATGACGAGCCGATTGTTCGTCCCATTCCACGGCGCACAAATAAATATATTTGGGAAGATGTCATGATTAACCTAGAAACTTGGGAGAACTTAATACAAACTGCAGATAATCTTACCGAAAGTCGTCGATTACCCATATATGAAAAGATACTAAAATTCCTTGAAAAAATACCAGAAGGAATGGAGATGCCGGCTGAAGAAATGTTTCCAAATTTGCTGAAAGTTAAAGATATGTTGGAATTACAAAAAAAATACGAGAAAAAGACTATGCAAGAAAGAATCTTAGTAGATAAAATACAATATCTTTCCAGAAGGCGAGACAACGTCACAAATCAATTGACACCTCATAAAAGAGCTCAAAGAGATAGTTTGATACGAGATTTGTCAACAGTACGGGAAGATGTGGATAATCTGATGCTATTGATGAATCTTCCACGGCTACGCAAGAGCTGGGAGATAGAAATAGATACGAATTTAACTATACAATATTTGGAGAAAGACGCTGTTATGATTCGATACACACCTGAAGACAATTGGCATTTTTTCATTCCACAAGAGCAAGATCTTCCTTTTGTTGCTGCACAAGAAGAAGAAAGGTATCAACTTCAACCAGGATCCGTCGGAGGGTCAAAATTTTGGAAGAAGTGGAACCTTATGACTACAGAACAGAAGCGAGAAAAGGCTTCTATACACAAGGCAATGGAGTACGATTTCGAAATAAAAAAAAAAGAAGGTAAACGACCAGAAAAGATACCATCTTTTCGTGAGTTTATTGAAGCCCCCTTCTCAACAAGGATAGAAAAGCTCAAAAGAATTATAGAACTACAGAGGGAAAGAGTAAAGGCGAGAAACAGAGAAACAGAAAAGGAAACTTACGTCCAAAGACAGGAATACTTGGAAACTATGAAAAACCTAGAAAAGGAGTTGAATGAATTGAAAGATAGTAAAAAACCTGACAGAGAGCAGTTGATGAGTGAAATAGAACAAACGACGAGCGAATTGATGACTAGAATAGACGAAAGCACGAAAACACCGTTCAGTGAGAAAATGGCGTCCACGCTTTTTCCTTCCAAGGATACACGAACTAAGTCGGGAGATTATGGACTTGAATCCTCAAAGGGAGCACGACCACAACCGAGAGGGATACGCGAAGAGGACATTCAGAGGTGGACTGACAAGAGCCTCCCAGCCCCACGGTGAGTTGGTTGCATATTGCGTGTTTGTCCGAGTGGTTAAGGAGCGAGACTTAAGATCTCGTGGCGCAAGCCGCGCAGGTTCGAACCCTGCAGCACGCAATTTTAGTCAGAAGTTTATATTATTTTAATGATAACTTTTTTTTTACTTTTTTCGTTCAAGGTGGTGAAAAAAATATGACGATAAGTTGTTTTTATTCCAAAACATTTATCTCTTGACGCTTTAAAACTGATTTCACGGTGTTGACGAAAAAGTGGCTCACACGCGTTTTTTATCCACCAAAATTCATAAATTATTTACTTTTTTTTTTAATAACATTTTTCAATAAAAAACGTTGATGAGAAATGGGTTTATAGTGTTACCCTATTATTTTAATA
>MDSW01060104.1_pt1 | contig 12550 bp, 13 predicted proteins | sample 811171 | NCBI WGS metagenome assembly MDSW01 (sample SAMN05326641, study PRJNA326480) | marine metagenome | isolation source: seawater | place: Atlantic Ocean: North West | collected 2012
CCACGTTGATAGGCTGGGTGTGGAAGTGCGGTAACGCATGTAGCTGACCAGTACTAATAGCTCAATTGGCTTGATTTATGCACTGAAAAAAATTTTATTAAATGATTTGAAAAATAATTAAAATTTCTAATTTTCTTGAGTTTAAGATATTGTCAATACAACCTTCAATGAAAAAAATTATAGCTATAATACCTGCTAGATCTGGATCAAAAGGTATTAAAGATAAAAACTTAAAATATATATATGGTAAACCATTAATTGGATGGGCAATATATCACTGCTTTGCTTCAAAATTATTTTCTAAAATTTATTTATCTACTGACTCAAAAAAATATGGGAATATAGCAAAAAAATTTGGACCAGTTGAAATCATAATTAGACCAAAAAAAATTAGCAAAAGTAACTCAAGTGATTATCAAATGATTATGCATGCAATGAAAAAAATAAATTCAAGTTATGATCTAATTGCTCATATTAGGCCAACTTCTCCATTAAGAAAAATTTCACAATTAAAAAATGCAGTAAAACTATTTAGAAAATCAAATTTTTCGTCATTAAGGTCAGTTCATGAGATGCAAGAAACTTCATATAAAACTTTTGAAATAAGAAAAGATTTATTAAAACCACTGAAAAATATTAAGATATCTCTAGATCAATTGAATAATCCTAGACAAAGTTTTAAAAAAACATTTTCTGCAAACGGTATAATAGATATTTATAGAAAGAAATTCATTTTAAAAAACAAATTACTACTTGGAAAAAAAACAAAAGCATTTATCACTCCATTCAGTCAAGAAATAGACACAATAGATGATTTAAAGTATGTCAGAAAGTTATGGAAAAAATAATAAGAACAAAAAATAGATTAATTTTAACTAAAATACCTGCACCAGGAACTAATACAATTTTCAAAAATATTAAAAAGTATGAATCCAGATCAATGCATGGACAAATACCTATTGTTTGGTCGAAAGCAAAAAATTTCAATATTTTTGATATTGCAGGAAATAAGTTTATAGATTTTACCTCAACAATTTTTGTTTCTAATACTGGTCATTCCAACTCTAGAATAAAAAAATATATTCAAAAATCATTTAAAAATAATTTTATTCATAGTTATGCCTACATACATAAATTAAGAGAAAAATATTTAAAAAAATTGGTTAAATTTTCGGGCAATGGTTTTCAAAAAGCATTTTTAATGTCAGCTGGAACAGAGGCAACTGAAGCAGCATTCAAGTTAATGAGAATGCATGGAAGAAAAGTTAAAAAAAGAAAACTGGGAATAATTTGTTTTGAAGGAAACTGGCACGGTAGAACTATGGCTGCACAAATGATGAGTGGAAATAAAAAACAAAGAGAGTGGATAGGTTATCAAGATAAAAATATATATCACCTACCATTTCCGTATCCTTGGCTTACTAACGAAAAGGACTCTGAGATATTTCTAAGAAACTCTCTAAAAACTTTAAAAAAAAAATAAATCTTAAGAAGGATATTTGTGGAGTAATGTTTGAGACATTTCAAGGTTGGGGTGCAATATTTTATCCAATGAAATATATTCAGATGTTCTCAAAAATCTGTAAGAAAAACAATATAATTGTATCATTTGATGAAATTCAAGCAGGATTCGGAAGAACAGGAAAAAATTTTGGATTCGAACACTATAAAGTTAAACCAGATATAATTTGCTGTGGCAAAGGTATGGGAGGTGGGATAGCAGTTTCAGGTGTTATTGGAAAAAAAAAAATAATGGATCTACCAGAAGTAGGAAATATGAGCAGCACTAATTCAGCAAACCCCATAGCATGTAGTGCAGGTCTTGCTGTGATAGATGAAATCAAAAAAAAAAAATTAACGATTAAATCAAAAAGTAAAGGTGTATTTTTACATAATCGCTTAAATAAAATAAAAAAAAAATTCCCTAATTTATTTGAAGTTTATGGAAAAGGTTTAATTGCATCAATGGTATTTGATAAAAAAATAAAAAATATTAATTATAAATTAAAATTATTAGTCCAAGACTCAATGAAAAATGGATTATTATTATGTTATACTGGTAGAGAGTCTATTAAAATTGGACCACCACTTACAATTACAATAGATGCACTTAAAGAAGCTACGCAAATAATCGAGCAGAGCGTCGAAAGGATATTTTTCAATGGTAAAAGTTAGACACACAGGAATAGTGACGACAGATCTAAAAAAATCTCTAATCTTTTGGAATAAATATTTAAAATTTAAAATTTGTAAACAAGTAAATGAGCAGGGAGAACTTATTGACAAAATAATGTTGTATAAAAATGTTAAAGTAAAAACTATTAAATTAAAAGACTCAACTGGAGCATTAATTGAGTTATTATTTTTTTATAATTCACCAAGTATTAAAAAAAATAAAATTAAACCTTATACTAACGGCATTACCCACATATCAGTAACTGTAAAAAATATTAAAAAACTCTATAAATTTTTATTGAAAAAAAAAATTAAATTTAATTCAGAACCAAAAATATCTGAAGACGGAAAAGTAATTATGACTTACTGCCAAACTCCAGAAGGTGCTTTTTTAGAATTAGTTGAAGAAATATAAATGTATTTTAAAATAAAGAATTTAGGAATAATGCAGGGTAGGTTGTCTCCTTTATATAATAACAAAATTCAATCATTTCCAAAATATCATTGGGCCAAAGAATTTAAAATTTTAAATTCAATAAAACTAAGATCAATAGAGTGGACTTTAGATCATAAGGATATTTTAAATAATCCTCTAAATAACTCAAATGAGATAAAAAAAATTATTGAATTAAAAAAAAAATATAAAATAAACATAAATTCCCTCACAGGCGATTGTTTTATGCAAAAGCCTTTTTGGAAAGAAAAAGGAATTAAAAGAAAAAAGTTAATCGATATTTTAAAATTGATAATAAAAAATTCCAAAAAAATTGGAATAAAAAAAATAGTTTTGCCGCTTGTGGACAACGGATCAATTAAACGAAATTATCAGCTTAAAATTTTAATCTCTACTCTTAAAAAAATCACACCCTTGCTTATTAAAAATAAACAATTGATACTTTTCGAACTTAATTTTAAACCCAAAAAAGCTTTATGGTTTATTAAGAAATTTAATAAAAAAACTTTCGGTATTAATTATGATATAGGAAATAGTTCTGCACTTGGCTTTAATCCAATAGAAGAAATAAGTACCTACGGTGATTATATTAAAAACGTCCATATAAAAGATAGGATTTTTAAGGGAACTACTGTAAGGTTGGGTGAAGGTAATGCAAATTTTAATGATGTTTTCAGTAATTTAAAAAAAATAAAGTACAATGGAAATTTCATTATGCAAACAGCGAGATCTAAAAACGGCCATCATAAGACAGAAATATTAATAAATTTAAAATTTTTAAAAAAGTGGTTTTTTAAATGAAAATAAATTTAAATGGAAAAAATGCTTTGATAACGGGCTCATCTGAGGGAATTGGTTTTGAAATTGCAAGAAATTTAAATAAAAATGGTTGCAACATAATAATAAATGGTAGAGATGCCTCTAAATTAAATATTGCAAAAAAAAAATTAAAAAATTGTTTAGCAATTAAAGGAGATGTTTCAAAATATAATGAGGCTAATTCAATAATAAAAAAATATAATAAATACTATAAAAAACTAGATATTCTTATTTGCAATGTAGGAAACGGTAGGCCACAAAAAAAAATACCAGATATTCATGAGTGGCACAGACTTTTTAATTTAAATTTTTGGAGCTGTGTTAATATCATCAAAAGTGCTCAAAAAATATTAATTAAATCTAAGTCATCAATAGTTTGTATCTCTTCAATATGCGGCCTAGAGCACATCGAGGGAGCTCCAATCCCATATTCAGTAGCAAAATCAGCTTTAAATTCTTATGTGTTAAATCAATCAAAGTTTTTGGGAAAATATCAAGTAAGAATTAATGCAATTGCTCCTGGAAATATTATTTTTAATGGTTCTGTATGGTCAAAAAAAATGAAAAAATACCCTAAAAAAACAAAAAAGTTTTTAAAAGATAATGTTGCACTAAATTCATTTGGAAAGCCTAGTGATGTATCAAATATGGTACTTTATCTTGTATCAGGTGAAGGAAAATACATAACAGGTTCAATATTTACAGTAGATGGAGGACAAGTTAAAAGTATATAGAACAAAATGATAGATAAAAAATTTTCCTTATCAAATAAATATTGTCTCATAACGGGAGCAGCTGGCTTACTTGGGTCAGAACATGCAGAAGCTATTTTAGAGGTCAATGGAAACATAATTTTAACAGATATAAACTTAAAAAAGTTAAAAAAAAAAGTTAGTAAAATTAAAAATAAATTTAAAAATTCAAATATTATTTTTTATAAAATGGATGTAACTAAATTAAATGATATTAAAAAAGTATTTAATAAATTAAGAAAAAATAAAATTTATGTAGATATTTTAATAAATAATGCAGCGATAGATGCAAAAGTAAAAAAAAAATCTTCAAAAAAAGATAACTCATTCGAAAAATTTTCGTTGAGTGAGTGGGAAAAACAAATTGCAGTAGGCCTAACTGGATCAATGTTATGTTCTCAAGTATTTGGAACTTTAATGTCTAAAAGGAAAAATGGAGTAATATTGAATATTGCATCAGATTTATCAGTAATAGCACCAGATCAAAGATTGTACTCCTTATCAAAAATTAATAAATCATATAAACCTGTGACATACTCAGTTATAAAGCACGGTTTGATCGGTTTAACTAAATATCTTTCAACATATTGGCCCGATAAAAATATTAGATGTAATTCTTTGTCACCTGGTGGAGTAGAAATTGATCAGTCAATTAAATTCAAAAAAAAATTAAATAGACTTATACCGATGAACAGAATGGCTCACAAGTCTGAGTATAAGTCAGCAATAAAATTCCTTTGCTCCGACGCATCAAGTTATATGACTGGGCAAAATTTAATAATTGATGGTGGTAGATCGATTTGGTAAATAATGTAATGGAAAAATTAGAAATTACTCTACCTGTTGACTGTATGATGATAGGTGAAATAGGAATTAATCATAACGGAAAAGTTGAATTAGCAAAAAAATTAATTGATATGGCAAAACGTTGTGGTTGTGATGCTGTTAAGTTTCAAAAAAGAACTATCGATATTGTTTATTCAAAAGAGTTTCTTAACGAAAAAAGAGAGAGTCCCTGGGGAAACACACAAAGAGACCAAAAGCAGGGGCTGGAATTTGGCAAAGAGGAGTATGATCAGATAAATGATTATTGTAAAAATAAAAAAATTGAATGGTTTGCATCTGCTTGGGATATTCCTAGTCTTGCTTTCTTAGATCAATATAAACCTAAAAATCAAAAAGTAGCATCAGCTATGATTACAAATTTAGATTTTTTAAAAGAGGTGGCATCAAGAAAAATACACACTTTTATATCTACAGGAATGTCAAACAATAAAATGATAGACAGAGCTGTTGATATTTTTAATTCATTAAATTGTGATTTTACACTAATGCATTCCGTATCTACGTATCCCTGCCCACCAGAAAAACTTAACTTAAAAAACATACCTATTTTACAACAAAAATATAACTGTAGAGTTGGTTATAGTGGACACGAAACTTCTCCAGGACCATCTGTTTTTGCTGCTTCACTAGGCGCATCGTGCATTGAAAGACATATAACTTTAGATAGAACAATGTATGGTAGTGACCAAGCTGCCTCCTTAGAGGAAAATGGACTTAAAATTTTGGTGGATATGGTTAGATTATTTAAATCTTCATATGGGGAGGAGCGAAAAGGAATATATCCAGAAGAACTGCCAATAGCAAAAAAACTAAGATATTGGGAAAAATAGTGGAAAAATTTCTTATTTCAAATTTTAATAAATTTAATAATTTTAATCATAAAATACAAATAAATAAATATTTTAGTCTTTTTTCAAGTAAAAAACCTGATCATCTCACAAAAGGTAAAGAAAAATATTTTTTTTTTGGAAAGGTAAATGGTTTTTTTAAGGATAAATCTTTTATCAAAAAAGATAACTTTAAATTAAAGAAAGATATTAATTTACTTTTAAATAAAAATTACTCTGTAGATGGAAATTATTTTTTTATAAAAGTTAAGAATGAAATAATCGAATTTAATATTGACAACAAAGGATTGTATGATGTTTTTTATTCTTCCAAAAAAAATATAACCTGTTTATCTAATAGTCTATTATTAATTAAAGATCATCTCAATTCAGACTTAACTTTAGATAATTTTTCAATTTTGACTGCATTAAACTCCTTATCAAAAAGACCACCTGCAAAAAGGACTTTTTTTAATGAAATTAAAAGATTAGATTTTGATTGTATAAATTTAATAAAAAAAAATATTTTCAAATTTAAGAAAAAGCAATTTATTCCTTTGAAGATAGAAAAACCTATAAACGAAAAAGCTTTCCTTCAAAAATATAAAGATGAACTTTCATCTTTTTCTAATATTGGAAGTCATAATTTTAAAGTCTTATTTATGTCCTCTGGTTGGGACAGTTTGATGATATTGAAATTATTAATAGATAAATTTGGAAAAAAAAGAGTTAAGCCAATAATTGCAAGATTAAAGTTTTCTAAATCAACAAAAAATTTTAATCAGTATGAATTGGATAAAGCTAAAAAAATTTGTGATCATTTTCAAATTAAATTGAACTATGTAGATGTCAATTATAGAAATATTCAATCTTACATAAATGAAACTAAATTAGTTGCTAATGAGAAAATGTTAACAGGAACTTTTGCATTTTTTCTTCACTATAGATTGATAAAATTTGGGAACAAAATGTTTGGACCATCTGATTTTTTTTCTGGAGAAATTTCTGACGGATCTCATAATTTTGGTTTCTCTCAATACTTAACACTTGTTGACAATACAAGTAATGGATACAGAGAATATTGTGATAAAATGATGAACTATTTGTTTGGACCAACATTTTTAAATAGTGTTTTAAAAAATAATTTTCATAATGATCCTATTTTTTTATTTCTTTCATCAAAATTGAAAATTAATACTAAAAAAATAAAATTGAATAAAAGAAATGTTTTTATTAATTTTATGCAATCGATGTTCTTAGCGAGTAACAGATTTCCATTAAATTCTGAAATCTCACCTTTTTTAAATAAAAATAAAGAAAAGCAATATTTAAAGACTTTTAATAAGGAATATTTAAATAACATTAAATTTCAATCAATCGATCAAATTTACTCTTGTTACCTTTATATTTATAATAAATTTCATTGGCAAGGATCTACTGTTAGGCCTGCTTATCACTTCTCAAACAGTTGTAATTCTAACTTTATAAATATCTTTTGGAATTTAAATACTCAAAAAACTCTATCTACTATGCCTGAGTCTTATGGAAGAGGCCTGGAATTAAGATCAACAAAATTTCCAGAGAAAGAAATATTAAAACAAAGTATTGATGTTAATATGCTTAATGTTGGCCCTCACTCATATTTAAGTGACACAAGTAATGCAGACCCATATTATGAAGTCTTATATAAATCTCAATATAGAAACATTATTATGAAAACTTTTAAAAAATTTGATCCAATAAAGCATTTTGATAAAAAATATTTTAATCAAAGTTTTATTAAAAAAATTATTAAAAGTTTCAAAAATAAGAAAAAAGATGTTGCACCTGAAACTGTCTATTCGTTATATTGTATTTGCAAATATCTTTATGAAATAAGATATAAAAATGGACAATAAGTATTTAGAAGTTATTTATAACACAAAAGATAGACCAGTTACTGATTATCCGCCAAAATTAGCAAAATATCTATTTCAAAATTATAAATTAAAAGAAAAAGACAATTTTTTAGAATTGGGCTGTGGAAGAGGTGATTTTCTAAACGAGTTTACAAAACTAAATTTAAACACTTATGCAATAGATAATAACTCGTTTTATAAAAAAAATTTAAATACAAAAAACTTCTTTGATGTTGATTTAGAAAAAAATCAACTACCTTTTGAAAATGATTTTTTTGACACAGTTTATTCTAAATCATTTATTGAACATTTTTATCATCCAGAAAAAATTTTTACTGAAACATTTAGAGTTTTGAAAAAAGGTGGAAAATTTATTAATTTAACTCCTGATTGGGAAATAGTTTACAAAGAATTTTATGATGACTATACACATAGAACGCCATTTACTTTGAACTCTTTAAAAGAAATTTATTTAATTCATGGTTTTAAAAATGTCCAAGTTAAAAAATTTAAGCAGTTACCTTCTTTATGGAATGAAAATAAAATTCTTTATCATATGTCTGAGTTAACCAGATTTTTTGTCCCAAATTTTTTTAAAAAAAAAAATAAATGGATAAGGTTTTCAAAAGAAATTATGCTTTTAGCATATGGTGAAAAGTAGTCATTTTAAAAAGTCTTTGCATAGCTCTATAACTTTTACTCCAAACTCAAGATTTCCAATTCTGCCTCTATTGTCTAATTTTCTTTTTATGTACCTCATTTGATTTAAAAAACCTGGTTTGAAATTATTTATTTTATATAAATCAATTTGTTTTTCTATTTTTTCTTTTGGAATTAGCATTTTATTATTATTATTTTTATATTTAAATTCAATTTTTCTAACAATTTTTAATTTTTCTAAAGGTTTTAGATAATATCTTTTATTTTTATCTCTAATATCAATGGAGTATGTTTCTGGAAAATTATTATCATATATAAAATGTATTGGTATATTATTTCTATTTAATGAAAGCATATTTATTGACTCTTTTGTTTTAAGCAAAAATTTTTTTCTTACACTTCCAAATAGATAATAAATTATTGAAAATATATGTATTGAGTTATTAAGAATATTTTTTTTATTTTTGTCAGTGAATTTAACCACAACGCTTGATGGTTTTTTTATGTTTTTTTTCAAATATTGTATGTTTTCATAAAAAATTCGATTGTATGTAATAAATATTTTTTTTTTAAATTTTTTTAGTTTATTTAGTTGTCTTAAATTTGTTGTTAAAGGTTTTTCTGAAATTATAAGATTGTCTCCCTTTGTTAAATATTTTAAAATTTTAAAATTGTCTCTTATTCTTGGCGCCAAGAGAACTGATATATTTTTATTATTCTTAGCAGAGTCAAAAGCATCTTTCCAATTGCTAAACTTTTTTTGAAATTTATACTTCTTATATAGCTTTTTTTGATTAATCGAATTTTTTCTCGTCGAATTTAAACTATAAAGTTGAAAACCTACTTTTAAAGCTGATTTAATATGTTCGTCTACAATTTTAGAGGACCCAATGATTAATAATTTTGGTTTCATATTAATATTATTATTTTATATCTACTTATTAATAAAATATACTAATAATTAATGAAAGTAATAATCTTAGGTTTAGGAAGTATAGGTAAAGCGCATCTTAAGTCTTTTTTTTTAACAAAATTAAAATATGAAATTTTTTTGTATGATAAAAAAAAAATAAATTTACAGTTTTTAAAGAATTGTAAAAAAAAAAATATCAAACTAAAAATATTAAAAAAATTTCCATATGATATGAAATTTGATCTTTGTATAGTCTCCACAAACTCTCTGGAAAGATACCTGGTTATAAAAAAAATGATTAAACAGAATAAAATAAAGCATCTAATAATTGAAAAATTTATTTTCACCAAAGAGGATCATTTCAGGAACATAAAAAAAGTGCTATCGAATAATTCAAGTAATATATTTATCAATGTATGGGGCTCAATAATTTTAAACCTTCTAAATGTTAAAACAACAAATTTAAAATCTAAAGTTTTTTTTAAAGTTGATGTCAAAGAAGGAGGATTACTAACAAATTTAATTCACTATTTGGATATGTTTTGTTACCTCACAGAGAAGAAGGTTGACCTCGAAGTTTTTATAAATAAAAAATTTAATTCTAAACGTAAAAAATATACTGAAATCCAGGGAGAATTTTTCTGTAGAAATAAATGCGGGGAGATGATTGTAAAATCTAATAAAAAAATTTTGTGTGATGAAGTAAATATTTTAATTGGATCAAAAAAATATCAGATAGATATAGCTAAAAATAAGAATTGTTACTTATACAAAAATTCAAAATTGATAAAAGTAATAAAATTTCCATATGCTTCATTGCAAACTTCAAAAATCTTTGAAAATTATTTACTTAAAGGTAAAAAGGAAAAAATTTATTCTAACTTTAAATTTATATTCAAATTATCTAAAAAAGTTATTGAAACTTTGCATAATATAGATGATAAAATTTACATAACTTAAATCAATCTTTTCAACCTGCCTAGAAGTTGACAAACATTAAATTCAATATACCTAGATGAATAAAAAAAATATACTCATTTGTATACATAATCCTTTTGCTCTAGTAAATTTGATACCTACATTAGAAGAAATTTCTAATTCTTACCACATCACAATAATGACTTCCAATTATTTACTTGAAAATAAACAAATATTAAAAAAAACATTAGAAATTAAAAAAAATCTTAATATAAAGAACTTACTTATACTACCATTCTATTATTCTAACTCTGATCAAAGAAATATTTTTTCAATAATAAAATCACACTTATATCTTTTAAAAATTAAAAATATCCTTAAACAAGAGAGTTTTAAATTATGTATCTCTGATGGCTCATTTTTTTTGTGGCAAAAGATTATCTTAAATGAGTTTGTCAACAAAAATTGTTTGAAGATAGGGATAACACATGACTCTTTAAATCTCCATCTCGACAAACTTGACGAGTTTCTTGCAGGTAAAGATATAAACAAAATTTTAGATGAAGTTCATAAGCTTAGACAAATTAAAAAATTAAACAATGGAATTAAAAGTAAAAAATTTTTTTCTAAAATTAAAAATTCAATTATTAGGTTTAATGATAAATATATAGATAGAATTTTAATACCCTTAATATTTTATAAAAAAAAATTTTTATATATGAAAAACGATTTTAAAACAGCTTTTGATACAAATTCATTTAAGTATGTCATTAATTTTTTTTATTCATCCTATCTCTTTTGGGGAAAATATTATGGCGAAAATAACGTATTTTTGGTAAGTCCAAAAACAAATTGTAAGTGTAATAATTTAAACAAAAAAAATAAGATACTTTTCATCTCAAGTCTATTATGGTCGAAAAACAATGAAAGTTTAGATTTTCAAACAGATTATTTTTTTAAATTCTTAGAAAAAAAAGTTGCAAATTATGAAAGCTCTTACGAAATAGACTTTAGACATCATCCTATGCAACTCGAAGAGGATGCAAAGTATATAAATGAACATCTAATTAAAAAAAATAAAAAGAATTTTAGAATTAATTTTAAAAATAATTTTGACTCTATAAGCTCAATATCTTGTAATTATAAAATAATTTTCGGTTGTATTTCCTCTGCTTTGTATTTTGCCAAGCATGGCTGCAATAATGTAGAACTTTATTGTCTAAAATCAATTTCTAAAAATGAGTTGGGTGAAAAATATTATTTAAAATTATATAACGAAGATATAAAGATGTTTGATGATATTAATAATTCATTTGAAAGTTTTCAAGATTTACCTAGTAAAAACTATAAAAATTTAAAACAAATATTAGATAAAATTGAAAATTTACATAAACAAGAAAAATCAAATGAATAAATTAAAAAAATATGTAAGATACTAAATTCTATATAAATGTTTGATATGAAAAAATATATTTTTGAGGCTATTAAGGATAATATTAATTTATTAAATAGAAATAAATTGTATTATTCAAAAGAAATAATTCCTATAGTTAATACTCTTTCAAAAGCTGTAAAAAAGAAAAATACAATCTTCTGGGCAGGTAATGGTGGAAGTGCAGCAGATTGTCAACACATGGCCGCTGAATTAGTTGGAAGATTCGAAAAAGAAAGACCTGCAATAAATTCTATTTCTTTGACAACAGATACATCGGCGTTGACAGCGATAAGTAACGATTATGGTTACGAAAATGTTTTTGCAAGACAACTCAAGGCAAATGGGAAAAAAAATGATGTACTTATTGTTATATCAACATCAGGAAACAGTAAAAATCTAATAAAAGCTTTACAAGTAGCAAAAAAACTTAAGATTAATTCTGTAGCATTGTTAGGAAATAATGGAGGCAAAATTAAAAAATATGTTGATCAATCTTTGATTATAAATTCTAAAAAAACACCCAGGATACAAGAAGTTCAGCATATTATTTGTCATATTATTTGTGGTTTACTAGAAAAAAAAATGGAATATCGATATTAAAAATTTGTTACTTATCGGGGACAAACATACTGATAAATTAACAGCAATAAATGCTAGTATAAAATAACAAAATAATCAAATGAACAATATATCAATAATAGTTGGAGGAACGGGTCAATTTGGTCTTACATTAGCAAAAAAATTACATAAAAAAAACCAAGTAATATTAACTACTAGATCTGTAAGAAAATCAAAAAAAAAAATTAGGAGTTTAAAAAAAATAAAGATAGTAAAATTAAATATACTTAGAAAA
>MDSW01200581.1_pt1 | contig 12550 bp, 18 predicted proteins | sample 811171 | NCBI WGS metagenome assembly MDSW01 (sample SAMN05326641, study PRJNA326480) | marine metagenome | isolation source: seawater | place: Atlantic Ocean: North West | collected 2012
ACCTTTATGATGTTTTTGTACTGATGTTCTAGTATCGCACTCTCTTTTATTATCTATAGATGTACATACATTGTGTGTATCTACTCGAACCTCATTATCCACTACACCGTTTACATTTGCTCCACTTAAATATTCATGGTCTTCTAACGAAAAAGATTTAACTTGATCGCTTGGATCATACGAATACGAGCCTTTCCCATCTGTCCCACCTCCAGTGTAACCAAGAGGAAAACATTTACCAACGGGTTCAAATCGACACAAATCTGTCTCTCCATTATACGGATTCCAAATTTTGTTAGGATCGAAACCGTTGTTATCACTGTATCTATCATGCTGTTTCTTACTGATTTTTTGAGGTTCTTTACTAAGAGGTATTCCAGCTAAATCGGGGTGATCCATAGTTACTTTTTTACATTCCGAATCTCCACCTGGCCCCCAATCCGAGTTTATGGGACGCGCTCCATAATCGCCACCAATTCCGTCACCCGTGTTATCGTATTTACTACACACGTTTTTTAGCGTGTTATGAAAATTATGAAGTACATCAACATCGGATTTTGTAATAGTTTGACCTTCTCTAAGTGATACTTTAAATTTAAATGTTTTAATTTTTTCCGCAGGTGTTTTTTCCGTATTCCAATACGAATGAGTATCGTCGAGGTTACCGTGAATATTATAAAAAATATAACCATCCTCACCGACTTTCATATTACTTTGATTTTTCTTATTCCCTATGTAAACGTTATGTGCCAATATACTTGGATCTATATTTTCGGGATATTCACCAAGTGTAAAATGTAATGTCCATGGATTAAAATATAAATGGTACCAGTTGTTTAACCTATTACCGTTTTTAAATGCTATGGGTTTTTTACTTCGAAATACTACATTATCTTTGGGTAAGAAACCGTGGGGAGAAGATCTTAGTCTAACATATTCAAATTCCCAATCACCCGGAGGGTCGGTGTATTCGTTTTGAATTAAGGTAGGATCATCAGTTTCGTAATCTACTGTAAATGTTTCGGTATCACCAATTATACGACCGTCAGATTCCGTAGACCAATTACCAGTATTATCAGCATTACCAATTTTATAAGCATTTTTCAATGCTTTTTTCTGCTCTTCATCTAGTATATCTCCAGATTCTATTGAGTTGTCGAACCAAGTAGCAAAAGTATCTACGTAAGTTGGGTGACATTTACCCTTTTTCGCCATATCATAAAGTTCGGGTTTGTGAGGGGTACCCGAAACTTCTGGTATAGTAAAAAAATCCAAGGGGTTGTTTGCGCGTTCATATTGACCCACCATTCTTGGATCGGAGGGTGGAGCCGAATCCGAAGCCGGAGCCGGAGCCGGGGCTGGGGTATTATCTGGTGATTTAAAACACGTATCAAATTTCCAATCGCCGAATTTCCACGATCCGCCTGTGCACGTATAAATACCATATGATATAACACCGGATACTAACACGAAACATACTATCAATAGTATTATTACGATCGTAATAGATTCATCAGAATTCTTACGCATTCTGTCTTATATCATACTAACAAAAAAATATTAGAAAAATTTATTTAAAATTTTCTAAAAACCGTCTACATATAATAAACCAACTTACACTTAAAAAAATAATTTCACCTTCTTCATTCATATAATATTAGGGCAAAATAATATCGTCTACATCCTTATACTCTTCAAAACTATCATACGCATCTATATATTTTTGTATCGTATCGTCCTTATTTTGTATACGACTTTTCAAATCACACGACGCTACCATTTCATACACGAGACTACCGTCGATAATCTCCTCTTCAACGAGTATATCTTTCAAGTGTTCGAGTTTCACGCGATAAGTATTAAGAAGTTCTTTCACTTCCATATAACACGATTCAACTATATCGTGTATTTCTATATCGATATGACTCGACGTTCGTGGTGAAATATAATTTGGATCAATATTCATCTTACCTATAGTTTCACTCATACCGTACGTCGTTACCATATCGCGTGCAATTTTAAACGTCTGTTCAAAATCGTTAGATGCACCCGTCGTAACGTGTTCCCTTCCGTATACAATCTCTTCTGCTGCGTGTCCACCAAGTGCGACTTTGATCTGAGAAAGGAGAAAATCTTTAGTATACATACCAATATCATCTGTTGATGGTTGAAAATACGTCACACCACCCGTACCTCCGCGTGGTAAAATACTCACTTTACGAACCTCGTCGTACTCTTGCATGAGTACACCTATAATAGCGTGCCCCGCCTCGTGGTATGCAACTCGCTCTTTACGCGCATTCGAAACAGATCTACTCCCCTTTGCACCAACAACTATTCTTTGGTATACGTCTTCGGTTATTTCTGGTGTTATTATACCATTTTTACCATCACGAACTGCACGTATAGCACATTCGTTCATAAAGTTTGCAAGATCTGCTCCCGAAAAACCCATGGTTTGTTTTGAAAGGTCACGAAGACTTACACCAGCACCCAGAAGTTTATCTTTAGTGTGTACCTTAAGTATCTCCTCGCGTCCGTGTACATCTGGTAAAGAAACTTGTATTTTTCTATCAAAACGACCGGGTCTAAGTAAAGCTTCGTCAAGAATATCTACACGATTTGTTGCTGCAATAACAACAATACCCGTTTCATTTTCAAACCCATCCATCTCGACCAATAATTGGTTTATTGTTTGTTCGCGTTCATCGTTGGCTGCAAACCCATTATTAGACCTTTTTTTACCTATTGCATCTATCTCATCTATAAAAACTATACACGGTTGGTTTTCGCGAGCCATCTCAAATACGTCTCGCACACGTTTTGCACCAACACCAACAAACATTTCAACAAAAGACGACCCCGAACACTGTATAAACGGAACAGATGATTCACCCGCAATTGCCCTAGCTAAAAGTGTTTTACCTGTACCGGGTGCACCTGTTAAAAGTGCACCTTTTGGAATTTTAGCCCCCGTTCCAAAATACTTTTCGGGTTCTCTAAGAAAATCAACAATCTCTTCGAGTTCGTCTTTAGCATTATCTATACCCTGGACATCATCGAATCGCGTTGAAATTTTACTTTCAACTTCAATATCATTTTTGCCCATATTAAAAGGGTTAGTACCATTCATAGAACCACCCCCAAATATCAAACGAAAAACGAAAAAAAATCCTATCGTTACGAACACAAAAGAAATGAATTCATTTAAATTCGAATGTGGTATTCTAGCTATATCGTATTCAACCTGACTATCTGTCATAGTTTTCCAAAAATCATCCGATGGAACGTAATACGAACTACATATAGTCCCATTTTTTTCTTCGAAATAAACAACATCGTTATTAGGATTTATTTCTGCTTTTATAATTTCGTTTTTCTTAACACCTTTTAAAAATGTACTATATGGAACGTGTTTTGGTTCTTCCTTTTTTTCAATTTTAAGTGGTGGAGAACTAAATAGTTTAGATGTTATTATAATGTTAGTAACCATCATACTTACATATAAGAATAAAAAAATGGTAAAAGAATCCAATTTTTTACGAGGTTTTTGTCTATTAGAGTTGTATTTTCTTTTAAAAAGGCGTCTAATACGTCTTTTTAAAAGTTTTATGAATTTTTTAAATTTCATACTTATTAAATATTACACATTTATCCTTATCTCATTTTAATCATCTTCACCACATTCAGATATATATTCATCTTCAACATTTTCATCTTCATCATTTTCTATATCCATGGTCTCATCTTCATCATCATCTTTACTTTTCGGTAATACATCTTCGTCTTCATTATTTTCTTCCATTTCGTTTTCTGGATCTATTTCTGGATCGATTTCTGGATCGACTTCTTCTTTCTTTTCTTTCTTTTTTTTCTTTTTCTTTTTAATCTTTTTTGAAGAATCATTAAATTCTTCTATCTTTTTCCACCCCTTTTCTAAAATTTTCTCCCTTTTTTTGTTTTTTTCTAACATATTATTTAAAAAAGTATCATCGTACCCCAAATTTTTATAAACTTTTATTACTGTTTTAATAGGTGGTAATTTCATCTTTTTGTACCAGTTTTCATAAAGAGAAACTATATCTGTATTAATTTTAACACGAACTTTACCATTTTTTAAAACGTTTAACTTAACTACTACCGAATCTAAATATTCAACTTTAGAAACAAATTTTTGTGTTAAAGGTTTTGGATTTTCAATCTCATACACGTTCGGTTTCTTAAAAGGAACGTTATAATAATTATAATTTTTTTCTAAATCTTTCAAATACGATTCGTGATTCTGTACATAAAATACTTTTTTATCGGAAACATGACATTTATTTTTGTTAATAATATCGTACAAAAATGTACCTTTTTTTAAACTAGAATTAGGGTAAAAAAGTGGTTGCGTTGGTTCACGAATTTTAGCTCTTATATTCATTTTTTATAGTAATTTAATTTATTCTTTATTAAAACTTAGGTCTAATTCACACTGTATAATATGATGAGATTGAAAATTTTGAAGAGATTCATAAGGTCCCCAAAGTTCAATGACTTTACGTTCTTTATCGTACCATATGTAAGATAAATTGAGATATTTCGTAAGCCAGTAAAATTTTTTACCTGACTTACCTATAAAATTGAAAATATCATTTTCATCATACATAGAGACGTCCATTTCGCTATAATGTGCATTTGGTGGATTATATTTTGGCATATTTTATTTAATATTTTATAGTTTTATATAACAATACTTAGGTTTATTTCATTTGACACAAACTACAGTATTTTTCCTCTTTTTTAGATAATTTTGCATTGGCATTTATTATATATAATATCATAATAACAACTACAAATATCATATATTTAGATTCCATATTTATTAATATAACGTATTAAAAAAATTCTTCTTCCAAAGATATATCCGACCCTGAATCTTCTTCATCTTCATCTTCATCTTCATCTTCTTCATAATCTGAATCAGAGTCCATACTTTCATAAATATTATCACCGACTCGTCTATATAAACCCGTTTCTTCTAAATCTCTTGTGTCGTAAAAACCAGAAACTGTTTCTTTTTCTATTTTTAAAAATTCATCATCAAATTCATACATACCATCACCACAATAATTTAAACAAGAAACAGTATAATGATTAATATTATCTTCAATTATTTTTGCTAACAATGTTATATTATTATCGTACTCCACGTCTATTATTTGATTAATCATTCTACCATCTACACGGTTTAAATTCTACGTTTTCCAACGCGTATCACAATTATGACACGTCACAAAAACAGTCATAGGTTCATCTGCACTACGTGTTTGCATTTGATAATAAGTAGTTTTATATGATTTACAACGTCCACACCTAAAAAGACCTTTATAATCGGGTTGATTCAATATATTTGAAGCGTATTCCTTTTTCATGTTATTTTCTATATTTTCTTGTAATTTTTTAGAATAAGGACCGTTTGGCCATAGCATTTGTGGACTAAAGTTAACTACAGAAGAAGGTTTAAAAATACCTTGTAATATATTATTTTTAAGTGTATCTGATTTTTGTAAATTATACTGAATACTCAAAAATTTATGTTTATATCTATTTAAATGTTTAGGATTATCTTCGTAAGGATAATCACCTAATTCAAGCGTTTTTTTAACAGCCCAATTATTTGTACTCTTTTCTAAATTTACACAAATTGAATTATTTTTGTCTAAGTTAAGAAGAGATGCATATCTTTCCTGTACGTATTCCCTTATCTTAGCTACCATTATTAGTATCTAGATAAATGTGGCATTTTAACTTTAATACATTCTGAATGTGATTCTGGAGAACATGAATTCAAGGGGTCTGATACCCTTTTAGGTTTATTTCTAGATTCGTTCCATTTCTCGTCCAGAACAATATTCTGGTAAAGTTCACCTTTATAAAGTATAAAGTATACTATTATGAGCGCTATGGCGTAATATACAAGTGTGTTCATTTACTAGAGCACAACTTTTTTTTATTGGTTTAGAATAGTATGACACGTGCTATTTTGATAAATGAAAAAAGAAATGACATACACGAAATAAATATTGACATTTCACCCAAAAAAAATGAAATTTTTAAAATTTTAAAGGGTAAAGCAAGTTTTATTGGACAATGGCCTGATGAAGATGTTGTTATACTTAAATGTAGCGAATCAGTATTTGATTTGAAATTAAATGAAAATAGATTACCACGTCCTTTCACAAATATGCCTGTTTTAGGTAGAATATTACTCGTACGAATGGATGAATATTCCGAACCACAAGATTTCACCATAAAAGAATATCATAGAATGACTAAAAATACACAACCTAGAACAAGATCATCATCTAAATTAATTAGTCGACCTTTGAGTAGGAATGTAAGCTATTCCTCGCAGGACTGCTTGTGAATATTTCATACATAATTGAAAATGTGCTTGTGCCCATTCGATAGGATTTTCTAATTTAATATCAAACGGGTTTTCGTTTACTGTTTTAAGCATATTTTTGCCACCTTTTGTAGGGTCTGAAACATGTACCATAACTTCGTCTATTTTTTGTAACCATAAAACGTGTTCTTTATTTGTAGGATCAAATTTTTGAACAAAAGACATTATATAATATATATTTATACTTTCTTTAACCTATGATCTAATCTTGATATAAAATACGGAACACTAATTTCACCATCAATTTTTTGTCCAATTAACTGGATTCTTAATAAATCATTCTCGTAATTAAAGTTGTGACAATAAAAAAAAGAAACACCTGTTGTTGTTGACATCATATCTAAATCGTGTTTACTCTTTTTATCTATTTCGATATAATTAATTATTTCTTGAGGTGTTCTTTTTTTAGCATTTTTATCTGGATTAATACGAGCTATTGGTACATTTAAATTCATATCTGGCCATACACCGTAACTAGATCTATATCTACTCATATATCTTATACAATTCCTAGCATTATATTCACAACTAAAACATAATATACGAGCTTTACCATCTGGGTCCGTAATGTTAATATATCCTCCTTTTACTATAGAAACGAAATGAAAGTCCATTTTATACTATATTAATATATCTTTATACTTCATCAACGGATTTACTTGGGTCTATACTCAAATTAAGTGATTTATCCAACTGTTTTATCGACAAATCCATATTATGTTTAGTCATTGCTATACCTGCATCTAAACCACCTGTGCTTGTTATTTCATGTATCCATTGTCTCATTAATCCGTCTCTATTTGACATTATTCTATTTGCAAGCTCGGGTTTACCTGCCTCATATAGAGCTTCTATAAAAGGGTCACCTGAACTTGGTTTATTCTGGTTTGAAAAATCAATTAACCAATTAAATTCCTGTTTCATGAGTGATGGATCCGTCTCATAAACTTGATTTATTGTGTATTGTACAGATCTAAATGTAAAATATTTTACTAACATCGTATTAACATCATCAAAAGTCTGATCGGAATACGCATAATTAGGTTGTGATTCAGATCTAGTAATTATTCTTTTTCTTTTACCCACCCGATTAATGGATAAACTACCCTTAAAACTATTTAAACTACGATAAACCATCATATAAATACATAAGAAAAAAAACCTTAAGTTAATTTAAACCCATGAACTTTCCCAAAACAACTGGTCAATGTAAATATATGCGAATGTTACAATCCCATAAACCTATTATAATAGCAACGGGACCAGCTGGAACGGGTAAAACTATGCTTGCATGCCAATTAGCGACTGAAAATTTAATGAATAGAGATATTAATCGGTTAGTATTAACACGTCCAATTGTAGGTGCAGACGAGGATATGGGATACCTCCCAGGGGAAATGGAAAGGAAAATGGAACCATGGACAAGACCAATGATAGATGTATTTGAAAACTATTTAACACGAGGACAACTTGAACATCACGTACACATAGAACCCCTTGGTTTTATGCGAGGAAGAACTTTTGATAATGCATATATAGTTGCAGATGAAATGCAAAATAGTACACCTAATCAAATGAAAATGTTATTAACAAGACTTGGTAAAAATACAAAATTAGTCATAACGGGTGATTTAAACCAAAGTGATCTAGGTGAACAAAGTGGTCTCACAGACCTTGTAAATAGAATAGACGGTTTAAATTTAAATTATATCGAACATGTCACCATGGAGAATAATGACATCTTGAGACACCCTGCAGTTTCTGAAATACTTAAGCTATACTAAGATTTAACGACGCTGTTTTTTAAATTTTTAACTCGTTTCTGTACTTCTTTTACTTTTTTTTCGTATTCAATAAATTCATCTTTATATAGTGTTGCCCAATCATTCATCTGTTTGAGCACCTTTTTATTATGGGAATACCATACTATTACTTCTTTACTTATTTTATCACAAGCTGAATATTCATCCATAATAGATTTTGAACATTCTCTGCCCAATTGACAATACTTTAGAATATCTTCGAGTTCAGCCATATTATCAGTATTAGACGTACTAAGACCATCAATGTGTTCTATTTCAGTACCGAGCATTACATTATCGTGATATTATTTTTTTAATGACCTTTATAGCCTCGTTTTCATTAATTTCCCACCATTTACCATAAAACACTTTCTTAAGAAATGTTGGTACGTGTGTATAATCTATATCAACCTCACTAGATGGTAACGGTATTATATCTACACCGAGTTGTTTAAATACACCTTGGTCGTGACTAATTATAGGTTTATTAAAATATTGAGCCTCGAGATGTAATAATCCTACACCCTCACCTCGTGTACATGTAACACAATAATCACAAAAATTAAAAAGTGAAGCTAATTTTTCATTAGAAAGGTATTCGTCTATTAATACTATATTTTTAGTTATTGTTAAATTATTATAATTATTAGTATTAATTATAAGTAAATGTTCTGTACCTTCGAGTGCATTTGCGAAAATTCTTGTAAGCGTTGTTAAATTTTTACGAATATCGTTAGTCCCATTATACAAAAATATAAGTTTTGAAGGATCGCGTGTTTTATGTATTACTTTAGGTTGAGAACGAATAAGTGAAGATGTCCATGAATTTAATGCCACACACTTAACCCCATGTTTTGATAATATATCTTTAAGATAATCATAAGGTACTATAACTTTATCAAAAAGTTTCATTTTTTCTATTATTTCTGGATGTACATCGGTCGTTTCAAACATTGTACAGAGATTAACCGTATCATAATCGTTTCGTAATTCTTCTACTACTTGCTGCCATCGTGGGTAATTTTCAATAATTTCAGAAAGTGTAACAGTTGATGGTGTGTTATCATCTATAATACCAAGATCTCGTTCTAAAAAGAAACCTCCTAAAACTTTACCAAACATTATTAAAGAATATATTATTGTCTTTAATATATCAAAATGATTAAAACCCCTAACGGTATCTTTGATATAGATCTAGAAGACTGTTGGATTCGTAATCACATGGCGTCTGGCAGAGTATTTGAACATCATATAATTAACGATATGCTGAAACCGTATGTTGAAAAGTCTAAATTCATAGTTGACGTAGGGGCAAATATTGGGTGTCACGCGATAAGTTATGCCGGATTTAACACGGATTCTAAAATAATAGCTTTTGAACCACAAGAAAAATTATATAATATTCTTACTAAAAATATACAACATAATACATATAATGACAGAATTATTGCATATAAAAATGGATTAGGTCACTGTAATATGTCATGTAATTTATCTGGATTAGATACCGCCGACAAGGATAATGTACACGGTGGTTATAATAAAGGGGGGCTTGGTATAGGAAAAGGTGGAGAAGATATAATGATTACAACATTAGATTCTTACGATTTACCTGGTTTAGATTTTATAAAAATTGATGTAGAAGGCGCAGAAGGTCTAGTTATAAAAGGAGGGGAAAAAACCATAGAAAAATACAAACCAATAATATGTTTTGAACATAATTATCAAAGAATAGACCCTTCTTTAGTTGGATTAGAACATGTTTCTACACCGTTTGAAGAATTGGTAAAATTAGGATATAAAAAATTCGAATATTTGGATTGGGATAATTATCTAGCATTTCCGTTTTAGATAATATTATTAATTAAAGAAGTAAATTTTATTTTAATCAATATGAGCGTAAACAGATTGATTAGAATAAAAGATAATAATAAAGAAATAAGCATACCTTATTGGTATATTAAAATATGTTGTCACGATAATTATAATGGTGAAATGAGATTATTAGATAGTATAATATCAAATACCGAAAAGAAATGTCACATTTTTGATGTAGGTGCAACTGGATCAACATTTCCAAACCATGTAAATAATAACGACGTTCATTTATTTGATCCCGAATTTATAGAATCACACGCGGAACACGAATGTACTTTATATAGACACGACGTAAATTACAAAAGGGATTCAGTTCACGTAAATAAATATGCACTTGGTCCAGATGAAAATAACAGTATTAAAAAATATTGCGATGAAAATAACATAACAGAAATAGAATTTTTAAAAATCGATACAGATGGGTATGATATGGAGATTTTAAAAGGGTGTAAAAATATAAATCTCAAATATTTACAATTTGAATACGATATTAATTACATAAAAAACGAATGTAACGTAAATGATATTTTTAACCATTTAAAAGATTGGTATTTTTTTTACATAAAACCAGAAGGATTAATTGAAATTACAAAAAACAACCCATTTAAACACGATTATGTATATTGTAATATTTTTGCATCGAAAGAATACCCGAAAAATATCATAAAATCATTTAAACCCATAATAGAAGACGGTATTATGAAAACAGACGACGTAACTAAAACATTACTAGGTATATTTTGGGAATTAAAAACACCACCACAATTTCCAGAAGAATTAAATACATTAAACGAAATTGATATTAATCATATTATACCATCAATAAGACAATACTACGGAAATATGTCTTTTAATACACTTAAAAAATACTTCATATAATTAAAAATAGAAAAACCATGATAATTGATTGTTTTACTTTTTATAACGAACTTGATATTTTAAAAAAAAGATTAAATTATTTATATAATCACGTAGATCATTTTGTTCTTGTCGAATCTACAGTAACACACAGAGGAGAACCAAAAGAATTATATTACGAAAAAAATAAGGATACGTTCAAAGAATGGAACGATAAAATTATACACGTCGTCGTAAAAGATAACCCAACAGATAAAGATCCATGGGTAAGAGAAAACTATCAAAGAAATTGTATAACAAGAGGTCTCACAAATTTTAAAGATGATGATTTAGTAATGATATCTGATGTAGATGAAATACCTCACAGAGAAGCTTTGAAACTTCCAGATAATATAAACACGATTACGTTTAACATGATTTCTTTTCAGTATAGTCTTGATTATATACAAGTTCATGAACCATGGTTTGGTACAATTTTAACAACTAAAGAAAATGCGGTAAATGTAACACCACAAAAATTAAGAGAAACAAGATGGCATTTTTCTTATCTAAAAAATACAGGTTGGCACTTTTCATCTTTTGGTGATCATAAATTTGCTTTTAATAAAAATACACATTTTGCTCACTGTTTTGATAAAACAAATAAAGCTTTGACAGAAGATCATTTTAAATATTATATGGAAAATGGTCTACACGTAGATGGTATAACAAAACTTGTTAAAGTCACGGATGACATATTAAAAAGTGTACCAGACCAGTTAAAAAATTAAAATCTCAGTACATATTAATTGTATAAAATATGAGTAGAATATCAAGAGGATTAAATAAACTCGAAGGAAGAAAATTGGAATTAGAAGTATCCATGTTAACTGTTATAACTGTTTGTTTACTCGCAGGTGCATATGTATACATAACATCGACAGGTATCTCTATTATCGAAGAGTGTGATAAAATAAAAGAAGACGAATATTGGATAAGAGCAAAAGACTATATGTCACACTCTTTGTCTATTGTTTTAACTGTACCAGCAACACTCCTACTCATGAAATTTTTTGGTGAAGACGCGGGTGCATTCTTTCTCGTATTTGGTATATTAGGTATGGCGACGTCGTATATAGCATATTCTGTCGTAAACAAATGTAAACCAGAAGGTGACCTTGACGATGATTGGAAATTTAAAGATAATACAGCAAAAGTCGGTTTAGGTATATACAGTTTCTTTTTACTCGTAGCATTCTTTCTCTTAAGCAGAAAGCATAAGAGATATTAAAAAAATAATTAAATTAAATTATAATTATATGAACATACATGAATCTATTCATATAATGTTAATACTCTTGGCCCACGTGTTTCGTGGAGCAGGAACATTTACACTCGAAGAAAAAATAAAAATGATCAATTTTGTAGGATATATATTGCATAATACAGATCTACCATTATTACACTCCGGCGACAGCTGCTGCTACCAAACCAGTAAAGCAAATCATAGCAACACGCCCCGTATTAATTAACGCGAACGTTTCGAAATCCTCCTCTGATAACTTACCAACGGCATCTGTCATTG
>MDSW01200710.1_pt1 | contig 12549 bp, 5 predicted proteins | sample 811171 | NCBI WGS metagenome assembly MDSW01 (sample SAMN05326641, study PRJNA326480) | marine metagenome | isolation source: seawater | place: Atlantic Ocean: North West | collected 2012
AGTACTGGTAGTATTAGTTTCAATACCAACAATAAATCGCCTAGACATCTCTGGATATGTATCATTAACACTCCAAGTATCTGGAGGAAAACCAGAATAATATGGACTTACATATGGAAAATACCTGTGATTGCTTACTGGACTCAAATACCGTTCCTGTTGAACTTCTCCAGCAGTAATCAGATCTTCGGGATTTTGCAAATAAGTTCCAGGATACTTTCCAGCATTAATATTAACATATTCAACTCTAGGACTATTCCTAAGTTCTTCTGCTTCAGAATCAGTTAATAAATAAATTCCTCTTGTGGCACTATGAAGACAATCATTTGTACATTCACAAGAATGGTCTGGTATATTATCTTCAAGTGTGCCGTCTTGTATTAAAATATCATGAACAAAATGCCAATCATCTGCAGAATAACATCCAACATAATATTCTTTTTTTACATCAGAATCAGTAGGTTCTTTTGGTAAAGAATCTTTATATATTTGAAATTTATTTGGTAATTGACGTTCTAGTTCCTGAATTTCTTCAGGTATATTAGTATACGTAGATATCATACCAGACCTCCTCTTACAATCTTATAAGTAGTTATACCAGATATTCCGGTCTCTGGTGTTGCTTGTAGCAATACATTACCTCCGGAAATTGTTGCATCAATTGAAACAATCTTACCCGGTTGATACATAACTGCAGATTCTTGAGCATATGCAGTTGTTCCATTATGCATGACAAGAACTTTCTGTGCCTGAATATAAGTTCCATATCCAACATGCATCGTATATTCTGCAAGGTCATTTTCAGAAGTTGCAAAAGTATCAATCGTGAATGGTGTTCCGGCACTTGCAGTATGACTGGTTGTTATGGATACTATTGAATGAGTTCCTATTGTTGTAATACCAGAGATATCAACATTACCACCAATAGTTACACCACCACCAACAGGTGTTAGTGTGATTTCACCACCTAAAACAATATTCGCATCTGCAGAACCTGATGGTTTAACATTTAATTTTACTAATGGTTTATCATTATCGTCTATAACTTGTGCTCCAGAATTTCCATATGAAAAAATAATACTACTGTCATCTTCATGTGCCAACAAAGTAAGATCACCCTTATATTGAATAATTTCAGAATATTCTCTTAATAATCCAGAGGTTTCCTGAACAGAGGATATCTCAAGAAGAGGACTATTGCTATTAACTTCAGTAATCTCAATATTAGCAAAATTGAATGTTGTATCATGAGCCATCATAACAATATCAACATCAGCAAAACTTTGACCTGCCCAATCACCATGTGTTCCAATAGCTATTGAACCTGGTCTTGAAGGATCTGTTGAGGTAATGTATAGTCTATCAGAAGGATAAGCTCCACCACTATAAGCAGCTCTAAGAGATACTGCTGCTCCGACATTAATATCTCCATTAATATCTAAGGTTGCTGTTGGTTGTGTAGAACCAATACCAACTCTATTAACAAGATTATCAGTCGTGATAATTGACTTAAATTCTTGTATACAAATAGTGGCACTACCAGAAGTGTATTGTGCGGCACCCTGGCCAGCTGCAGGACCACCACTGGTCAATATATTATCCTTTGGTGCGCCAATTGCAAGATATCGTCCAGAATCACTTAAAGAAAGAGAATTACCAAAAAGAACATTAGTTGAGAGAGAATTATAAGTAGCAGGTGATCCTGTTTCATTTACTTTTACGATATCAGTTCTTGTAATAGTAGATCCAGATCTCTTATAAATTCCTACTGCCCCCAGAAGGAAGGTTTGCGTGTATTCTGCACCACTATCAGAAATCGCAATTATAGATGCATCAGAGTTACATGCAACTGCAGCACCAAAATCATTACTTTCGTAAATTGTATCGGGATCTGTACCACTTCCTCCTACATCATCAAAATTAGTAATAATTCCAATTCTATTGAAATTATTAGAATTATCTTTCTCAAATACATATGCCATTCCATGACCAGTAGAAGTACCTTCTGGTTCATCATCAGGAGCACCGACTATAATAATACTTCCATCATGAGAACAAGTAACAGAACTTCCAAAGTTATCTTGAAGTTCAGAAATATTATCACCACCAGTCAAAATTCCCAGAGTATTTGCAATTCCAGTTTGACTAATATCATAAGCACATACAACTCCATATTGCTGTGGGTTAGAATCATAACCTCCTGAACCTGGAGCACCGATGTAAATTAAATCTCCATCATTAGACATTTTAATAGAATGTCCAAATCGATCAAACGAATGTGCTTGACCATTTATCTGATTTGTTATTCTCTTTACTTCAGTAAATGTAGATCCAGATCTATCAAAAACGTGAACTGCACCATATTCAAACTCAGCAAATCCAGAAGACCCTCCACCTGACCCATCATAATAAACATTGTGATACTCTTTAGGAGCACCTACAGCATATCTCGTTCCATCATGATTAACACCTACACTATATCCAAAATTAGCATCCGTACCAACTCCACTATATGATGAGGTTTCCATATCCAGTGAAGAATCTGGAGCGCCTGCAGTCAAAATACCTACAAGAGTTAATTCATTTGTTATCTTGTTTCTATCATAAACATAAGCCAATCCCATATCGGTCATAACTGATCCATATGGAGTATACTCTGGATTATGATGATATGGAGCTCCAACTATGATAGTGCTTCCATCATAATTTAAGTCCAGACCTTGAGCAAATCCACCAGTATTAGTATTACTAACTGAATCAGTATCATAATATTGACCTGCAGTAATTACACCAACTGTTGAGAAGGCATCACTACCACCAGTTCTCTTCAAGATTATAACTTGTCCACCATCAGTTACTGATCTGGGATCAGAATCACCAAATTTTTCAGAGACTGCTAAAATATTTCCATCTCCACTAATAGAAACAAATTCACCATATCTGTCATACGCTCCTACATCATTAGTATATTTTTTGGTTGGTGCATATCCATAAACATCACCAACACTTGTTGCATAATCAGAATTCACACTACTATTAGAACTTGATGCAATTACATTTGAAAGTGAAGATCCATCACCAATAAATTTCTCACCAATAAATTTCTGTGCAGTCGCGATACCAGATACATTTAGACCACCAGTAATAGAAACACCATATCCGGTAGTTTCTAATTTTTTGTTTCCAGTATGATAGAGTTTAACACCATCATTATATCCACCCTCAAATATCAGATTTTGAGCTGATGATGGATAATTACCAGCACCATCCCTCAGAATAATAAATTTATCACCATTATTATCCATACTATAATATTGGCTTCCATCTGTATTGAGCCAACTATGGGATATAGTACCAGAATTATATCCAATCTCTAATCCAACTCCTCCAAGTACAAGTGGTTTTTTGAATTCAATTAATGGTTTATAATCAAATAAAGTATTGCCTAATTTACCTTCAAGTTGAAGATTTGCAGTAAAAACATTAGTTCCAGTAGTAGTAGAAAATCCAATTTGAACAATTTGGTGCTTATCATTAACTGAAGTGATTGATAACACATCACTATCACCATTAACATCGGTATTATATGTTCTTGTAATATTAGAACCATTAGTTCCAATACCCAATCTTACATTATCTAAGAATGTAGAAATACCAGAAACATTCAGACCACCAGTAACCGTAACACCATATCCTGTAGTTTCTAATTTCTTATTGTGATTGTAATAAAGAGTAGTTGCACCGGTTTCCTCAACTTCAAATGATTTTGTGCTTATTGGGAAACCGGCACTACCGACAACAAAACTACCTGTTTCTAATCCAATTTCAAAGTTGGAATTTGAAGCAAGTTGATGATATGCATATCCATCCGTATTATTATAATATGAGTGGATAGAATATGCCTGCTGATTAGATTTTCTAAATGCAATCTGCTCAGTATATGGATTTGGAGTTAATCTTGTGTCAAAAATTAAAGGAAGAACAGATGAATTGCTGGGTTTTATGCTTACAGCATTAGTGAATACTGAAATGCCACTAACTCCTAGAGTTCCACCAACATCCAATAATTTCGTTGGTGTCGTAGAACCGATGCCTACACGACCAGAACTAATATCAAAGAATGCTGTTGTCCCTCCAATTCCAATATTTACATCATCGTGGAATGTAGAAATACCAGAAACATTTATAGTTCCATTAACATCTAAGGTTGCTTTAGGAGCATCAGATTTAATACCAATATTACCAGTCAATATATCACTATAAACTGTAGTTCCTCTAGTCTCTTTCAAGAAGAATACTGCTCCATTACCACCAGTATTAACATAAGTTTGATATGGAGCTCCAACAATACCAACCTCTCCAGACCCACTCAAGTCTGCAGAGAAACCAAACGTTGCTACCTGAAAACTACCTCCCTGTGCAATACCTGCAGTTGCAAATCCAACACGAGTAATATTATCACCAACTCTTCCATAATAATGAACAAATCCAGTATTACCAGCTCCAGCACCAGTAATATTACATTCCCCTGCAATTACTTTTGATCCATCTGAACTACATGCCAGTCCCCATCCCAATTCATTACCATTATAAACTGGAGAATCTAATATATCAGAAGATACTTCACTATAAGTATTTGATACTCTCTTAAATAAATGTAGTTTTCCATATGGATATTGTTCATCACCACTTCCAGGTTGACGGCTAATAGAATATAGATATGTTCCATCATCACTACATGCAATTTCATTACCAAAATCTCGTCCAATTACATTACCAGAGATATAATATCCAGAAGATACAATTCCAACATTAGTAAAATTACTTCCAGAACGATCATATATTTCAATAACTCCAGAATAAGTGGCACCTGAACCACCACTATTAGGTCTATATGCAGTTGGCCAACCAGAAAATAATATATTTCCATCTGAACTACATGCAAGTTCTTGTCCTATACCACCAGACAGCGAAATTATGTTACTTGGCGTTGTTATAATCCCAACATAATTATAAGTTGATCCAGACTTATCATAAACAAATACTGCTCCTTCACCCCCCGAATTATCATCTCTTCTAGGAGATCCAACATATAATCTAGATCCATCATCACTAAATGCAAGTGCTCCACCAAAAGAATCACTACCATTTGAATCACTTCCGAGAGAAGGAGATGTTAGAATACCAATATTAGTAATGGTGCTTCCATTTTTTTGGAAAATATGGACGCTCTGTTGCCCTGCTCCTGCTGGATCATGCCACCAACTAAGGTAACTGCCAAGAATACCCGAAGAATTTCCTTGAGGAGATCCAACGGCAAAAATAGAACCATCGGCATTACAAGCAATTATTGGACCAAAGCATGTTGTAGTCTGAGCGGCACCAGGAGAACTATGACTTGTCTGAGTAACAATACCAATAGCAGTAAAGTTTGCACCAGTTCTTTCGTAAATATGAATTCTTCCACTATCAAGTGTTCTGTTAATAGTGTCATATTCAGAAACAAATGCAACCTTACCATCTTTACTAATTACAGATTTAACTGCAAAATCATCAGTTCCCCCTGTTCCCAGATTACTAAATCTTTGTCCATCATAGGCATAAACTAAGGATCCAGAAATTTCATCGGTCTTGTATGCTCTTTCACTTATATCACTCTTATATGCCTCAAAAGCACTTACATTTGTAAGAGACCCACCATTACCACTAAACAATTGTGCTGTCGCAATACCAGAGACATTCAGAGTATCAGTTTCAGTATGTCCTGTTACATCAATACCATAATCATGAGTTTGTAACTTAGTGCTATTGTTATGATTTAACTTAACAGCACCATCTTGAATGAATTCTGCCATGGTGGTAGTTCCACCAGGTTTTTGTATGTATAGATGAGTGGTGCCGAAATAAAGTTCACCATTTGTCTCAACAAGACCCGCACCCGACCCAGTAGTTGTTATATGGAAATTATCAAAGGTGTCCCAAAGGATTGATTTCCCAGCACCTACATTAATATCATCCTGGAATGTAGAAATACCAGAAACATTTAAAGTTCCATCAACATCTAAAGTTGATGTTGGTTGTGTAGAACCAATACCTACTTTACCTGTAGAATCAATAGAAACTTGTTCGGTTCCATTGGTATAAAAACGCAGTGCGTCATCGTCAACCGAAAGGTCTTTCTGAGCAGTGATATAAGTGTCTTGATCAATATCTTTAACACCACCAAGAGTGCCCCATTCTCCTCCAGGTCCATATCCTTCAAAAGAAGAAAGAGTTGTATTATATCTAATCTGACCAGTAACTGCTGTTCCTACAGCATCTCTTTCTGTAGAAGTTCCGACAGGAATCTGAATAGAGTTAGTGCTATCAAAAATTGCTCTATCTTGGAATGTAGAAATACCAGAAACATTCAGTCCACCGTAAACAGAAACTCCATAACCAGTAGTTTCTAATTTCTTGACCTTATTATAACGAAGTTCTGTTGAAGACTCGGGAATAATTTTAAAAGCAATCTGATCATCACTTACACCAGGAGCATAAAGGCTATTAGCTCCATCAGTATTGGAAACTACAAATTGTCTTGCATCCTGAACAGAAAAATTAATATCAAAACCATTTGCCCAATGTCTTACATATTGGACATTTGGATCATCAACTAAAAAAGTATTATAATATTTACTATTAGTAGTACCACCTATTGAAATTGAAGGATTCTGTAAAAAGTTTGCTGTGTCACTATTTCCCTTAAGGTACAGTCCTGGTAAATCTACTGTTGTTGCTGCAATTCCAATATTTAAACTCTTATTAATTTCCCAGTTCTCATTCGTTCCTGCATTATAATTATACTTCAGATAAGCATCTGCACCATCAACAGTCAAACCTGCACCATCGGCAGACAATCCATTCTCTGCACCTGAAGCAACGACAATATTAAGGTCATCAATCGTCAGCGTCGTTGAATTAATTTCTGTAGTAGTTCCATCAACATAAAGGTCACCTTTAATTCTTACGATACCAGTAGGTGTAAGATCTAAGAATGTAAAATTCTGATTATCTGTTGCACCAAGAGAAACATTAGAAATAGTTAATGAACTGATTCCTACAGAAGTGACAGTTGTTCCTGCAGAGATAATTCCGTCAATTTCTTGAATCTTATTTCCGACTGCAATATTAGTAGTAGTAATACCAGTGATTGTAGAAACACCGGCAGAACTAATTACACCATCTACAATCGCAACAACATCATCTGGTGACGGGTCAAGAATAATATTTTGAGGACCAGAGATTACGGCAGTATCTCTAATAGTATTTTCATTATTAGACTGATCAACTCTATTATTCAGAACCTTGATTCCAGTTGAAGTAGTTTCAAATTTCTTTTGGTTGTCGTAATAAAGTATTACACCGGCATTAGGATTAAATGTAGCAATTTGTTCCGAACTGGAGGATTTAATGTTAACTGGACCCGATGATGTTATATTAAAACCTGCAAAATTTGTATTAGTAATATAACTATGACCCCCATAAGCACGAAGTCTAAGTCTACCCTGCTGACCAATCCGTAAAGAACCTCCAATACCACCATTACCATCAACCTGTAAATTAATATCACCTAGGAACGTAGAAATACCAGATACATTTAAAGTTCCATCATTTCTAGATACAACTCCAGTAGTAGCAGTTCCTACAGTAACATCACCAGAGATAACAGAGTCCCCACCTATATCAAAAGAAGTTGATATACTGACCTTTTTAGTATTATCATCTACAGATACAAAGTTAGAAAACTGTGATATCTCTCGATTTATTGCCATTTTTTTATATTGGTCCTATTATGAACTATTTATTGGGTTATAACTGTAAGAAATAATCAGTTATTTTTTATAAACACTAACAGCTAAACTGCCAGTATCAACTACAGAGTCATCACTAAGTCTTCTAACGTAAAAATCACAATTTTGACTATCAACTCTACTAACACCAACACCAACAATTGATGTTGCAGGATCATAATCCATCATATTTGCATTCACACTATATGCAGTAGTTGAAGAATATGCACTAGAGAACGTCAATCTATACTGCCCAGAAGTAACTTGAGTTACACCGACTCCTGTTGTTCCAGTCCAAGTTGGTGATGCACCAAGTGCAATTTCTCCTTGTTTGCTATCTGGTGGAGTGTAAACTGTAGATGTAGTTCCGGTTGTTGGATGAGGAGATGTTGGTACAGTAAAAGAATTACCAGTATACTTTTCATCAGTAGTAATTCTGACATCATCCATAGCGCCATAAAATCGTCTACGGTATGAAGTATTGGAAAATCCATAACTACCGAAACAGATATAAGATTGATCTCCGTCTGAACCTCCATTCTGAATGGAGGCATCAATTACAGAGTTTCCTACTTCAGATCCATTCAGATAAAGTTGAATTTCAGAATTTGACTGCCTCTTAACAAGAGCAACATGATTCCAAGTATTTAACAAGGTATTACCAACAACAGTATGTAAAACAAATGGAGAACCATCAGATCCTGGTTGTCCATTACCACTATTAGAATTGTTGTTATTATACCAATAGAAACTATAAGAATCAGATGCAGTCCCAGAAGTACCAGTATCATTATACATTAATCCAAACCCCCAGTTCCATGAGGATGGAGGATCATACTGACCAACAAGCAACATAGAGTTCTGCTCGGCAATATTCTCTGCGTTTGTTGGAAGACTAGTAGGATGTATCCAAAGTTCAATAGTCCAGGCACCTTCAAAGTCATATATTGGATTGATGGTTCCAACATTATTAGGATCTTGCTTCCAAAATATTCCCTTATCATGATTAGCAGAAAATCTTAAAGATTTTCCAAAATTAGTCATACCTGGTGAACTAACAAGATCAATATTGCTAAAACCAGTATTATCTGGCGATCTCCCATTTTTAAGATTAGTCACAGAACTAATACCAGATTCTTCAAAATCCATTCGGAACATTACATTATCCCAGTCAGTATCTCCTGGTGTTGTGACTGGTGTTCCTTCTAATAAGACAAACTCTCTCCAGGCAGTTCCATCATAATAGAATGGTGCTCCACCAATTTGTTTGAACTGACCTGTGGTTCCTGATGTACCAACAACTGTCGCATTATTCTTACTAAACTGAAGACTATTTGCCGCAACTTCAGTAGCACTTACAATACCGGTATTACCCTGAATAGTAACTCCAGTTCCAACAACTACCTCATTTGTAGTGCCGTCAATAGTGACTGATGATTGTCCAACTGTAAGGATACCAGAGACATTTAGACCACCATCTACATCCAATTTTGCAGTTGGTTGTGTGGAACCAATACCAACACGATCATTAGAAATATCAACAAATATATTATTATCCGAAACGAGGTTGGACGTTTTTCTTGTCTTATTTCCCATTAGACTGCTGTATACACATTAGTTCTATTAAAAACTATTTATCGCATTCAGAGGTCTTCTGGCTCTGGGTAATTATTTTCAACATAAGTTTGGAACGCAGTATTCAAAGCATCAATACTTAAATCAGCACCATTCAAATCATCAATGATACGACAACTAAAAGTAAAACCGATTGAGTCACCCCCAGCAGCAACTACACAATTATTATCATAATGTATTCCATAGAACTTTACTGAAAATTCAGTAAAAATTCTTTCGTCTATAATAACACTTTTGGAAAGATTAATAATAGTCATTATGATTATAAACTCCTAGGATAAATTTGGCCTGATGTTGGTCTATCGTCTTCTTCTGCTTCATAATATATTATTTTTACTGCAGGTTTAAATCCTGTCTTTGGTTCAAATAAAGGAAGAGTATCTAATTTTACTACAGGTCTAAATCCTGTCGTTGGTTCAAATAAAGGAAGAGAATCTAATTTTATAGTATTGGTATAAGTCGTCATACTTTATACCTTCCTAATCGCAATACCATCAGAACTAATAACCGTATATTCTTCAGACCCAGCAGTAATCACAATATTATCACCTGGGTTTAAGTTTGGTGGACAGAATACTAGATTAGAATTATATCCAATTGGAACACCACCACTCATAATTGGAACATTAGGTACAATTGGGAGATTTCCATCAATATTATTATGAAGACCATAAGATACTGAATGAACACTTTGTCCAAAATAATTAGTACTAGTAGAACTTTGTCCTCCAAATGCAAATACAGTTGACCCTAAAGCACCGTAAGAATTACTTCCTTTTTTTGTACCAGAAAAAAGTAATCTTAAATTTCCGGGGGAGTTTATAGACACATATGAGTTTGAACTTGAATCCCAATATCTAATAAAACCAGACAAATTATAAGAAAAATTGGCAGCATCAAAACCAGCTCCATTAGCTCCTGTTTGAACCGCACTACCCTTAATTGAACCAAGTCCCATAACAAGAGGAATATCTGCTGCTGTTTGAGTAGTATTGGTTGGTTTTATAAATCCATATGAACCTTCACAAACATCTGTTGAACTATTTAATATTTGAACTACACCAAATGTTCCATCATTTGCTTTGATATATCTGTGCTTTTTGGCATTAATTGAATAAAAACCTGGTTGTTCAATTCCTGCACCAGTTACCTCGGTTCCACTTGAATATCCAGTACCCATCTGCATAGAGTGAGCATACGTTGTGTGTCCATTTTGTTCAAATCTTATAAAGTTATCTGCATAAGTTCCAGAACCATTACTAATTTTACAGATGACATGAGATCCCGAGTCATACTCAATTTGTCCAGTAGTAACACCAATACCAGCAAGACCTGCCTTTACTGCAGTTCTAAAAGTAGCCTGAGAAGAATTATAATTATGATCTGCTCCAGTTACTGTAATCGTTGCGGTCATTTATCAGCTCTCCAAAGATAGATATTTGAAAGTAAAAGTTGTAATTCCTGCTGTACCATCTTTGGTAAAGCGGTAGTTAAATGTATTTATAGGAGTATCTTCTGCATTAGCAAATATGGTTTGTGGGGAAAGATAAACCGTGCTAATTCCTGAAGTTATAGTTTCAAGAATGACTCCAGAACCAGAATCTGGGTCTTGTGTTCTTGCTCTTGATGCATCTGCAGCTGCCAAATCAGAACGAGTATATAATCTCAACCACCCAGAAGCATCACCAACAGGATGAATTGAAATCATAACACCAGTCTTTGGTAATGTGATAGTTCCTGTTGTAGTAACTCCACTCGAAATTGAACCAATCGTTAAAGTTTCACTACTTCTAGTTGCAGAACTTCCACCTCCACCACCACTAGCAGGAACATTAGCAGTAAGACCAACAACCTCTACAATATCATTCTCGGAAGCACCCTCGTCCAATACAATATTTGTACCAGTTGTAGAAGTGTATTGATCCTCACTCAACTTTACGCCATTCAAATATACATCAACAAATCCTACAGTATAAGTTCCGTTGAATGTAGTTTGTCCTGCAGTCGCAGTCGTTGCAGTTGCAGACTTTGTAGCGAAGCTAGATGCAGCACCGACTACAGTTGCAGCAGAAATATTCTCCCACTGACTATTAGTACTATTATATTGAAGTAACTGATTATCGGCAAGTGTACCTATAGTAACATCAGAGAGACCATCTAAGGTAGAAGCACCACCGCCACCACCTGCAGATTGATCTATCCAATCATAATCAGATCCGTCCCAACTTAATACTTGAGTACTTGAAGCAGTAGATACATTAAGATGATTATCAACATCACTATTTGTATAAGAACTGCCACCACTACCTCCACCACCATTAATAGTGATAGTTTTAGTTGCACCACTACCAGTAGCAGTAACACCAGCACCAACAAAGTTCAATATACTTGCTACTGATGTTAAAGGAGTCCCTTCATCTTGAATCGTGAGAGAACCTCCACCTACTCCTCCACCACCAGATCCAGTACTAATAGTAGAATATGCAATAATATCTACATACTCTCCACCAAAACATGCAGTAGATAATCCAATATTTGTTCCGTCATTAGCAGTAAATTCAGAATCAGTAAGACGAATTCCATTTACATAAACGTCTATAAATCCAACATTATAAGATGTGCTAAACCCTGTCTGACCAGCAGTTGCAATTGTAGAGAATCCTGTTCTAACAACTGGGAAAGTATCCCAAGCCAAACCATCACCTGTAGATCTTAGGTATTGATAATTAGTTCCTGTTGTATTTCCAACTGATATCTTATTAAATGTAGAAACACCAGAAACATTCAGAGTTCCATTAACATCTAAAGTTGCTGTTGGATTTGTAGTTGCAATACCAACTTTACCATTAGAATCTATAACTGCTCTCTCTGTTCCTCCAGTAAAAAATGTTAGGGCATCTTCATCAGCACCTGCAGAAGACTCGGCAGTAATATAAGTATCTTGGTCTACGTCTTTGATACCACCAAGAGAACCCCAGGCATCTCCTGCACCATACCCTTCAAACTGAGATAACTCACTATTATATCTAATCTGACCTAAAGTTACTCCAGTACCAGTTGGTCTATCAGTAGAAAGTCCTAC
>MDSW01066699.1_pt1 | contig 12548 bp, 10 predicted proteins | sample 811171 | NCBI WGS metagenome assembly MDSW01 (sample SAMN05326641, study PRJNA326480) | marine metagenome | isolation source: seawater | place: Atlantic Ocean: North West | collected 2012
CACGGGTCTGCGGCGCGTCGTCGTCGTCGCGGACAACGATAACATCGGTTCAAAAGGCGCTTCAAAAACCGAGGCCGCTCGTCGTATGAGATTTCAGTCTGAGAAAATTACGGACGGCGCGAATTCAAAAAAGAGCCCATAACCATTCAAAAAATGGAAGAGTGCCTCTGATGTAAAAGGTCATCGCCACCGTCGCCGCCGCCGCGCGCCCCACTCACTCCTCCACCCCGTCCTCACCCACGATGACCGGCACCCCGTCCCCATCCCTGAACCGTATCCGCCCGTCCACCAGCGCGGAAACCACGTGCGAAAACACCTCGTGCTCCAGACGCAACACGTTTGCGGCCACGTCGTCGGCAGAGTCACTCGGCGCCACTCGCACGTGCCTCTGCGCGACGATCTTACCCTTGTCGAACTCCTCGTTGACGAAGTGCACCGTCGGGCCGGTGAACCTCACGCCGGACGCCACGACGGCCTCGTGCACGTGGTGCCCGTGCATGCCCTTTCCCCCGAACGCGGGGAGCAGCGCGGGATGGATGTTGAGCATCTTGTCCTCGTACGCTCGGCACAGCTGCGGCGGGATGAGCCGGAGGTACCCCGCGAGGAGTACGTACCCCACGCCGGCGTCGCGAAGCTCGGCGACGAGCGCGTCCGGGGTCAGACCGTCTGTTTTTTTGCGGTCGAGCGGGAGGGGATCGGGGTCAGTGTTTCGCGGGACGGGCGGAGCGACGTCGACGGTTGGTTTTGGATTTGGATTTGGATTTGGATTTGGATCGAGGGTTTGACGTCGCGTCGCGGTGAACGCGCTCGGGGGGCGTGCGGCGCGCGGGCGTGGGGGACGGGTTCGACGCGCGGGTATCGTTCGATGTGTGCGCGCGAGTGGAACTCACCCTCGCCCTTCTTCGGCGGGTAGGTCAAGGTGGGAATGCCCCGTTCCCGGCTCCACTCGACGCCGCCGCAGGATGGGATGTTGCTCACCACCACCGCCACCTCCGCGTTGACGCGGCCGTCCTCCATGGCGGCGTGCAGCGCGCGCAGGTTGCTACCGCCGCCGGAGACGAACACCGCCACCTTAGCCTTGGGCTTCGCGTCGCCCGCGGCGCGCGCGGCGACCCATCGCGAGCGGGCGGCGCGCGCGCTCTTCGTCCGCGTCGACAGCCCATGGAACGGGCGGCGGTTGGAGACGCGGGGGCGCGAAAGCGCCGTCATCGGCGCGGTCGACATCCTCGGCGACGACACGAATCGACGAGTGGCGTGGAGACGATGCAAACGAGGCGATGCGCGGAACGGCACTCGACGCGAGCGCGGCGGCGACGGAACCGCGGCGCCGTTCGTTCTGCCGGGCTGACGTGGAGGGTGGCGAAAAGGCGGGGCCGAGACTTCGCTTTCTGAGTGCCCATATGAGTAGACTAACCGGTAACTTTTATTCAAAATAGCACCGCGAGGCCCCGCACACCTCCCCACGCGCCGTAGCATGTCCACGAGCACGGTGAAGATCTGCGTGGTTGGACCGCAGGAGGGCGGCAAGACCCTTCTGTGCAAGCTCCTCGCCGAGCAGCTCCCGGCCGACCGCGGGTATTACCCCACGAAAGGCCTGCGCATCCAGGAGGTTGAGCGCATCGGTCCGGGCGGGATCGCGGTCAACGTGCAGCTCCGCGACTGCTCCGGCGACTTCGGGGCCTACTCGCAGTGCTTCCCGGCGATGGCGCTGGACATGGACGGACTCATCGTGGTGTACGATCCGGACGAGGAGGGGAAGGAGCCCGAGCTCGAGCGATGGCACGAGGCCTTCTCGACCGTCGGGGACGCGCGGTTGGACCCGAGCCAGTGCCTGGTGCTGGGCATCCACCGCGGTCGCGGCGGCGAGGGAGCGCCGCCGAAGTTTCCAATCACCGGGAAGCTCACGAAGCTGCCCAACGCGGTGGTCGAGGTGAGCGGTGACGACGCGGTCGGGAGCGCGCGGCGCGTCGGCGTCGAGGTCGACAGGTGCGTGCAACACGCGGTGACGCGCAAGCGCGAGGCGGAGGAGAACCGGCTGTTGGGATGATTGACGCATCTGTTAGACTCGTAGCGTTACACACCGCGCACTCGAACAGGGGCGGATTCTCTCACTCACTCCTCGTCGGAGCTGTCACTGTCGTCGCCGTTCTCCTCCTCCCCGTCCTCGCTCTCGGAGCTGGACTCCACCTCCCTTCGGAGCGGCCGCCTGTTCCGGTTTGCGGCGAGCGGCGGCAAATCGTCGTCGTCGCACGAATCATCCCCGCCGCACCCGTCGGCCCCGATGGACAGCCCCTCCAACGCTCCCCGCTGGACGTCCACCCCGTGCACCCCCCCGTCCGCGACGTCGTCGTCCATCGCGTCGTCGTTTAAATCGTCGAACGCTCGCGGCCACGTCCCGTCCTTCCTCATCTCTCGGATCTGCGCCTTGTACAACACCCTGAGCAACTCCCCCGTCACCTTGACGTCGTCCGGGAGGTTCGGCTCGATGTGCGCGAGGACGTGCGTGCCCTTACGCACCCACAGCACCTTCGAGAACTTGGCGGGGATGCGAATCAGCGTCGACGCGCCGTCCGCCTTCTCGACCTGCGCGTTGCGGGTGGGGGTTTGAGACGTGTGGGTGAGGCGGTGGGAGATGGGGAGGCCGGGACGGGCGGCGGCGGCGGTGCGCGCGGGAGAGGCGCGGGAGATGCGCACCTCGACCTGGTTGCCGCCCCGCAGCTCGGTCACCCTACAGACCTCGTCGCCCTCGGTGAGCTCGGGCAGCGCCTCGTCCACGAGGTTGCGCACGTGCTTGCGACGCCGGCTCATCGCGCGCGCCCGGAGTGAACGAGAGCGGTGTTGGCGGACAGGTCGGAATCGCCAAAATCGCATTCTTTTGGGCGGAGGAGGAATCACTCGTCTCCCGCGCCGAGATCGCGACGCGTGAGCCGCGACTCGAGTGAACCATGGGTGCGTCCACCCGTCCCGTTCCCCAATCCATGCGATTCGCCCTCGATGCGTCGCCAGCCCCGGCGCGTCTCGGGGCGTTCCCTCCGCCCGGCCCGCGCCGGGACCCTCGCTCGGCCCCGTCCTCGTCAAACATCATCTCACCGCTCGTCCAAAAAATTACGCGCCACGCGCAGACAAGTACGCGGCGCCGGAGACCAAGGAGGAGATGTACGTCCCGATGAAGGTCGTCGTCGTGGGCGACGGCGCCGTGGGCAAGACCTCCATGCTCCTGTGCTACACCACGAACACGTTTCCCACCGATTACATGGCCACGGTGTTCGACAACTACGCGGTGAACGTCCCTTACGGCGACAAGGTGGTCAGCCTCGGGCTCTGGGACACCGCGGGTCAGGAGGAGTACGCCCAGTACCGCCCCCTGTCCTACGACAAGGCGGACGGGTTCATACTGGCGTTCGACCTGACGTCGAGGCCGAGCATGGAGAACGTCAGCAAACGGTGGATCAAGGAGCTTCGCGCGAAGGCGCCGGGCGCGCCAGTCGTCTTGGTGGGCACCAAGCTGGATCTGCGCGTCGGATCTGCGCACCAAGCTGGATCGGCGTGCGTCGCGGCGAGGGAGGGGGAGGCGCTGGGGAAACGGATCGGCGCGGAGTGTTACGTGGAGTGCAGCGCGCTGACGCAGGATAACCTCGGGGCGGTCTTCGACGCCGCGGTGGATGCGTGCATGAGACGGCGAGAGGCGAAAAGGAACGAGTCGACGCGAGCGCACGTCCGATCGGGTTGCTGCGCCGTCTCCTGAGGGGGAGGGTCCCATCTCTTAAACCCCGCGATGTGATTAACGTAGCTCGCCGCTAAGACTGTGACTCCCTTTAAAGTTTGACGCACAGCCGGCACGCCGCCGCCACGACGCCGCCGCCGACGAGAGCCGACGCCAAAAGTCCAAACGCGGTTCTCTCGTAGTCGTCGTCGTCGTCGTCGTCGTCGTCCGCGTACCGAATCCCCTTCTCGCTCGAGACCGGCGAGTTTGACCTCGAGAGCGACGTCGTGAGCGCGCTCCCCACCTCGCGTATCCGCCGCATGAGCCGGGACGCGACGCCGCCGATCGCCCGCCTCCTCGCGCTCGCCCGCCTACCACCCGGGAAGCCCCGCCAGTTTGCCGCGCCACGCATCACCCTCCGCTTGACCCGCATGGCCCGCTCCGCGAACGGGTCGTCGTGCGCGTCCGTCATGAACGCGTGCCGCACCGTGCCCGTCACCAGCTCCCTCACGTCGTCGTCGCTCAGGTCGAACGCCACGGCGACGAGGGCGTACTCGCGCGAGAGCGTCGTTTCAAACACGCCGGGATCGTCGGTGCAGATACACAACGGATGGCCGACGGCGTGCGCTTGCCCGACGTGATGCCTTCGGGCTCTCGACGCGTGCGACCCGTCGCACGATTCGTCGCGCGGCACGCTGTCCGTCACGCAGTTGCTGGAGACGCAGATCTCGATCGGAATCTCCGATCGGCGAAGCGCGAGCCAGCGCTCGGGGTCCCGGGACGTGTGCACGCAGTGCCCGAACCGATCGGGCTCGAACGCGATCATCGCCGCCTCCTCCGTCCCCGTCCCCTCGATCTCCCCGCAGTGCAGCGTCACCGGAAGCTTCAGGTGGCGCGCCAGGCGCAGCGCGGGTTCGAACGACTTCCAGTGCCCCAGTGCGGGGTTTCCGGAGAGGTCGACGCCGCACACGTCCGCGCCCGCGTCGCGCAGAAACGCCGCGAGCTTCACCGTCTTCACAGCCTCCTCCGGCGTCTCCCGCCGGTCGACGCTCAGTATGAGCCTGGCGCAGATGGCGAACGATTCGAACGACGACGAATTGGACGATGCATCGGACGACCCCCTCGTGCCCCCCTCGTCGTCGTCGCCACCCGCCCGTCGTTTGGATCGTCGCCAGTCGTCGGCGAGCTTCTTACCGAGCGCCAAGCCGTCGAGCACCGCGGCGCAGTACGAAGCCTTGGTCACGTTCCTCGACGGGACGCACTTGGGCGTGGTTCGCAGCTCCAGGTAAACCACGCCGTCCCTCGCGAAGTCCATCGTCGCCTCCGCGGCGATCCTGCGCAGGGAGTCGTGGTCGGTGCAGAGGTCGTGGATGGCGGCAAAGAGGTCGAAGCATCGCTGGAGCGGCCGTCCCTTGCCGTCGGGCTTGGCGAGCAACGCGCGCACGTCCGCCGTCTTCCGGTGCGGGCGCGGTGCCGTCGGTTTAGGCGGCGGTTTCGGGGTTTTGTTCGCGCCGGTTCGGTCGTTCTCGTCCTCGCCAGCCTCCTCCTCCTCCGCCTCCTCCTCCCGCGCGGGGGCATCCTCCGTGGCGTCGTCCTCCGCCGCGCGAGACACAGCCTCCGCGCGGTCGAGCAGGGTGGAGTCCCGAACGCACCCGTTGAGGTGCGCGTGGAGCTCGAGCTTTGGGAGCTGGCGCATGTGACGCGTCAGCGCCACCACCCTCGCGTCGTCGTCGTCGTCGACGACGGCGGCGCCGTTCGAGGGGGCGACGCGTCGCCCGTGGTCCAGTTCGACCTCGTCCAACTGCCGCGGCAGGTACCCCAGCCTCCGCCCGAGGGAGACCCCGTCGCGGGAGCGCACCCCGCCGCCGCCGTCTGAAACGGCCGCCGCCGCCGTCTCGCGTCGCGCGGCGGCGACGCGCTTGGCGACGTGCGCGGCGTGGTAACGCAGCGCCATGCCGAACACGTGCTCGTCTTCGGCATCGTAAAGGCGAGGCGCTCCCGGGGGGTCGTCGAGGCCGCCTATCCGGTCCAGGCACTCGACCGCCTCGTAGACGAGCGCGCTGGTGCGGAAGTACTCCGCCCACTCGCCCTCGGCCGATGCCATCGCGCGCCGCGTGAGTCTGGGGACGCGCGTGCCGCGGGGGCGGAGGGAGTCGCCTTCGAGCCGAGATATAATAAACGGCACTTTTAAACGGCAGCGCTTTTCGTCAGTTCCTTTGCGGTTCCGCGTGAACCAAATGAAACGCATGCTGTAGATATCTCCTATTTATGATTTGACTTCCAATTTGCCTATTTGGTTACCCATCCGAACTGCTCGCGTGTGAAGAAGCACACCGGGCTCGCGGCGGCGGAAGAGTCGGCGGTGAGCGCCACTGCGTCTCTCCCCGCGCGCGCGTCGGCCGAGGATGTCGGGCACGAAGCGAGGTGAGCTCGTGCCGAACGTCGGAGACCTCGGCGCCGCCCTCCTCCCGCACGCGAAGCGGTCAAAGACCGACGGCGACGCGTCCGCCGCCGTCGCCGTCGACCCCCATGCCGCCGCGGCGGGCGCCGCTTTCTTCGACGAGGAGGTGGACAAGGTCGAGGCGCTGCTCAAGTCTGGGACGAAGATCGAGCTGGAGGAGGCGAAGAACGACATCGAAGCCGTGCTCGCCGCGGGGGGGACGCGCATACCCCCCGCGCACGCCGCGGCGCACGGATGTCTCCACGACGTCGTCCGTCCGCCGGGTTGGACGCCCGATCCCAACGCGCGCGTCTACGACGAGAAGAATCCCGCCAAGGTGTACCCCTTCCGACTGGACACGTTCCAGCAGAAATCGGTCGAGGTGATGGAACAGGGCGAGAGCGTGATGGTCGCCGCGCATACTTCCGCGGGGAAGACCGTCGTGGCCGAGTACGCCATCGCGATGGCGCTCCGAGACGGCCAGCGCGTCGTCTACACGTCCCCGCTCAAGGCGCTCTCCAACCAGAAGTTCAGGGAGCTCAAGGACGAGTTCGGCGACGTGGGCCTGATGACCGGCGACACCGTCATCAACGAGAGCGCGTCGTGTCTCGTCATGACCACGGAGGTGCTTCGCTCGATGCTGTACCGCGGCGGCGAGGTCATGCGCGAGGTTGGTTGGGTCATCTTCGACGAGATTCATTACATGCGAGATTTCGAGCGCGGCGTCGTCTGGGAAGAGACGGTTCACTTCCTTCCGGACGCCGTGCGATACGTGTTCCTCTCGGCGACGATCCCCAACGCCAAGGAGTTCGCCGAGTGGATCGTCAAGACGCACAGCCACCCGTGCCATCTCGTGTACACGGACTATCGCCCGACGCCCCTCGAGCATTACATCTTCCCCAAGGGCGGCGACGGCATCTACCTGTCGTTCGACCGCGACAACAAGTTCAGGCAGGATAACTTCCTCAAGGCGATCAACGCCATCGCCCCCGCGTCGGACGGGTACGCGGCGAACAAGACCGCGAACAGGACGGAGACGGGCGGCGGCGGAAGCGGCGACGGCAAGGGTAAGGGGGAGGAGATGAAGCACCTCGAGGTTTACAAAATCGTGAAGATGATCGCGGACAAGAACTACGACCCGTGCATCGTGTTCACGTTCGACAAGAAGATGATCGAGGAGCAGGCGAAGGCATTGGACCGATTGGACCTCAACAGCGACACGGAGAAGAGCATGATCGACGCCATATTCGAGGCGTCCATCGCGCAGCTCTCGCCGGAGGACAAGAACTTGCCGCAGGTGGTGAAGATACTCCCCATGGTCAAGAGAGGAATCGGGTTTCACCACTCCGGTCTGCTGCCGGTGCTCAAGGAGGTGATCGAGATTCTGTTCCAGGAGGGGCTCATCAAGGTGCTCATTGCCACGGAGACGATGTCCACGGGGCTCAACATGCCGTGCAGGTCTGTGGTCTTCACGGCGCCACGGAAGTACGATGGAGCCGAGTTTGGATACCGATGGATATCTTCCGGAGAGTACGTTCAGATGTCCGGACGCGCGGGACGACGCGGCCTGGACGACCGCGGCCTCGTCGTGCTGATGATGGACGAGCGCATGGACCCGCAGATCGCCAAGGGCATGCTCCACGGCAGGTCCGACCCTCTCAACTCCGCGTTTAGGCTGCACTATCCGATGCTGCTGAACCTGATGCGAATGGAGGGGGGCGAGGAGTGCGAACGGCTCATCAAGCGGTCGTTCAAGCAATTCCAGACCGATCGGGACATTCCCAAGCTCGAGTTGAAGTGCGCCCAGCTGGCGGCGGCGCGGGACGCGGTCGCGGTGCCCGACGAGGCGAAGGTTGAGGAATACGTTAACCTGCGCGACACGCTCTCCGTGCTGCGCGGCGAGCGGAGGGGTTGGCTGAATCACCCCGATAACGCCCTCCAGTTCCTTCAGGTTGGCCGGTGCGTCAAGGTGTGCGCGCGGGACCCGCGGCAGATCGCGGAGGAGGCGGCACGCGCGGGCGAGGACGGCGGCGTCGCCCAGCTCGCCGCCTCCTCGGTCACGTCCGAGTGGGGCGTCGTCGTCAAGCACGAGCGGGACGGCTCCGAGTATCTGGTCGACGTCGTGCTCAACATCGAGGAGCAGCCGCACGACGCGAGGCGGCCCCGCAAGGGAAACCTCGGGCGCTTTCGCGTGCGTCCGATGAACTGGGACGGTAAGGCGCCGTTGGAGGGGGAAGAGGACGAGTGGACGGGTGCGTCGAGGGATCTGGAGCCGAGGGTGGTGCAGGTGCCGCTGTCCCAGGTGGATTCGCTGTCCTCCGTGCGCATATACACGCCCAAGGAGCTGGTGAGCATCGAGGGCAGGATGCGAGTGCAGCGGGCGATGAACGAGGTGGTCAAGCGGTTCCCCGACGGGGTTCCGATGCTCGATCCCGAGTCGGACATGAAGATTGACCAGGACAACTTCAGGAAACTCAAGCGAAGGATCGAGGGCCTCGAGGCGATGACGGCGCGACACCCTCTGCACGGCTCGCCGGACCTCGAGGACAAGGTCAAGCTCTTCGCGAGACGCCGCGAGCTGGGCTTGCGTCATAAAATCGCGAAGCGGTCCTTAAAGGCGGCGCAGGGCATGATTCACAAGGACGACCTGAGGCACATGCAGCGGGTGCTCAGGCGACTGAATCACACAAACGAGGACGGCGTAGTCGCCATGAAGGGTCAGGTGGCGTGCGAGATCACCAGCGCGGACGCCTTGGTGACCACCGAACTGGTGTTCGACGGTCTGTTCAAGGAGTTGTCGCTGGAGATGTGCGTCGCCGTCGTGGCCGCCCTCACCGAACGCGTGGGCACCGCCGGAAAGGACCCGAAGGATATAAAAATGTCCGAGGAGTGCAAAGACGCGTACGAGCGCGTGCGCGTCGCCGCGCAATCCGTGGGGAAGCAGATGTCGGAGTGCAAGGTTCTCGACACGTCCGTGAACGACTTCATCAACTCGTTCAGGCCCGAGATGATGGAGCTGTGCAGGGAGTGGGCCAAGGGGACCAAGTTCGAGACGTGCATGAAGGTTGCGCCGCGGGGCATGTACGAGGGTTCGGTGGTGCGATCAATCCGGAGGATCAACGAGGTGCTGTGGCAGCTCAAGGGCGCGATGGCGATCATCGGCGACACCGGCCTGCGGGACAAGTTCGAGGAGTGCCAGAATCTGGTCAAGCGCGACATAGTCTTCGCCGACAGCCTCTTCCTCTAGCTGAACGACTAGTACCCGCAGCGGGTGTTTGACGACACTCTGCGAGTTTTCAAAATGTTTTCGCCCCTCGGTTGACAAATCAAACAGTCCTAACTAAGTGCTGCCAACTTTCTCACCCGAGCTGCGATCCCCCCCATGTGGTAGTCACGCCGGACATCAAGTACTCGAGAGTTTAGGCGTTGGTGGAGCCGTTCTTGATGCGGAGACGCGCGGCCTGCTTGCGGGTCACCTTGGGGCCGCGGCCCTCGACATCCTCCTCCCTTCTCACGCTCTCAACCTTCTCCGAGAGGACGAGCTCGACGTGGCATGGGCTGGACATGTAGGGGTTGATGCGACCGTGCGCGCGGTAGGTGCGGCGGCGCTGCTGGATGGCGCGGTTCACCTGGATGTGGGTGACGGAGAGAGCCTCGACGTCCAGTCCCTTGACCTGTTCGATGACGACCGCGAGTTTGGGGTTGGGTTGGTGAGTTTTTGTCCCTCCTCGAGCTGACTGAATGCGCATACGGATGGAAAACAGGCGGCCGGGGGTGGGAAACCCCGAAAACCCTGGTGGGCGCGGCTGGCAAAGGCGCGGGGACGACGCGCGCGGGGTGGGTGCCACGCGGATCTCGCGCGCGGCGTGAGATCAATGATCGCAACTGATTACGCGCGAGTCCTTCGACGACGCGAAAGATCGTCGCCCCGCGCGCCCGCGCTCCCCGACGGTCCCCGACCATCGGTAAAAAATCCCGCTCGGAGCGGAGAGCGAGAGGGAGGAATAGCGCACCTCGGCGTTGGACTCGGCGTTCTTGAGGATGCCGAGCAGCATCTCCGCGGACTTCTTGGGCCACCTGCCCTGGCCGTTGGTGGAGCCCTCGTTCTTCGCCTGCGCGGTGCGGCCGACGCCGCCGCAGTAGCGGCGGAAGACGACGCAGCGGCGCATCGCGATCACCTCCTCGAGGTACGTCTTCGCCTGCTCGAGGCCCATCTTCTTGATGGCCATGGCGGTCTCGCGCATGTTCTTGAAGTGGGTGCGAAGGTCGCCGCCGCGAGCCTTGCACGACTTGGTGGCGTCCTCGGGTTCACGAGCGTACTTGACCATCTCTGCTAACTAGCCGACGTCCGTGTGCGGGCGCGGTCGATAAAGGGCGAGTCACCGGGATGTTGGGAGTGCAAATAGGGTTTTCAGAGAAGAAGACGAGCGAGATTTTCTGTCGATTGCAAATATCGAAATGCATTAATTGCAGTTAACATTTCGTATGTCAATCAGTCAAGGGAACGAAGTGAAGTAGATATCACTCGTACATGCTGATAGTCATGAATTCCGCCGATGTTGATTTCTCGGCTTCTCGCTTTTTGGTGCAGCTTTTGTGCACGAAGGTTTGGGTGCACAGAGATCCGCTCTCCCCCTCCACGGCTGCAAGGAACATCCATGGCCGAGGATTCGGATCCCACCGCGGCGCTGCTGCGCGCGGTCGCGGCGCTGGATCAGGATGGGGGAATGAGCGACGTCGAGCTCGAGGAGTGCCGCGCCGCGCTCAAGGCTGGGCGCCCCATCCTCGTCGACCCGCTCGCGTTCCCTGGGCGCAAGCCCGAGGATCGCGCGGCGGTGCAGTCGCGGAGCGTGGAGCTGACGCCGGGCCAAGCGCTGAACCTGGGCGGCGCCGACGTCGAGAACGCGCTCGTGCTTAGGTGAGAATCGCACCGTCGCTGGACACCGGCACCGCGTGCACAGCTGTCATGCCATGACTCGCGTGCCCAACTCGACCAACAAACCCCACCTTTTTCAAATTTCCCCCGGCGCTCGCGCTCGCCGCCGACCACCCTGACCGTCCCACCCACGCCCACCCCCCCGTGATCAACAGCGACGCGTTGGATCTCAACGAGAAGTACTGCGTCGAGCTGCTCGTCCGCGCGGTGCAGCGCGGCGCGCTCCCGGACGACTGCGCGCGAGCCGCGGCGGGCATCCACCTCCGAGACCGCACGTCACGCGCGGAAGCGCTGCTCCGCGTGCTCCGCCAGCGCTCATCCCCGTCCGCCTTCGCGGTGGACGACGAAGGCAACGTCGCGGGGCATCCAGCGCTCGCGAGGGAGATGGACGAGTACGCGCGGGACCTGCTCGCGGGTGCCAGCGCGAGCGGGGGCGCGACGCTGGTGGGTACCCTGGTCGAGATCCTACGAAAACCGGCGCCGGGATCGTACCCGGTGCCCGGCGTGAACCCACTTTCCGGTAACACCGCGGTCCCCGGTTCGATACCCGGAGCGGCCGGAACTACCGGAGGCACCGCGCCGAGCTTCATTCAAACACCGGGCGGGGGCGTGACCACACCTGGGGGCGGCGCGTTCACGGGCTTTGGCGCATCTCAGCCGGCGGCGAACCCGTTGAATCCATCGATGGGCGCCGGACTCTTCGGCGGCGTCCCTTCAGCGGCACCCGGCGGCATCTTCGGCGCGCAGCAACAGCAGCAGGGAATGCAGCCCGGTCAGACGCCAGCGCTGGGGCTCGTGCCTACTACGCAGCCGGGTCAACTGGGGCAACCGTTGACGAACAACGTGAACCGTCAACGCGATCCTTTCCACTCGCTTCAAAAGTTGGAGTTCGTCGAGGACGACCGGGGCCGGCTCGTTCGACGCGCCGAGTGGCTCGCGAACGAGCGCCGCGTCGTCGCCGAGTGCCTCTACCACGCCGTCGTCGCCACCGGCACCAAGACGGAGGCTGACGGCGCGGGCGATACACCCGGGGGCGCGCTCACGGCGGCGGATGCTAAAAATATAATCGAAATCTTCGCGGAAGTCGCGGCTCCGACGGTCGCGCGCGCGTGCGCGGACGCCAGAGCACGCGCGCTCGACGCGACGCGCGCGCAAGCCGCCGCCGCCGCGATCGCGTCCATCGGCGGGCTCGACGAGTACTCCGGGAACATACCCGGGTCCACGCCGCCGCCCGTCCGGGACCTCCCGCGGGACGTGTGTGAGGATTTACCCGCGGCTTCGGCCATGGCATTCGCCGCGGTGGCCGCGGTGACTCCGACCACGCCGGGCGCGGATGGCGCCAAGTCCCACGCGCGTGTCATCGAGGCTGCGACGGCTGCGCTGCAGAAGGCTGTGGACGACGCGAACGAGCGCGCGGGGGGTGTGGCGCCCGTCGAGATTGACCCGCTCCGCGCCTTTGGGGATCACCC
>MDSW01099597.1_pt1 | contig 12547 bp, 7 predicted proteins | sample 811171 | NCBI WGS metagenome assembly MDSW01 (sample SAMN05326641, study PRJNA326480) | marine metagenome | isolation source: seawater | place: Atlantic Ocean: North West | collected 2012
CATGATGGATGCAGGTTTTTCCAATGTCAAGCAACTCAAAGGTGGCATTCTCGGATATTTTGAAGAAGTCGGTGGCCAGCATTGGGACGGTGATTGTTTTGTTTTTGACCATCGTGTCGCTCTCAGTGCAGAACTTGAGCAATCCGAAGTGGTCCAGTGTTTTGCATGCAGACAGCCGTTGACCATTGAAGAACAGCAATCACCCGATTATGTGATCGAAGTTTCTTGTCCTCACTGCATTCACTTACGCTGAAGACGGCCAAATCAGCCATTCACCGGTTCGCTCACCGTGACTCCATGCATGGATTTCATGCCCTCGGACTCCATCGTGCGATACAAAAATCAAATGATGTTCGGTTAACAAAAGTTCACCATACGTGCCCGAGGCTGAGTTGTTATTTACTCCAGGCCAAGGGTCGTAGGCTAAGCTCGGTTGCTTTCCGTCTTGAAGATGCCACAGAGATGAACCACTCTCCACTCCATCGACCTGACCCGATGCCAAGACAAACAAATGCTCTTGATGCGAGGTAAATGCAAGAATGTTTGAACTCGCCATTCCTGCTCGCAAGTCTGTTTCAACGTATGTTCCACTTACAGTTCCGTCACTTGAGCAGATTTCATGAGCTACATTTGGAGCAACACAATCAAACCAAACACGTTGTTGATGGACAATCCCGCCGGCCCAGTCACCCGGTGCTACTATCGATGTTGACAAGATTTGAGTATTGCCCGATGTCAGGTTATGCGCCCATACTTGAGGGTCGACTCCTGAAGTGAGCGCATCAAACACCAGAATGTCTCCTATCTGATGAATACCAAGATGCTGTGCAACGTTTGTTGTTGGATTTCCAGTTCCTTGATGGTGCAGATTGGTCAGCCAATTATGGTTGCCTTGTTCGAATAATCGCACCAATTGACGACCGTTTACGCCATCTGCAGCCACAACAATTCCGTCTTCAAGAAGCAGAGGTGCATTGGGTTGGCTTGCTCCACTGGGGTGAAGATCCCAACTGTGGAATTCGCCACCAACCGTTAGCAAGTTCGGCTCAATGTTGTTTTGTGATTTAGCTGAAAACCATAAGTGCGTTGAGTTTGAAAACAGCATTTCAGTGCCAAAGGTGGTCATTCCTAAGGTTTCAGTTGCCAAGTCTTGTTGTTGAAGCTGTGAAAAAGAAGGATGTTCAAACACGTTTTCTACGGCAACACCGTCGCTCCATAACAAGTCGTCATTTCCTGATTTTACAACAATTCCTTGTGCCCAGGCGACTGCCTTTGAAGAACTGCTTACTGAGATGAAATCTCCAGACTCTTCGACGGGGTTCGTACCGTTTGTTGTTGCATCACTGACCCATAACTGTCTACCGTTGATGCCATCATCAGCATCGAAAAAGACACGCTCGCCGTAAGGCGTTTGCAGCGAGATGAGGCCAAGATACAATCCGGGTAAGGAATCTCCAGTTGGGTTGATGTCGAGCAACACTTGGGTTGAAGCCTCAGTTCCTGCACTGACCCAGATCTCACACCCGTCAATTCCATTCACCCCAGCACTCAACAGGCGTTGTTGTTCAACCATCCAAGCCATTGAGTCACAATTTGGAGATAATCCATCTGCCATTCCTGACGCGAAATCCGAAATTGGACCGTAAAGGAGCGGTGTACTGCAAATTTGAATGCTGCTTCGTATTTCGTCTGTGTGCAGCAATCCGTCGAACTCTACGCCATCTCCCAGACCGTCATCAACTCCGAAACGAAGAATGATTCCCGAAGGGCAAACTGCAGGCGAGGGTTGGAGTTGTTCAACCAAAGCAGGAGCGCCTTGAGTTCCCGATTCACCTTGTGCGCCGTTTAATCCAGCCTGGCCATTCGCACCATTGCTGCCAATCAAGCCGTCACATACTGCATCGCTCGAGACGATTTCATCGCCCTCAAGTTGATTGTTTTCATCAGTATCAATTCCGCTGTGAATGAGGATTCCACCGTTGAGGCAAGTGATGTTTCCAACCTCGAGTTCTTCAATTTCCAAGAGACTCGTTAGCGGTGAAGCCGTCGTTCCAGGATTGCCTTGGGGTCCTGAGAGCCCTTCTTTTCCGTGGCAGACTTTGGTCGAAGAAGTCACTTCTTCTTCATCCAGATATCCGTTTGAATTTAGGTCATTCCCAAGAAAAATCTCTGCACCGCCTTCGGTACAAATTGAATCAGCAACTCGACCTTCTGTTCGAACAAGCATTTCAGCAGCATCTTCACCAGCAGTTGCTTTGACATCTGCAAGGGTATTCATTTGAACATAGGTGTATGTGGAAAGCAGAAGTACACAAACCAAGAGAATCGTTTGAAGCAATGGAAGGAAAACTTTCTTTTTCGGTTGAGCCTTTTTCTTTGCTGATTGGGTTTTGGCAGGTGATGTGTGTAGATTTGGCACCTTTTTGTGGGCTTGATTATGAGCAGGTTCTCCTGCAATAGAAGCGTCGACATCCATTCTTGGCGGGTTTGACATGAATCGTGTTAAAATCGTCAACGCTATCAAAACCTTCGGTTAAAGTCTGATTTCGGCACTTATCTCAAACTTTCATGTTTTCTTGAGGGGGTGAGTTCAAGGGCGTCCTTCGTTTGCAGTCGAATATGGACTTACCTGAACGCCTTTCATCTCAATTAGCAGGTGAAGAAGGTCCGACTCGTCAAAAGGCTGCACGCTTGGTCGTCGATTTGGCGGTCACAGCAGGCGCACGAGGCTTTGTCAATGTCGATCATGCGCACGTATCCGGCGTTTCAGTCATCACTGGCGGGCATGGTTTGCGCCGTTTCCTTTCAGACCTGTCAAGTTCCGGTGATGGCAAAGTATCCATTCCAACCACGCTCAATTCAGCTGGATGCGATAAAGAGAAAATGAAAGAAATGGATATCGACTGGCCAGATTTTCTTGAGCAACAGTTTGAGATTGTTGAAGCGTATTCTGAGTTGGGCATACAAGCCACGCTTTCATGCACGCCTTATGACCGGGGTGTTGATGATGAGAGCGGAATTGCTTCATGGGCAGAATCGAACGCAGTCTGTTTCTCAAACACATGGACTTCACTGATTACGAACCGTGAATCCGGTCTTTCTGCGTTGGCGACTGCGCTCACTGGTTTTGCTCCTCGCTGGGGTCTTCATCTTGAAGAAAACCGTCAACCGAACATCCATGTCCGGGTTGATTGTGACCTTGAAACTCTTTCAGACTGGTCGATATTAGGCGATTGGATTGGAAAACAGGTCCGTCCAGATTGGAATGTACCCTGGGGCCCAATGCCGTTTATCCAAGGTCTTCCAAACCGGGCCAGTTTTGCTCGTAAAAAAGCCCTAACCGCAGCAGCAGCGAATTACGGAACGCCAATGTTGTGGGCTGAAGGCCTTTCATCAGACCCACCATTATTGCGAGATGGAGAAAAATGGATTGCTCCTGAGGCTGGATGGCAGGGTGAGTTGGTTTTTACCGAGGAGGATTTGAATGCTCGATATGCGGATTTAGCACCAGAGGGTCAAGTTGATTTGGTCGTCATTGGGTGCCCTCAAGCCAGTTTAGAAGAAATTCGTATTACTGCAGCAGCAGTCCGTTCGCATGCTGAGATGGGAGCGAGAATTCCCGACCAGAGATTGTGGGTTTTCACAAGTGGAGAGAACTACGAACTGGCAGTTGCTGATGGTAGCGTCGAAATGCTTGAACAGGCCGGGGCCGTTCTCTTGCAAGACACCTGTCCAGAAGTAACACCCTACAATCGTAATCATTACAATCACTTGTTGACCAATTCTCTCAAGGCTGAGCATTATTTGACAAGTGGATTGAATCGTCTTCCAACCAGCGTGATGTCGATTGTTGATTGTGTCGCTCATGCTTTTGACCCGTCATTATCGGAAGGTCCCCGACCAGTTCTCAGCGCAAAAGCCCAACCGCAACATGCGAGCGCTAAATCACATCAAGCATCAGATGCAGTTTTGACAGGTGCTCCTTTACAGAGTCAAGATGACTTTTGCATCACTGGTCCTGCCATGGTTACCGATGTTCCAATCACCTATCTTGGCTACGTGAACCGTGATACTGGAGTGATTGAAGAAACTGGCCATCCCCTTGATGGTAGGGCGGTTGAAAACTCGATACTCATCTACCCAAAAGGTTCAGGATCAACAGTAGCACCTTTTGTTTTGATGGGATTACTCTACACAGGAAAAGGGCCAAAAGCCATTGTCAATCGTGACGTTTGCCCGCTCACTTTACCAGCATGTTCACTGTTGAGTCTCCCGTATGGCCATGGATTTGACCAAGACCCCTGCATGATGATTAATGATGGCGACCTTGTTGAACTCAAATCTGAAAATGGAGTCGTTTCTCTTACGGTTCTTGAGCGAGTCAAGTGAGGTTATTCGATGTCGAGTTTGAAAATTATCGTGACCGGTGGTGCGGGATTCATCGGCTCTTCACTGTGTGAACATTTAGTCGAAAAAGGCCATACTGTCTTGGCATACGATTCACTTTTCAGAGGCAATGAATCCAACCTCTCAGGGTTAACAGGGCATGAGCGATTTCACTTCATGCAAGGCGATGTTCGCGACATTGAGCGTCTTGATGAAGCGATTGAACATCTTGATGGAATTGATTTGATTTACCACCTTGCAGCAGTAAACGGCACCAAATGGTTTCATGAAGCAGCCCACTCGGTCATCGATGTCAACATCAACGGTACTCTTCGGACTCTAGAACTGGCGATGGCTCACGACGCTCGCTATGTTCTTGCCTCCTCTCCAGAAGCCTTTGGTGAAGCGCTTCAACAGCCAATCAAGGACGGTAATGAGATGACATTCACTGACCCTTCTCTGCATCAACGACATTCCTATGGTGCAAGCAAATACCTCGATGAAATCGCATGCCAGCATGCAGCTCGAGATGGACTTGATGTTCGAATTGTTCGTCCATTCAACGCCTATGGCCCCCGGCTTTTGGGTGATGAATATGGGCAAGTTGTTGCTATGTTCTTCCAAGCGATTCTCTCACAAAAGCCAATACAACTGCACAACGGTGGTTTGCAAACGCGCTCTTTTACCTGGATTCGTGATGTCGTCGACGGTTTTCTACTGGCTGGCCTTGAAGACGAGGGGCGCCAAGGAGAATCTCTCAAAGGGCGAGCATTCAACATCGGTTCGACAGAAGAGGTTACGATCCAAGAATTACAAGAACGTATTTTTTCGATTGTTGAAAAGGACCCTGCTTGGGACAAGGATTTGCCAACTGTGGAAGTTGCCGATGGATATCATGGTGATGCTGCTCGAAGACTTCCCGATTGCAGTGAGGCTGAAAAGTTGTTTACATGGAGAGCAACAACATGGTTAGACCAAGGTCTGCAGCAGATGTGGTCAGCCTTACGCTAATCTTTTTTGTTTGCATAATGTTTGAGCACTTTTTTACTCCAAGCATTGGGTGCAGGTGTGATTCTGTCATGCCCGTGTTGGCATAAAATGTCGAGCCCTTCTGGCGGCAGAGTTTCTTCACTGGTCCACAGCGCAGTCACTCGAAGGACTGCAAGTCGTGCTACTGCGTCAGGGAGTTCTCTGTCTTCAAGATACTCGACTTCAAGTGCAGCGACTGCCTCATTGATGAGTAAGGGTTCATCTGAATGGGGAGTGAATCCAGCAAGATTCCATTCACTCTCTCCTTGAGGGATTGGGCTGGCAGTTTCGTCAATTGCCGAGACAATCGAAGAAGAACTCGGCATGAGGTGAAGAATCGCTTTTTTCGTTGAACGAAGGTTGTGCAATGTATCTCTGTATCTTCCTTCACGGTTGCAACTGAAAGAAGCGATGAGAAGGGGCGGTCCTGTTGACACAGCCATCACTGAAGTATATGGTGCCAGGTTCTTGTTTCCATTTTCATCTTGAGTTGATGCAACGACAAGTGGGCGCGGAGATAAGAGTCCGGACAACCAACCTGCCCGTTCAGCATGTTCTAACGCATTGACGTCGATTCTTCGAGATTCGGACATATTGGTAATTGGGAGAGGTGTGAACCAGTGGTCGAGTGTTCCGTTTTGAATTTCTTCGATCGCATGATTATTGAATTCGATATATGAGGTCCACGAACCGGTTTCATGGTTTTCACCACGTTCGATTTTCCGAGCAATTGAGGCTTCTGCATAGGAGTTACAGCGATTTAGATATTCAAGAACAACTCCTTTCCGGTCCATGTTTTCACCTCATTGGTCGTATGATGATTCAACTTTGAGTTGCAATTGCTTTTCATCATATGTATTGCGCATCATCAAAAAAACGGCTGGATTTCCGGCCCAGACTTCGTTTTCAGGTAAATTACGTGTAAGGGTTGAACCTGCTCCGAGTACGGCATTCTTCCCAACGCTACACCCCGCATTGACCGTCGCTCCTCCGCCAATGACTGCATTTTTCTCAATGTGAACGGGTTGCCATTGTTTTGGATTGCCTGATGGCGGATATTTGTCGTTGAGCAAGGTTGCATTTGGTCCGATGAATACCTCGTCAGCAAGAATGCATCCGTCAGCGATATAGGCGCCTCCTTGAATTCTACAATTCTTACCAAGAGATACATGACGTCCAATATGCGCTAAGGAGCCAATTGAACAATCATCTCCGATGTATGTCTCTTTACCTATGTGGCATGGACGCCAAGCAACGCTGCCTCTTCCGAGGTCCACTGATTGCCCATGAAGTGGTAACTCCTCGTTCATTTGATCCCTCATTCACCGAGGCCAAGTTCGCGAAGAAGCATTCCCACATGCCCCTTTGCCTTCACATTATAGCGTAACCACTCAAAGGCTCCATCAGGGCCGATTACGAAGGTTGAACGTGAACAGCCCATGTATTCTCGACCGTAGTTCTTCTTCAATCTCCATGTGCCGTATGCTTCATGCAATTCACCCTCAGTATCCATCAGGAGGGGGAAATTGAGTTCTTTCTTAGAGATGAACTTTTGATGGGAGCTCTCTGAATCTTTTGAAACGCCGAGTACAACATAGCCTTCACTGGTTAAGCGTCCCATGTTGTCTCTAAAATCGCATGCTTGAGTCGTACATCCAGGGGTTGAATCACGTGGATAGAAATACAATATTACCTTTTGGCCAGCACTTGAGTATGCCGATAAATCATGTATTTTACCATCAGAGTCTGCGCAATTAAACTGCGGAGCGAGTTGTCCTACTTCGTGTGTTTTCGGTTCGTTCATACACTTGCGAGATGTCCGGAGGCCATGAAGCATTGCATTTGCTCACTTTTGGTTGAGAAAGCCTCTTTTGTGATAGAAAGAGATTGTTTTATGCCTTGCAGCCTGTTGTTTATGCAGGATGATTTGAACCTCTTGCACATCGGGTGATTCATTGCATTGAGACCGATTCTTTCAATAACCGGCGAGTGTTAAGAGGTCTATGGTGGCTAAGCGTATGTCTCGACGTTGTCGCCGGTATTCCAAAAAGATTCAACGTGCAAACAGCAAGTTGGAACTTCAAACTATTGCGAGCACCATCCAAAGCGAACTCGATAAGCGCAATCTTGCCTACGACGAAGCATTGACGCTTGGAAACATCATCCAGAACCGAGCAGACCACTTACCTGGTGACGCCATCGTATATGCTGTCTCAGACCGCGATGCCTATCGCCGAACACTCGAACTCTACTTACGTGACTCTCTGCTTACACAAACCGAACAATTACTTCTCTGGGATGAACGTCGACGACTCGGCATTTCGGACAGTGAACATGAGCGTCTCCTCGAGCAACTCCTCCTCCAATGGCGCAAGCAAGGTAAGAAAGTTACAATCGCCAACTTTGAGAAACCAGGAAGTGGTACATCTGCTTAATCTTCGATTGAATCAAACGACTTTGGCCGCTCTTCTCGTAGCACTGTTTCTCGTCCCCTCGTTTTTACCTCTCGTCAGCGCCGATGAATCCGAAGATTCAGACACTTCTGCTCGAAATTCACAACTCGATTTTACATTCAGAAACCCTCTCTCCGTCAGCCAATCTGGGTCTGCAATGATCGATGGTGCACTGTTCCTTGAGCCCGGAGAACACAAAATCACTGCAAACATTTCTGCCACAGGTAGTGGAAGCGGAGACCTTTGGCTTGTATTGCAACACAAAGGCTCCCCCATTCTCGGATTTACTGACGTTCCTGGCAAGACCATTTCACTTGGCACTCGAACCGGCAACGGAGGTACGCTTGACTTAGCTCCAGTTACCTTCACTTGGAATGCTACGACAGGTGCTGGACAAGAATTGAGAGTGAAAATTCAATCATCCAACGAAGCCGGTAATCAACTGCTCAATAATATTCAAGCACTCCCCATCTCATTTTCTGTAGAAAACAAACACTTTGGCGAGATTTCATCAAACAACCTACCGGCAGTTTCCACGTCCACGAATCGAATGGTCATGCCTCAGACATCGAATCTCGTTGAAATGACCGTTACAAACTCCGGTGTAAAGGCACTGAGTGCTCAGATGTCCATCATTCTCACGAGTAATTCCACATCAACTACTCACGAAATCCTCTCCAACACTGTTCTTCTCAATCCTGGGAGTTTCACTTTCTCTCCAGTTCAAGATTCAAAGGTACTTACGGCAGACGTCAATATTACCAGTCTCGGTATAACCGGAGTTTGGAATTTCTCTGCTACTGTGACTTTTTCCGGAACAGGATGGACTTCAGACCCGGTTGCCCAACCCTCGTTGAAGATCGAACGATGGGTCAAATTTTCAGATTACAATGCCGAAGTCCTCCAACCATCAACCATTGTTGCTGAGCCTGGTGAGACAGTCACGGTAACCTTTGTCGTTAAGAATACTGGTGAAGAGAACGACCGATTCGATATCTCAATGAGTGAAAGTATTACGCCAGGATGGACTTCAGGTATTCCACCTTCCTTTGGCGCAAATGACCTTGCGAAAGATGCTGTTCGCTTGATTTCTGTTGAAGTCAACGTCCCTTCAAGTGCTCAACGTTCGATGACGGATACAATTACGCTCGTCTTCACTTCTCAATCCTCAAGTGACAATTACCAGATTACTGCAATAGGGCGCGTCATGGTTGGAGATTTCTTCAAGGGCGAAGCAGTCTTTGAAGGCGCAGGTGCCGACGTCGCCTTACCAATCATCCCCGGTGGTTCTGCGAACTTTACGGTTCGTGTTTACAACAATGGTAGTGTTTCTTCAGCCTTCAGTCTTGGCTCAGGATTCGCACTTAATGCCCTTAACTGGACATTGGAAATAGGTACACTCGGTAGTACCCAATACATTACTCGCGTCATTCCTTCCGGTGGCTCTGAAATCGTTCAAGTGAAGGTCATTGCACCTCCAATCCAATCTCCTATTGTTACCAGTGAGCATAATACTGCTGGAGATATCGTTGGCCTGTGGGTTTCTTGTCAGCCCTTGAGCGGCGGGTTGCCAACCCTTGACAATTCCTCAGTCAAAGTTTCACCGACCATCGTTGTCGATCCAGGAATCAATACCGTTCCTCAAACACTGTCAACAGAAGAAATCGCAGCTGCACTTACTGGAACGATTATTTCTCGAAACCCTGCACTCAAACTTCGCGTGTTCCACAATCTCCCACTCAATGAGCCACCTGGCTCTCCATCTCTGCGTCAAGAAACGCTCAATGCCACCATTTCATTCACGACGAACTTCGAAAGTGCGAGTGATGGCGGTTTCAGTGAAGCCTCGAGATGGTCTGTATCTTTGACCAATCCGATTTACAATGGATTGCTACCGAATGCGAGTCGAAATACGACGCTCAACATAGCAGGGCCAACCGGAGGCGAATACCCTCTTGCGGGTACTTTTACAGTCGCAGTGACGGTCACGCCAACACTCAGTGCCGCTCTTGAATTCAGTCAAGTGAGCGCTGTAGCGGTTACGCGTGAATACACTTTGATCGTTCCTTCGGTTGTCAGCGGCGAGTTCCTTGGTCCGAACTATCCACAAGACGTAGATGTTGGAATTGAAAATCAAATCCCACTTCAATTTGCGAACACTGGAAACGATGTTTCTTCCTACAGACTTCGAGTTATTGATGACGACCTGCCTGAGAACTGGATTGCTAATTTCAGTGAAACGGACACCGTTATCGAGAACTTGACTTCCGATATATCCGATGGTACTGTTGATTCAGGCACTTTCAATCCGAATGTCACCCATACAAGCATTGTGACACTGAACGTAAGAACCGACTCCTTGGCACCTTCAGGCTTAGTTCAACCGATACCGATTCAAGTTGAAGATCCTTATTCTGGACAGAGGATTGGGGAGCGATTCATTGTCTATGTTGTCGTTGGGCAAATCTATGATGCATCACTCTCTCCTACAAATCACACCGAGCAACTCGAGGTTACGAAATCAGAGGAACATACTATCTTTGTTCGAAATACTGGAAATGCTCCAACAGATTTCACTGTCGCAATTGATACCTCGCAAGCAGGAGATGTTGAGTTTGAAATCGTATCTCCAGTGAACAACAAGCTGTTTATCGCTGCTGGGTATGAGGATTCCATACGGGTTCGAATGACTGCAAACGGTGATGCGAATTATGACGAATTCTACATGGCAACTGTGTTGGTCACTGCAGATGAAGGGCAAATTGCACTTTCATCGAACATAGTAGCGAACATCTCCGAAAACCATTCGTTCGTAATTTCAGCAATTGAAGAATTAGCGGTGACGCCGGGTACTGAAGAAGACATCGAATTCAATTTGACCAATCGCGGTAATTTAGAAGAATCGATTACTGTTAATTTCACTGTAGAGGGCGACCTTTCATTGTCTGATTACACCATGACTGAGACCATTCCAATCAATCAGTCCTTTATGGACCAAATTACCGTGACGATTCCTGAACTGACCTCATCCGATTCGATGGCACAAGGTGACAGTTACAATCTTACGATTACCGTGCTGAGTTCTGATAGTAAGGAATACAATAGTCACGTGATTAAATTGATTGTGCAACCCTTGTTCATCGTTGAATCAAACGATTGGCCCTCTGTCATGGAATTTATGCCAGAATCCGATCGTACATGGGAAGTTACGCTCACCAATACTGGTAATAGGGATGTCACTGTAAGCGCTGCCTACACCATCACTCGCCCTGGTTTGCCCAACCTCTCTGCCGACTGGCAAATGGTAAGTCAACCTTCGACGATCTTCCTTCCTCGAAATACGCCTGTTGTTCATTCCTTCACTGTTGTTGGAATGGTCCCGAACCCACTGTTGTCATTGAGTGCTGATCTGACTATCTTCCTCCAACCAATGGACCTTACAGTTCAAGGAAGCGGAGAATTTTCAACCCAACTCGTGATGTCTCGTTTCTACTCAGCCGGTGAAATCGGATTGGCTCCGAATGAGAACGATAATGACCCTGTTGAAGTTTCTATTCCTCACACTCACATTCCTGTGAGCAATTCCTCTGAGGCTGCATATGAAGTCGAATTGTGCAACTCTGAACGTCTGTTAAATCTCAATGCTATGGGCCTTGTTGAGTCCGAATATTCTTGGAACTTTACTCTTGTTGAGGAGAAAATTGACGGCTCGGTAGTCAAGCATCTTCTCGATTTAGAAGCGGAATGTGGAACTTCATCACTTGGGCCGACATCTCGCTACTCTCTGCTTGAACAAGTCGCTTGGGATACTTCAAACATCAAACTCGAGGTCGATATCCCTGATCGTGGATTCATTCTTCCAGGTGATGGCTGGAACCTCACGTTCCGACTGTATCACCCCGATGAGAACGCAGGTTATACACAGTATGATGAGGAAACGTTCACGCTTGTCTTAGCGGTTTTCGCAGACCCGATGATTAAGAGCGTATCTTCGAATTCTGGTTACTTTGAAGAAGGTACTGAGACTACAATTTCAGTCGTTGTCCAGAATGTTGGGTCTGCTTCTGCTCTTGATGTGACTGTTGAATTACAATGCGATGTCTTGACTCTGTCAAATGCAGCAGGCGACCAACCTCCGATGTATAACCGAACGGTAAATGGTGGATTGAACACCTCGATGATTCCATTCTTTTTCCCTGGCGATACTTATACACTGCAATGGGTCGTGAAAGCGGACTCTATCGATTGGTGGTCTCAACGGGCTGATGCGACATGTATTGCGTCTCTCAACGCTTCTTACATGGACAGTAACATCAAAGCAAACGACCAGCTAAGTCTGATTGAAGATGTCAAATCCCAATCTCCTGGCGTATCGAATAGTTTCATTGCTTGTATTGTTTTCATGCTCGTGTCGGTTATTCTGTTCCGCTTGACTGCTCAAAATGAAAATTTCCGATTACTCGGTATTTATTCTGGTGTCGTCGGACTTGGATTCTCCTTCCACATCTTCCAATACGCTTGGTGGGGCTTTGTGGTCCTGACCCTTGGTGCACTCTGGATATGGCGAGTAAGTTGGGGCAGTACAGAAGAGTTTAGGTTATTGCATGAAGATTATCAGCGTGCGCGTAAAGGCGTCTCAACACTATACTCTGACCACTTTGAAGAATTAGCAGACACTC
>MDSW01009632.1_pt1 | contig 12546 bp, 15 predicted proteins | sample 811171 | NCBI WGS metagenome assembly MDSW01 (sample SAMN05326641, study PRJNA326480) | marine metagenome | isolation source: seawater | place: Atlantic Ocean: North West | collected 2012
AGTACTACGCTTTGGTATAATTTAGAAATCATTCAACTGTAAATATACTATTTTATACTAATTATTTACAGCATCTTTAAATTTGGTGAACATTTCCTCAAACTCCAGCATAACATTTCCAGTCGGACCGTGTCTTTGTTTACCAATGATTAATTCAGCTAAGTGAGAAACCTCATTCATTTTAGCCTGCCATTCAGCATGTTCAACAGTCGCCGGTCTTGGTTCTTTGGCTTTTAGGTAATACGATTCTCTATAAACAAACATAACCACATCTGCATCCTGTTCAATCGAACCAGATTCTCTTAAATCAGAAAGCTGTGGTTTTTTATCGTCTCTTTGTTCTACAGCTCTTGAAAGCTGTGATAACGCTAAAACTGGGACACCTAGTTCTTTTGCAAGAGCCTTTAATCCTTGCGTGATTTCAGATATCTCTTGCACTCTTCCTTCTCTTAAGGCGAATGTTGCCCTCATTAATTGAATATAATCTATAACAATCATATCTAACCCATATAGTCTTTTTATCCTTCTAGCCCGATTTGATAGAGCTGCAATACTTATTGCTGGAGTTTCATCTATATATAATGGTAATTCAGATATATTTTTTGAGGTTTCAATAAATTGCTCAAATTGTTCCTCGGAAATTTTACCTCTTCTTATATCGTTTGACTTTATTCTCGATTGTTCAGCGAGTATTCTAGTTGACAATTGCTCAGATGACATCTCTAATGAAAAAAAAGCTATTGAACCTTTATTTCCGCTCTCCTGAATTTTATTAGCAGCATGAAAAGCAATATTTGTGGCTAAAGCAGTTTTACCCATTGATGGTCTGCCCGCAATTATAATTAAGTCAGATTTGTGTAAACCTCCCAACCTATCATCTAAGTCTTTTAAACCTGTTGGAACACCAACAATTCCCTCTTCATTTTTGTATGCACTTGAAGCCATTTCAATAGTTTGTCTTACCGCATCATCAAATTTAATTAATGAAGAATTTAAAGATCCTTTTTCTGCAAGATCGTAGAGAATTTTTTCAGAATTTTCTATTATTGTTTGTCCACTAATATTAAGGTCACTAATTTTAGCATCATCGATAATGTTTTCAGAAATTTTAATTAATTGTCTTCTAACGTACATATCGTAAATGATTTTAGAGTACTCAATCGATTGTCTAGATGAGGTAGCAAATTTTGTGATCTTAATTAAATACTCAGGTACATTTATATCGTCTTTTTCGTTTTCGAAATAACTTTTTAAAGTTATAGGATTTGCTAACATGCCTTTATATATAAGATTGTTAATGGCAGAGTAAATTTTTTGATGCAAAGGGTCGTAAAAATTATTTTCTGATATTATTGAACTTATATCATCAAATATTTCATTTGATGTTAAAACAGAACCTATGACTGCCTGTTCAGCCTCTATATTATTTGGAAGTTCTTTAATTTTACTTGTAACGAGGGTTAGATTTTTATTCACTATTTAACATACAAGCTTTATTTAAATTGTTAAAACAAAAATAAATATATAATTTGTTGGGGAAAAAAATGTATAATTATTTGTTTTCTTCTTGCGACTCGACTTTAATTTTAATTTCAGCTTGTACTTCAGAGTGTAAATCAACTTTTACTCTAAAAGTGCCTAATGATTTAATTTCTTTTAGAGGTTGTATTAACGAAGGTTTAATTTCAATTTTTTCATTTGCATTAATAAGTTTAGAAATTTCCGTTGGTTTTATTGATCCATATAAATCTTTATTTTCTGTGACTAATTTTTTTACTGTAAAAATTTTATTGTTAATTTTTTCCATTACAATTTTTGCTGATTTCTTTTTTTCCAAATCTTTTTTATTAAGTTCGGCTTTAATTTTTTCAACTTGATTAATATTTTCTTTGGAAGCATAAAGTGCTTTTTGGTTTGCTATTAGAAAGTTTCTTGCAAAACCTCTTTTAACATTTATTATTTCGCCAATAGATCCAATTTTTTTTAAATTTTCTAATAGGATTACTTTCATTTTCTAAATTAATGCCAGATTCCTTGCCCTTTTAATTGACAAGGAAAGTTCTCTCTGTTTCTTTTGTGAAATATTAGTAATTCTTGATGGTAAAATTTTTCCGTTCTCTGAAACATATCTTTTTAATAATTTAATATTCTTGTAATCCACTACTGGGGCATCTTTTGAAGATAAAGGGCAAGTTTTTTTAAATTTATACTTGTTTGGCTGAAATATACTTAATTTTGAAAAATTACTTGACTTGTTTTTTTTTAAATTATTTCTTTTATTTTTCATTTTTTTTATCTTCTTTTGAAAAGTAGTCAGTTTTGAGATCAAATTTTTTAACTTTTACAGTTAAAAACCTTAATAAATTTTTGTCTAATTTTTCGTTCTTCTCAAGCTCCTGAATTAACGATCCTTCACATTCTATTTTAAAATGAATAAAATTACCTTTTTTATTTTTTTTTATTAAATATGATAAGTTCATCAAACCCCAATCTTGTGTTTGAATAATATTTCCTTTATTTTTATGTATTATTTCAGAATATTTTTCTTTAATCTGTTTGATTTGTGAGGCAGATGTATCTTGCCTGGCTATAATTGTGTGTTCGTAATTGCTCATTAATAATATTATTATAAAAAAAATTGATATACTATTATAATGGTTTTAATACAAGAGCTAATAATAAAAAAAAATTAAATGTTTTCTGTTGTTTTTCCAGGCCAAGGATCTCAAAAATTAGGAATGGCCAAGGAATTTTTTGATAAATTTGAAATAGTCAAAAAATTATTCCGTGAAGCTGATGAAATATTAAATTTACCAATTTCAAAAATTATTTTTGATGGACCAGATGTTGAATTAAATCTTACTGAAAACACTCAACCTGCTATTTTTTTAACAAGCTATTCGATTTTCAAAGTTACACAAGAAGAATTTGGATTAAAATTAAAAAATGCAAAATTTATTGCGGGACATTCTTTAGGGGAATATTCTGCATTATGTTGTTATGAGGCTTTAGGTTTTGAGGAAACTTTAAAGATACTAAAAAAAAGGGGAAAGTTCATGCAAGATGCAATACCCCCTAATGAGGGTGGTATGCTAGCAGTGCTTGGCTCAGAAATTAAAATAATTGAAGATATTATTAAGACTAAGCACAATAATTGTTTTATTGCTAACGATAATTCACCTCAACAAATTGTGGTAAGTGGTTTGAAAAAAAATTTAGATTTATTTTCAGACGATTTAAATAAATCTAAAATAAAAAACATAAAACTAAATGTTAGCGCACCATTTCATTGTAATTTAATGAAAGATGCTACAGAAAATATGAGAGAAGAAATTAACAATCTAAATATAAAAGAGTTGAAAAATCCAATAATCTCTAACTACACAGCCAAACCCTCACTGAATGGAGATGATATAAAAAAATTGTTAATTTTACAGATTGAAGGAAGGGTGAGATGGTTAGAAAGTGTGGAATTTATGATTAATCAAGGAACAAAATATTTTATAGAAATTGGTCCTGGAAAAGTGTTATCTGGTTTAGTAAAAAGGATAAATAAAAATATTAATATGATTTCAATAAATAGCGAAGATGATATCAAGAAAATTAATTTAAATGTTTAATTTAAAAAATAAAAAAGTAATCATTACTGGTGCGACCGGGGGTATAGGCAACTCAATAATAAAGTCATTTGTTGAGCATGATGCAAAAGTATTAGCAACTGGAACAAATGAGGAAAAATTAAAGTCATTAAAAAATACTTATAGCGATATCATTACAACAAAATTTGATATATCAAAACATCACGACATAGAAAAATTTATTGAGGATACAACTAATTTACTAGATGGAAATCCAGATATCTTAGTAAATAATGCCGGCATTACTAGAGATAATCTATCGTTAAGAATGACTAATGAAGAATGGAATGAGGTTTTAAATTTGAATTTAACATCAACATTTCTTTTGTGTAAATTTTGTCTAAAAAAGATGATTAAGAATAAATATGGAAAAATTGTTAATATTACTTCTGTTGTAGGCCATACAGGAAATGTTGGACAAGCAAATTATGCAGCTTCTAAATCTGGTATTATAGGATTTTCTAAAAGTCTGGCTCTAGAATATGCAAAAAAAAATATAAATATAAATTGTGTTTCACCAGGTTTTATACAAACTCAAATGACAGATAAAATTGATCCAAAATATAAAGAATTAATTGTCTCAAAAATTCCCTCTAATCGTCTTGGGTCAACTGATGACGTAGCGAATGTAGTAATATTTTTATCCTCTGATTTAGCCAATTATATTACTGGAGAAACAATTCATGTGAATGGAGGCATGTATTTAGGTTGACAAAACTTCTAATTTATTTATTAAGAAAAAATCAAATAAAGGATTCAATATGGCAGAAGATATTTCGAGCAAAGTAAAAAAAATAGTAGCAGACCATCTTGGTATAGATGAGGCTAAAGTTACAGATGAAGCTAGCTTCATCGACGATCTTGGAGCTGATAGTTTAGATACCGTGGAGTTAGTAATGGCTTTTGAGGAGGAATTTGGTTCTGAGATTTCCGATAGCGAGGCTGAAAAAATTTTAACAGTAGGTGATGCTATAAAATTTATAGAGAATAAAAGTAATTAATTTTAAATGTCCTTAAATAAAAGGGGAGTAATGACAATTCTTTCTTCCCCTTCCGGCGCAGGAAAGACAACACTTGTAAAACTAATTTCAGAGAACAAAAGTTTTATTACATCAATATCTCATACAACAAGGCCACCAAGATCTAATGAAATTGATGGTGTGGATTATTATTTTATAAAAGAAAATCAATTTAAAACAATGATTAATGAAGATCAATTTCTAGAGCATGCGAAAGTATTTAATAATTTTTACGGAACAACCAAAAAAAATGTAATAGATTATTTAGAAAAAGGAAAAAATGTTATTTTTGATATTGATTGGCAAGGAACAGAGCAGATTTTAAATAGAAATTTAGATTATAAGTTAATTACAATATTCATTTTACCACCAAGTAAAAATGTTTTACATGAGAGATTAGCTAATAGACATAAGAAAGATAAGTCTATTGTCAGCCAAAGAATAAAACAATTTGATAAGGATATACTACATTGGAAAAATTATGACTATGTAGTAATTAATGATCAGCTAAAAATTTGCTATGATAAGATAATTAAAATTTTAGAAGCAGAACTTGAAAATAAAAAAAGTAATTATGATATAGCTTATATTGAAAATCATATAAAAAAACTAATTTAAATTTTTTTCATATTCTCTAATTATCATTAGAAATTTATTAATTGACAATTTTTGAGGTCTGTCTGTGAGTTTGATATTATATTTCTTCGCCAATGTATCAAAATTATTAAAAAGTTTGATGAAATTTTTTTTTATCATTTTTCTTCTTTGATTAAAAAATATATTTGTTATTTTCTCTAAATTTCTTGGATTTGCCAATTCAATAAATATTTTTTTAGGTGTGAATTCAAGAAGAGTACTTTTAATTTTTGGTTTAGGGAAAAAACATTCTGGATTTATATCTAAAATTTTTCTTATATTAAATTTCCAATTTGCTAAAATCGTAATACGACCGTAATCCTTTGTATTTTCTTCAGCAATAATTCTATCAGCCACTTCTTTTTGGAACATAAGTATTAATTTTTTAAATTTAATTTTTTTACTTAAACACCAGTTTGCAAGTATCTTAGTTGATATATTATACGGTAGATTTCCATAAATTATTACACCATCTTCGTAAAAATCCTCATTTACTTTTAAAATATCATTATGAAATATTTCTATTTGATCTTTAAATTTATTTGATAATAATTTTATTAACTCATTATCTTTTTCAATAATCTTTAAATACTTTGGATTTTTATTGATTAAATATTGAGTTAAATTTCCATTCCCTGGACCAACTTCAATAACTTTATCATTCTTAGAAATTTTTCCAACATCTGTAATTATTTTTAAAATATTTTTATCTATAAGAAAATTTTGGCCTAAACTTTTCTTATTTTTAAATTTCATATTTTTCTAGAAATCGTATTGACTCTTCAAGACTTTTTGAACTTGATTTGTTTTTTCCTAACATTTCAACATTGGGCCCATGGTCTGGAGATACTCTTATAAACGGTAAACCTAATGTAATATTTATTGCATTAAAACCAAATAAAGTTTTCATTGGTCCAAGAACCTGATCATGATACATACCAAATATAACATCAAATTTTTTTACATTTTCTTTTAAAAAAATTGTGTCTGAAGAATATGGTCCTGTAACTTTAATTTTAATTTTCTTTAAATATTTTATTGCAGGGATTATTTCTTTCTTTTCCTTGTTTTCTTTATCAAAACTTTCACAATGCGGATTTAATCCAGTTATTGCAATTTTAGGTGTAATGTTTAAAACTTTTTTATAAAAATTGTCTATTTTCTTTATTTTTAATATGATTTTTCTTTTTTTAATATTTTTAGCAACTTTTGAAATTGGTATATGAGTTGTTAGAGGACTAACACTTAAAGCTTTATTATAAATTAACATAACCGGATCTTTAGAATTTGTTTTTTTAGCTAAAAATTCGGTTATTCCATTAAACTTACCTGATAAAAATGTTTTTTTTGATATTGGCCCGTTTATTAATCCAGCACAATTTTTCTTTTTAAGAATATAGATAGCTTTATTAAAAGATGTATTTATATGCTCATTAGATTTGTTAGTAATTTTTCTATTAGAAAATGAGAAATTCTTAAATTCAATATTTACTAGGTTTATTTTATTTTTTTTTAAATTTGAAAATTCTTTATTTAATTCATTTAACATTATTTTTTTATGAAATTTTCTCATATTTTTATACAACAAGACTTTAGATGTAATTAAAATAATAGGTTTTGACCTTTTTTTAATTTTTTTTATGGATTTTAAAAGTATTTCTAAAAATACACTATTAGGTTCTCCACCAATTATAACAATAGGGTTAGAACTCATTAATTGTAGATTTGTTATAAACTCTTTTATATTGTAAAGTTGAATAAATCGTTAGTTGTCTATTTTTTTCAAAGTTAAAAGCCTTTTTAAATTGTTCTTCCTCATCAATTTTTAATATTTCATCTTTCTTGTCACTTAACTTAAGCAATATAAAGCCACCAGGCGTAGTTATAGGTTTGGTTAATTGTCCAACTTCTATTTTCTCAATTTCGTCAAGTATCTTTTTAGAAAGTTGTGTTTTATAAACCCATCCTATTTTTCCACCATTTTTTTTACTATCTGAAACGCTGTAAATTTTGGCAGTTTCCTCAAACCCTATTTTATTAATACTATTTTTTATATTATTAAATTTACTTTCAAGATTTTCATTATCATTAATTGTAAAAATAATTTCTGATAACAAAATGTTCTCCACTTTATTTTGCTTACTTAATTTACTAATTTTATCTCTAATTTTATCTTCGTCTATTAAAATTGATCTGTTGAATGTATTAAAAATGTAATCATTCCAAGCGATCTCAATTGAAATTTTATTTTTCACTAATCCTAAACTAATTTCATATTCATCTAAATATCTTTCAAATTCACTCATACTTGAAATACCTAAACCTGTATATATATCTTTTATAACTTTATTAATCATTTTTTTGTTTTGTAGAATTTCATATTTTTTTTCTATCTCAATTCTCTTTATATTTTCATTAATTAAGGAGTCGGTTGCGTATTGATCAATTTTCTTTGTGGATAAATTTCTTAAACTTGGGTTAAGAGCTAGTAAATAATTTTTTTCATTTTTTACGTCAAAATTAGTTAATATTTGATTATTTATTTTTGCTTTTATGAATATTTCAGAATTAACGTTTTCAAAATTCCACATATAAAATATTAAAATAGCTATAAATGAAAATATCTTTTTCATTTTCTTTTACTAGGAGAATTTATTGAAGAAAATGGCACAATAGAAATTGAGAAGAAAATTTCTTCGTTAGGTTTTAAATCTTTATCAGAATAATAATCTTTGTTGTATTGTATTGCAGCTGTTAGACAATCATTTTTATATTCATATATTAGGTTATAGTATTCTGTTAAATCAGTTTTTTTATTTCTTCTAGTTCTGTACTTAAGCGAATTCGATTTATTAAAATCCAGCTTCATTTCATTTGAGTAGTAATTTTCAGTACCAATTTCATCATCTTCCTGTAAAAATTCGAATGTTGTTACAAATTTATTTATTTTTACATCAGTTTTAATTAAATTATAATTTGTTGATCGCAAATCATTGTCTACAGAAAATCTATAATCTAAATTAAAATTCTCGTTAGGTCTAAAATTTATTGAGCCAATTAAATCTGAACTTTTATTATTTATAGTCGAATTAGTTGGAAGTTTTATCTCATTTTTATCTCTTAAAACTGATGCAAGACCTGCTGTCAAAATACTATTGTTTTGTTTATCTGATAATTCATATTCGCCTCCCAATGTTATTGATTGACCACCCTCAACACTATCACTTAAGCTTAACCTATTTTGAGAAAAAACATTTTTGATATCAATTTTTCTGTCAAGATCTTTAATATTTTTGTTTTTATTAGGACTGTACATTAAAGAGGCTTTTCCAGAGAACAAACTATTAAAATTATCACTTTCTTTTTTCATGGGAAATGAAAGATCGTATAGAATAGATCCATAATTTTTAGATCTAAAATCATTGTTATGCTCTTGTGAGTTTTTACTCTCAGTTGTTACATTTTTAAATAAAACATTAAATTTATTCACCAATCCTTGAGAACTAATTCTTGGTGATGAAGTATATTTTAAATCATTAATTAAAACTTTTTCAAATACATTTGTATCATAGTTTTTATTATATCCATTTGATACTAACGTTAAATTATTATTAAAATTATTAGATAATTCAAAACTTGGTAATAAAAATTGATACGCATCACTAGACTGTTCCTCTGTTAAATCTTCATAAGCCTCTACTTTAGCTTCTATGGAAAGATTTTTTTTGTTACCTTTAAGCAATAAGAAAGAGTTTAACAATGAGTTATTATTTGTAATTTCAGACTTTATTTTATGAGATTTGAGGTAATTATTGTTTGATGTTGTCTCAATATTAAGTTCTAACTCACTATTTTCAAAAAAAGATAAATCTAGATCAGCTATTGTTTTTGAAAAGAAATGCGATTTTGAACTATTCTTTCCTTTCTTTAAACCAAGATCAGTTATATGAGATAAATTTTTGTTTACTTGTCTATACTCGTTTTGCAATAATATTTCACTTTCGTTAAAAATTTTTGGAGTTAAAGTGAAATCTTTATTTTGTGCAATTACTTTATAGTATGGAATTGTAAAAGAGTCACCTAAAGAACTTGAGCTCTCAAATTTAGGCATTAAAAATCCTGATTGTCTTTTTACAGTAGGGTCTGGATGGAAAAATCTTGGAAAATAAAATATAGGTTTATCATAAACTTCTAGCCAAGCACTCTTATAATATAAAGTTTTTTTACTTTTATCGTGTTTAATTTCTTTTGCTTTAAATTGCCAAGGTGGACACTTTTCTCCATCTTTCTTTTTACACGTTGTGAAAACACCTTTTTTAATAAGCGAAATATTGTTATCGCTAAAAAAAAAATTACCTCTTAATCGTGGATCATTTTCAGAATTGCCGAAAGTTTCTTTAAAAAAATCAATTTTTATACCGTCCGCAACTAATTGATCATTTTTAAGATCTATGATTGCGTTTTCAAAAAAATATTTATTTTTCAATTGATCAATTAATTCAACAGAATTAATTTTTAATAGTTTTTTATCAACCAAAAATGTCAAATTTTTTGATTTAATTTCATTACCAAAATTATCACTAAAATTGGAAGGACTATTTATTACAATTTCTTCATTTAATTTATTATAAATTGCTTTATTAGTATTAAAATAAAATTTATTTTTTAACTCAACACTAACATTCTGATTAAATATTATTATTTCGCTTTTCTTATCATAATCAATTTGATCACTAAAAATTTTGATTTTATCATATTTGTTTTCAACAATTATGTTTCCTTTAGCTTTAATTATTTGTTTTAATTTATTGTAATCCATCTCATCTGCGTAAATGGTTTCTTTTTTGTTAAAAATCTTAACATTTTTTTTTGCCAAAATACGTTCATCTTTATCGATTAGCTCAATTGAATTAGCTTCAAATTTAATTTCCTCACTTAATAATTTAGATGAGATTAATAGGCTGGCAAATATCAGAATATAAATAAAACTTTTAATATTATTTTTCATTAATCCTAATTAAACTTATTGTTGAAAATAAAATAATTATAATCATTGGTACCCATATGGAAATCCCAATTGGTATTTGTTCATTTTTCCCAAGCTCCTCAAAAAAGAAACTTAAGTAATAAATTATGACAGAAATTAGAATACCAAAAATAAGATGAAAAACCTTAGATTTATTATATTTAATGCTTAACATAAGTGTGGCAGCCAGTATCGTCATAATTGTCAAATAAAAAGGAAATGATATTAGTTTCTGAATCGCTGAATTAACTTCAGTAGAAGAATAGTTAATATCATCATATTTCTTTCTTAGATCATTTAACTCAAATATGTTTAATGAAGACAAATTTGAATATAAAGTATTTAAGTCATCATAATTTAAGCTTGTATCCAAATTAAAGTTCTTAATTTTTTTAGTGCTACCATTATCATTTGCAATCAGAGCTTCATTTATTACCCATATTTTATTTTCTATAAATATTTTTTCTGAAATAATATTTTTTTTAAAATTAAAATTTTTGTCAAATTGCAAAATATCAACATTGTATAAGTACTTATTCTTAAAATTATCTGCATTAATTATGTTGATATTTTCTGCACTTTGGTCTTTTATCCATATACCATTTTCTGTAATTACTGCTAAATATTTATTATCCTTTGCATACGTATTTTTTAAATTCAGATATGAATATTTTAAACTTGATGAAAAATTATAGTAAATCGTAATTATAAATAATCCAAAGATAAAACTTAAAATTGATAGTATCTTAATTATTTTAAGATTATCTAGACCAAAGTTTTTTAAAACAATAATTTCATTTTGATCCATAAGTTTTATAAATGCAAATTGCGCTGTTATAAGGAAAATAAATGGAAAAATATCAAAAATAATGGAGGGTATATTTAAAAAGGTTAAAAATATTGGAACTGTTATTGATACCTCCAAGTCTTTAAAAAAATTGACTTCTTCAAAAATGTTTAAAATAAACGCAAGTGACACAAAAACCATAAAAGTTTTAATTAATGTCGAAGTAAAAACTTTGGATAAATAAATCTGATAAGTTTTGATTATCATAAATTTTTTAAATTAAATTGTTTTAAAAAAAAATAGTAAATCGATAAAAATAATATAAATGGCATTATAAAAATTATTGAAGTCTCATAAAAATTTACAGAGTAAAACTTTGTCGATATTTCAGATAATGAAATAGCAGCTACACCTAAAATAAAAATTTTTAACTTGTAATTAGAGTATCTTTCTGAATTTTTTGATTTAATTATTAATAATCCCCCTATTAGAGCTAATAAAGGTAAATAAATAGGTTTAAAAATTCTTGAAAAAAGCTCTTGTGAAATTTTATTTTTTAATGAGATAGTATCATCGCATGCAAACATTAATTTTCTAACTATAGCATCTTTGTCAGAAAATATATTTTTTTAAATAAACAATAAAATAAATGAAGTGTGTTAACCTCTTGAAGTTTAGGTGACTTTGTTGTTTTAGATGTATATTTTGATAAATTAATTTGAGTTTGGTTAAAGTCAAAAGAATTAGTTTTTCCCTCATTAATATCTAATATTTTACCGTCAATAAGAAATAAAAAATTCTCATCATTATCTTCAATAAAATATCCTTTTTTTGCATAAATGATTTTTGAATTAGATTTTGAAAATGTGTCTTTTATGATAATATTTTCTAAAATATCATCATCTTTTTTATCTGTGTAAATTGTTAATTTTTCAACAGTATCTATAAACTTTTTAGGCTTAATAAGAAGAGGAAGATAATCTATGTTAGACTCTCTAATATAAGATCTAGCCTTATCTTGAGACAAAGGAACTATTAGCAAACTAAAAAGAGAGTTTAATATCAAAAATAAAAATGAATAAGTTATTATCACATTTAATAAAGTTATTTTTTTTATACCATTAGTCCAAAAAATTAAAGTTTGATTTTGTTCCTCATACTTTATTAAAGTAAAGAAGATAGAAAAAAAGAACATAAAGGGTAACAATCTATTGAAAATTTTTGGCAAACTATAGATTGTATACAAAAAGTAAACTTTAAAACTGTGCCCGTCCTCAGTTACAAATTCTAAGTAATTTACAGCTTGTATAACCCAAACTATAATTGTCACAGCACAGCAAGATAGTAGAAAAAACTGCGTAGTTTCAGTTAAAAAATTTTTAAAAATTATTTTTTTCATTGAAATTTTTTAAAATAATCATATACACGTTTTGTTAGAAA
>MDSW01011558.1_pt1 | contig 12546 bp, 13 predicted proteins | sample 811171 | NCBI WGS metagenome assembly MDSW01 (sample SAMN05326641, study PRJNA326480) | marine metagenome | isolation source: seawater | place: Atlantic Ocean: North West | collected 2012
AAACGATAATTGAAACGGTTCTTCACGTAACAATTGACAAGGTGGATCGTACACAACCATTCAAGCTCACGTTTACTTCAAGAGTGGGGGCACCTCCCCGGCATCGCTCGTCCAAGTTACACGCGTCCTCAAAAACATCTGCCAACTCGATGTTCATCGGGCTATTTTACCACAGCGAAGATGCCGCCAGTATAGGATATCAAACATGCACGGGTGTTAAGATATGCTTCGAGTATAATCCATTAGATTGGAAACAGTCTTAAAGGCGTCCCCAAAGTTCTTCTTCTTGGACGTTTCAATATATCGGCGGGAAGATGGCGGGTCAATTGTATTTACTTTCTTCGTTATACACTTCGAAGGGATAAGTTATTCTCGGCCCAGATTCCGTTTCACTAAATGTTGTTGGTTAATTGAATTGACATAACATAATCGGTGTGGTCGCTCATCTTGAGGCTTGGGAATTCTTACAAAATACTATTTGCAGCTAATATTTTGCGAGCAGATTAAATACCTTATAGCAAGAGACCTTCATACGTAGACATTTTTTATGACATAAGATTGTCTACAGCAAAAATTAAAAATAATAAATTCTACAGTAAATTAATTAGGCTACGAAAGCGTGTGTCGTGTAAAATTATTCCATGCGCCCGCGTGTGTCGAAGGGAATGAAATGGACTTGATGCGCGCTGCTGACATTCTCAAAGAGCCAACTCTTTGATCTATTCAGAGTCGTCGGGGACGGTTAATGCCGCTAACCTATTCTCCACACCTCATCATAGCGTTGTGGGCGTACCTCGGCATTGTTTTGTTGTTCGTCGCCACTTGTACCCATGGGCGAAAAAGGAAACGCCAGTATCGCTTTGGTCGAAAGGGGGAGCGGTTTAAAACGACGACATCGGCAAAGGAGTCGAGATGAGCGTAGCCATCTTTGAAGCTCACCCTCGTGCGTGTACTTTGAATCGCGGACAGCAGTATACGATCAGTAGAAGTTTGGAACGATTGCCTATTGCGGTCGTTCGGTCACGCGCGCGCCAAAGAGTGCTCGCCGCGCGGAGTAGTTCCACTCGGGCGTGTGTCTTACACGCGCGAATATAAATATCAAAAAAATGGTGTTATTTTTTTTCCCTCGCGTCGATAGTCTAACTGTTGCACCCACAACACTCGTTCGCATGCCATGAGGCAGAAAATGATCAGAGAGGCAGTGCAGAAGTTCTCTGAATCTGTAAGGCTCCCATCAGTCGACGATCTCTGTAGCACCGACCTCGATTCTGAAGGCGAAGAAATCACGTTTCTTGACGGACTTCATGGTGCTGTTCGCGAACCCGGGAAACACGCTTCGGGGGAGACAAAAACTATATTAGCCCTCGCTTCGTTGCCATCACAGCCATGTACACCGTCCCGTGCCGAAAAGGCTAAAGTCGTTGACACGAGCGACGATTTAAAACCCATAAATAAACTTGGCAGAGAAGCGAGAGGTCGTGTCGAGGAAGAAACCGCACTCGCTTGAGAAAAGGATACGTCGCGTGTAAGACACACGCCAGCCCGCTTCCGGAACGACACATAACGTGCTTTTTCAAAAAAAATAAAAACAACTTTTTATGAGTAGAAGTGAATTTTTTTCTTCGCATCGTTAACTCAACTTGGAAAAGTATTTTACGCACACGCAAGACGCGTTGGCGATCCCATGGAGCGTAGCGACCAAGGAACTTCACTGACATCTCGAGATGACCGGGTCCCATGGAAAAGGTAGAAATTGCTTGCCCTTCCAGAGCCATACACCTTGGCCTTGATCGCGGCTGCCTCGGCTTCACCGAGCTGCTGCTTCTCGTAGGCTTCGGCCTCGGCGGCTATTCGGCGAGACCCCGCGTTGTTCTGCTGTTCGAAGGTAACACAGTTAAAAGTCACTAGTATATATGAGCTGCTCGGCCACGCCTTCACGCGGACCTCGGCGTAGTCGTGTTCATTGTCCTCAGTCAATGGCCATCGAAGAAATTTACCACCGCCTCAATGGATTTTCAAAAAAAATGATGCTAGTGGAGCGTCGTCGTGGAGCGTGCCTTCTATGCCAGGAAACCGAGCTTCCCGCCATTGTCCTTCGCTATTCCGATCAACTGTTTCTTGATGTCTGCTCCAATACCGAATTCCTTGCAGAATTCGCCGATAACCTGTGATCGTTTAAAGGGAGCGTATGCGTCGACTATAATCAAAAGATGCAAATGATGTATGGACAGTCTCTTGGGCGACTGTATCCGGTCGCGAACTTACCTGCGAGTGGAGTTGAATCGCCTTACCCCGAAACTTATTGAACTGCTTCTTGCCGACAATGTCTCGGGTTACAATGACTAAGGGCGCAAATAGACCACTCGAGTTTGCGTTTCCTGCGTCAACGCGCATCGAGCGTCTATCAACTCGCTTATGCCCTAACGGTTTGGCTGGGAAAACTGCGTGGCTCAGAAACGTCGAGCTGCGACTCGGGTGACGACCTAAAGCCCCCACGGCGGTGGTGGTATTGATGAACATGTGTGTATTTTGAATCGCGGACAGCAGTATACGATCAGTAGAAGTTTGGAACGACTGTCTATTGCGGTATTTTGGTCACGCGCGCGCGCCAAAGAGTGCTGCCCGCTCGGAGTAGTTCCCCCCCGGGCGTGTGTCTGACTGACATGCGCGAATATAAATATCAATAAAATGGTGTTAATTTTTTTCCCTCGTCGATATTTAAAAGTTACGAAGGTACAAATAACACAACTTTTTTGCCACGCGCCCGGCGCGCTCCTTCACAATCGCGTGCACGCGTCGTCCTTGCTTCATATTGGCTGCATGCGTGCAGTAGTCGACTGTAAATTAGATGCCACGAACCGCTTGGTCCGGGGCGATAAGCTGTGTAAGAGGTCGTATAAGGAACGCGCATCTCAAGGCACACATAACGTCGCGCGATGTGCCTCTAGGAAGCCCGTCAGAAAACTCCCGGAGTATAAACCTCATCGAGTTCAACAATCACAAATTAGAAGAGCGGAAAATTTATGGAGGGAGGGCAGCTTCAAAGAAGCTGAATCTATTTTCGGTACGTTTGCGTCTCTTCCCCTGTAGAAGACGTCACATCCTTGCCGGCTAGCGTCACGAAACAATCGCATCTCTTACAAATATTACTATTTTCCTCGCGAAAACTTAGAGAAACACCTAGAGCAGAACGCTGATGACATCAAAGCATGGATAATGTTCGCCCAGTTCCAAAAGAAGCCAAGATTGCACGATAGCGAACAAATCACCCATCGCATTCGACCCGGCGAGGTGTCTTCGAGCGATGTTCTTGTCAGCCCCGAATCAGTATACAGATCCCGGACTGTTCTGTATCGCGGCCTTGAACAGAACAGGGATGCGCCGCCCGAGGAGAGGGCTCCACTAATCCAGACACTTGGCTTGCTTGAGTTCACCAATGGGCATGAGATGCTAGGATCAAGTCTTATTGAGGTAGCAGTCCATGAGTATGCATCTTTAAGGCCTGTTTTGAGTTGGAGGCGCATCCGCCAGGTGAGAAAAACTCAAATACTCGCTAATCCGGAACGAGTGCAAGCAATGCGAAAAAGCGTCCTTGCGAGGTTTGCCACCAGTTTAAATTGAAATAGATTTGTGATGAAAGAACCAATAAAAACCTGCAGCTTGAGCGAGAGAGATTGATGGAGAGGTGAAAATATTTTCGCGTTTCGTGGAGAACGAACCAAAACGAGCGTTTTTGCAAAACAATTCGAATAAGTGATTTAGAAACCGTAATCTTTTACTTTGTACCAATTGAGTTGAAACCCAACTGCAGAACCTTCAGCGCGCAGGGCGAGTGTGCGGTCACGAGCGCGGCGGCGATGTGCGGCGGCGATGTGCGCAGCCGCTGTGCGAAGCCGCTGTGCGCGAGATTCAGCCTGCGAAGCGTCGCGCCGCAGCGCACGACGCCGAAGCCAATGGATCGGCACACCTCGATTCCAACCTGGTTATCGCGCAGGTTCGGCCAGGTGATCGGGAAATCGGGTCCGAGCGCGTCTCCCAGTGCCGCCGCAGCCGGGTCGTTGATGTGGTTCGAGCCTCGGTACAGCCATCTCAGCTCGCAAACTGGGTCCCTGTCACCGTACGGGCTCTCGTACTCAGCAACCTTGCCGCTGCCGGCGTAGACCGCTCCACTCATTCCGCCGCGTCGCCTTCTCCTTGGCGGCGACAGCCTCGGCACTTCGGCGAATCGGCCCAGCAAGTAACATGGCGCCCGGATCCTCGATGTTCGCCTTGCGAATGGCGAGCCTCTGCAGTGGGAACCCGCCGCCGCGCTTCTCCATCATCGCCGCGCAACCCTGAGCAGTGCCGTAACCGAGTTTGAGGGACCAGCTCGCGTCCACCGAACGCAGCCGCCCCGCCCTCGCCACGACCGCTGCGCATTCGAGGACGCCGTGCGCGCTGTCCACGCATCCGCTGTCTCCAACGTCGCACTCGAAGAGCGCGAGCGACGGCCACGCCTCGAACACGGCGTCCACGTCCTGAACGCTCCACTTGCCGTTGTCCCTGAGCACGCAGCACCGCAGCGTGCGGAGCTGAGGGGATTCCCGCACGAGGTCGAGGATGTCCCCGCGGCGCGCGAACCTCGAGCCGGTGACGTCCAGATCGCGCATGGCGCCGCACGCCACGCCGCGGAGGATGCAGAGCGCCGCGGGCGTCGCGGCGGCGCGCAGGTCGACGTCCCGCCACGCCGCGTCCGCGAGGTGGCCGCCGCCCTCGACGTGCGTCCAGGTGCCCATTGTGAGCCGGCCGCTGCTCGCCCGGGGCTCGCGCCTCAGAGCTTTTTGGCGGGCGGCCGTGGGCGACGACGACAGCTGTGTACCCGTCGGCGGCGACGACCCGTACACGACGCCGTCGCCGTCGTAGAAATTGGCGTAGCCCGAACCGCGGGCGAGCGCGGGATCGTCCTCGACGACGATGTCCGGGGACTTGAGCGCGGCGCGTTCGGCGGCGCGCACCGCTGCGACCCGCACGCGCTCGATCGGCGAGAGGACGTGGATGGCGGCGGAGGCGTCGAGGTCGGCGAGAAAGACCCCCGCGCCTGACTCGGTGAGCTCGCGCGGGGGCGGGGGCGCTGCAGCCATCGCCGCGGCGGCGCGGAGCTCGCGGCGACGCGCGGCGCGCGCGCGCGATACGTGCGCCCACGGCCACCCCGAACCCTGCACGGTGCTCGGGGGCTTGTCGCTGTCGCTCCTGCTGTCCGCCTCGCGCAACTCCGCGTCGCTCCAGTCGCTCTCCGACGCCGTCACGCGTGAGGCGTCGGACCTTCATAAAATAATGCGAAGGTTGTGACAATGTACACACTGAAAACGCCCCGGGCCCCTAAAAAAACGCCCGCGCCTGCCACACGCCGCCACACGCCTATATTTTGACGTCACCACCGGTGGTGCATCGTCTCTTTGCGGGGCGCGACCATGCCGACGAAGCCGTTTCTGGATAAGCGACCTGACCAAAATTGTTCGTCGGAGGTCAGCGAAAACCGATTTATCAGAGGAAAACGCAGAGCGCGTCGTACCCTCAAGGTGGACGTCCGGACCGGGAGGACCGCGAGTGGGCGAAGGAATATAGAAGTGAACTGTTTTTCCTCGAAGGCCCAAGAAACGGTCGGTTTGAAGAATCTCCCGAGCGCGTGCGTCAGGGCACTCGAGGAGGCGGGGGCGGCGATCGAGCTCACGTTCCTAATATTCACGGTGATGGATACTATCACAGGGGTCACGAAGCTGCGCGATTGGGATGTGTCCTCTTCTTGAACCGTTTCGTGGTCAGCCGCTTGCAGCGGCAGCTTCCCCCTTTATTTACAGCTTATATTTACTGCACGTTGCTGTCGAAGAGCACGCGCACGCGCGTGGCGACGACAAAGGCGCGAGAAACACGCCGCAGAGGGCCTTCATGTCTGCAATTTCCGCCGCATTGACCGCATCATTAGGGGTATCCTGCCGGTTCTCCCCTAAGTTTCCAGCCATGCGCGCCCTCGCGCGCCCTTTCACCCCGGGCGCGCGCGGTCGCCACGCCCCGTTCTCGCGCTCATCTTCCATTGAGCTCCACGGCCGCTGCTCCTCTTGCCCGGCAGTCCGCGCGCAGGCTCCAAGCTGGCAGCCCGACGCAAGCCCTATGACCGGATATCTTGATGTCCCAAGCCCAGGTTTCGCGTCTATAGATGAGGCATTGGCCGAGGTTGCTGCCGGTCGGTTCGTGGTGGTGCTCGACGACGAAGATCGCGAGAACGAGGGCGACCTAGTTGGTGCCGCCAACTTGATGACTCAAGAGAGCCTGCATTTTATGATCCGCCATACCAGCGGGCTCATATGCGTCTCCGTGGACGGTGATACAGCGGAGAGGCTGGACTTACCACTGATGGTCCCCAACGATGAGAACGAGGACGCCATGAGCACGGCATTTACCGTGTCCTGCGATCTGGTCAAGTCCACCACTGGCATCTCCGCAGAAGAGCGGGCTGCGACAATCACGAGGCTCGGCGACCTCCGCGCGAGGTCCGATGAATTTACAAGACCTGGTCATGTTTTCCCCCTGCGCGCTCGCGAGGGTGGCGTGCTCAAGCGCGCGGGTCACACCGAGGCTGCGTACGATCTGTCAGTTCTCGCTGGTTGCAGCCCTGCAGGGGTGCTCTGCGAAATCATCAACGACTCCGACGGCAGTATGGCCCGCCTGCCCCAGCTCCGAGAATTCTCAAAGAAGTACGGACTGAAGATGGTGCTCGTCTCTGACCTAGTGAGGTATAGGCGCAACAGGCAGGCGCTCGTTGAGAGGACAGCGTCTGCTCGGGTTCCCACCATCCACGGCAAGTTCACCGCTGTGTCGTACAGGTCAAAAATGGATGACATCGAGCATGTGGCTTTCGTGTACGGCGATGACCTGGACGCCGTTTCCGGGGATGACGTCCTGGTTCGCGTCCACTCTGAGTGCCTCACTGGCGATATTTTCCATTCCACCCGATGCGACTGCGGCGACCAGCTGGACATGGCCATGAAGAAGGTCGCTGCTGAGGGCAGGGGTGTCATCGTGTACCTCAGGGGACAGGAGGGCCGCGGCATCGGCCTCGGGCATAAGATCCACGCGTACAACTTGCAGGATGAGGGAAGAGACACCGTGCAGGCAAATGAGGACCTCGGGCTTCCTGTGGACTCGCGCGAGTACGGGATCGGAGCGCAGATCCTCCGGGACCTCGGCGTGAGGACCCTTCGGCTGATGACCAACAACCCGGCCAAGTACCACGGGCTCAAGGGCTTCGGGCTGACTGTCGTCAATCGCGTTCCACTATTTGCTCCGATCACCCTCGATAACATGAGGTACATCGAGACCAAGAGGGCGAAGATGGGGCACATGTTCGGGGACGAGAGTGACAGGTTCAGGTCGGTGCCGACAGAGGAGGATGGTATCGAGGACATACCGGCGGTGGATGTTCCGGAGGAGGGTGTGCCGGTGTCGAGGTGATGTTAACACATAAACTCATTAATATCCGACAAGGTTCCCGACGGAATCCTTCAAACGGATTGTGGTTATCAAACATCTAACAAGTTGCTCCAAGTCCGTGACCCATTTTTGCGGTTTTCCTTTCAATTCACCGTATGCAATGAGTTAAACCGAGTTGTGATTTAAACCCCGCTGTTCAATTTTCTCGTCTAAAAGCATATTCTTTTCATGCAGCAAATATTCGCGCCGTTTTGTTACCGTATTAATCGATAAACGGCATCCCCAGTCAAAATAAAGTATCTTACGCGTTCGCTCCCGTTTTGACCAGCGGTGAATAATAATAATAATAATGTGCGCAGCGTATATTATAGTCACATAACTAAGTTGTGACTGCAAGGTTTTTTAAATCCAAGGAGATGCGACGGCCGTTTCTCGTGAGGTCGCAGAGGCACGACTCGAACCCTTTCTTCGGCGGTGCGCACTCAACAATGGCGTTTTTTCTTTCGATCAAGGCATCCATCGGACTAAAAGATGGCATGCGACACAGTGGACGCTCGCAAGGACTCCCCGCGACCGGACCCGTTGTTCGTTGCGCAAAAACTCGAGTCGCGCCAAACTACTCGCCCAAGGTGGACATCAAAGCGATTCCTCGGATACCCACTGCCGGTTTTCTACCTCGTGAACAGCTGGGCGACCTTGTATTCGCTGGTACCGCGGAGCTCAAGCGCGCACGCTTTAAGGGTGCCGTAGTTTGTGTCAGTGACGGCATTCTTGACCCCGATTTTGCGAAGACGCCTGACTTGCTGCCCCGAATGTCCGGCCTGAGCGTGCTGTCCAGATCCCAGCTAGAGCTCGAGATGCACCTGTGTTTGAGTCAGGTTACACCCGAAGAGGCGGCAGCGTACGTATTCGCCGGGGCAGACATCGTGACGCTTCACCTCGAGTCCTTCCTCATGCCGAATGTCGGGCACTCTGTGGATCACGAGGCACTGTTGATGTGTCTTGAGGCTGTGGTGAGTGCTGGCGGGCGGGCAGGCATAGCGGTGTATCCCACCATGTCCCCAAATGCTACGCTGACGCGACTAGGGGCAAGTGTCAGCTTGCATTTACTCTCTCACCTGACCGTTATCATGGGCGATGTCGCGCTTGCAACGCCTGACCGGCGATGGAGGTACATACCCGCGATGGAGAACAAAATAAACGACGCGAGGGCATTACTTGCTGATCTGGGGTTTGAAGCAGAGCATATCAAAGTAGTTGCGTTGGGTAGATTCAATGCACATACTATCTCACATGCGGCGGCTGCAGCAGTTGACACTGTAACAATCGCCGATCTAGACGTGTACAGGTTTGTGGACGATGAGTATGCCAGAGGTGACAAGAGTTATGACGTGCGAGAAGCGGGCAAGTGGAGAGAAGTGAAGCTCTACGGTCGACCGGATTTGTCCATAGCCGAGGCAGCGCACAGCGATGCCATGCACCGTGGAACTGCTGCGCGGAACATCAAACGCTACCTTGCTCGTCAATGGGGACAACGCAAGCATCCCGATTTCGGTGAGCTTGAGTAGGTCGAAAAAAGGGGAAACCTGCCATATTTTCTAACTTATCAGACTGCACTTCTTCGTATTTGATCGGCACGCGACACGGGCAGCACATTCTGCATGTAAGGCGCGAGCATTAGTGCAATCCCCGGTGCAATGCTCACAATTCGTAGATGAACAGCAACTCGTAAAGGATTTGTGGACACAGTCGGGCTTTTTTCCCATCATTTACCTGGGCGTCGACTCCAACGAAAATGTTCATGCTTCCTCTTTGAATGCATGTTGCAGAACCTATCGCAGTATTAGATATGCGGCGGGGCATCGGAAGAGCAGACATTGTGGCCTTTGCGAGGGAACAGCGGGCGAAGAGAGATTGATTTGAAGAGATCCTGCTGCCCGTAAGTTGAGGAAGAATTTATTCGATTCAAAGGCGCGTATTAAAATTGCAGGGGATAAGGGGGTCGTAGTTTAGCACCATTGTTTTTTATTTCTTATTCTGAAGGTACCCACTGGGCCCGACTTCCGTGCTGTTGGTCACAAAGTCTCGTCAGAGGTGTCCACCTACGAAGCCTGGGATTTGAGAGGAGTTGTTTTGTCATAAACATTATCCTTCTCAACATATCCTTCCTTCCCTTGAGGTTCAAGTGCTTCATACTCGTCGGGAGTAAGTGTTAAGGTCGTAGTTTCAACAATGAGACTTCCGTCGACATCAAATGAACCTAACCAATCGTTATATCTTCCTCAACTCGTATAGTCTTCTTAAGAATCCACAAAAGTGGTCTACCAAATACTCATATTTGACTTGGGGAGAACTTTCCAACCCCAACCGGCGTAGCTCGTTCGCGGTTTGGCTCTGCACGTCAGCTATGATGACGAGCAAATTATTCGTTCTCGATTGGCTCGTGCAAAGCTTTTGTCAACAGTCGGCGGCATTAACGAGCTTCGGCGAACTCCCACCCCCTTCACAAACGGCGGAGGTGCTGGTGGCTGCGTGTGTCGTGCATGCATGTGAAAGGTTTTTCTTGCAAAAAAAACTTTTTTTATAAATTTAGTCAATTAATTGAACAAATTTTATTTTGTTTTGTATGTATGTATGTGACGCAAATCATGGGACTCGGGGGTTTTCAAACCATACGATTATTTCGGGAACCTGGATTTCTGGATTTTTTGGATGATTATTACATTATCGGGGAAAAGGTGGTTTCTCCACAGGAAAAATTTCCATACCTCCCCCCGGAGGGTACGCGTAAAACGTTCTAGAGGTTATGGGTAAAAATGCGTTCCCTGGAGGGGTTGCTCCATACGTGGGATAGGAAGGAGGATTCGGCGGGAGGGGAGGAATCATTCTCAGCCCCATAGGGTATTCTTGACTTCCTGATGACCTAGTACCGATCCAGCCAAGATCAACTTTTTTGAGGAACGTTTTTGCCTCTTTAGCACAATCGGAGAATTTCGTATATAATTTATCTTCAGCGTGGCTATCGCAAATTTCAGTGGAAAGTTCAGAAAGTCTCTTGATAAACATACGGGCATTCACGTCCGTCCAGCGGCGGTTTTCAAGCTCCTCTTTGAGCTTCGCGTTTTCCTCCATGAGAGCATTGGAACGAGCTTCGGCGAATCGTCCGAGGTGTTCCACGCGTTCACGAAGATCGGCGTCTTCCATCGCTTCGCACAGGTCGTGGAACGGCTGGAGGATAGACGACTCGAGGGGGATTTCTCTTCGTTCGGTGGAGTCGCTCATAGCGCGCGGTGCGTGTGTCTGCGTGTGTCCACGCGAGCGAAAATCAGAAAATTAACGCTCCGGCATTCCAAATTTGGTTGGAAACAAAGGCTCGAGGTATTATTTACAAAGGTCTTGTTGAGACTGACTGATCGTTACATCACTGCTCCGAATAAGGATTTACTTTTGGCCGAGTGCAAGGGCCTGAATAAGGAACGGTCGAGACAAACAAATGGAATCCGTTACACAGCCAATCACGGATTGAGAAATTCAGACGTAATTTTTTTTGGCGCGTTTGGACCAGACAGGCGGCCGTGATTGGAGCGTAGCGACCCCAATCTTCGGAAAAAGGTAGAAATGTCTTTCTACCTCATCATGGCCATACACCAATTGAAACCAAAATGAGACGGGACAAAAAGGTAGAAAGAAGCCTCTTGCCTTTGCATCAAGCTTTCATCACAATAAAACGGTGGCCAGATAATCTTATTTCTAGCTTCTTCCTGAATATTATCCAAAGCCTCTACTGAGGCATTGTAGTTGTCATTCTTTGAACACAGGTTATTAGTTTCGCCGAGAATCATTTATTATTTCAGAAATAATTTTATCTTTAAGAACGCTCCGCTATGACCAAATGTTGAGCACTGGTACGAAAGTACTTTTCAGAAATCACTTTATCGTTATGAGAGACTCGGCTCGGCTCGCCGGGGTTGCGTTTGGCAATAGGATTTCGAATTTGGCAACATCAGTTCATCATCGTTATTCTTTTGTTGCGTTAATGCATGTAAATATCAGGAGGGCGAGCTCGATTGGTGCTCCTGCTTCCTTGAGGGCTCTGACGCACGCGCTCGAAGCATCACGATCTTCTGAAGATGCTGATGTTCTGGTCCAGATTCTCCCAGTCCGGGTGTCCATCTCAAGGCAACGTCCAACTCCACGATTTTTCTGGATGAAACGATTCCTGCCACTTTCAGGTATCTTTCCTGGAATTGGTTGAATCAACATGCTATGCTAGACGGGTGCTTAGAGGGGCGGGTGTCTTAATGGGCTATTTCTTGACAACTGTTACCCGTGTCTCTATTGGCGCTATTATGCACGCACGATTTTAAAAAATAGGAAAATTTAATGAAAATTTTGGCGTGTGTCCACCGCGTGCCCGTTTTTATGCCACGCGACTCAACATATGTCCTCACTGCATGACTCCACGGCACACAATCCAGATCACCAACAACATCCAACACCTATCCGAACGCAATAACATGGTCTCCATAGCCAACACTTCTGCCATCAATTTGCCATTCACCCGCAACTTCTCCTTCTCCAAGCGCGGGACACGATCTATGACATTTGGAAACGCAACCGGCATCCAAAAATATAAAGTTCAGCAAACACGCTTGCTCCACCTCGCCAACGAACGTAAGAACACCTGCAAGGTCATCTGCGACGCCATAGGAATATATTACGCAACAACAACCGGGAATACCGAGGCTGCGGCGGAATGGGTCAAAGACCTGATGGTAAGCAAACGTACAACTTTTCCTCGTGTGGTTGCTGACCATAGTTAAATCCCATCTCGATAAAAAGCCGGGCGACACAACCGACATTCAGGAAATCGGTGAAGCCAGTCTTTCAGACCTGAACACCCACGAGGGGCTCATCGTGGGTGTTCCGACATGGCACACAGGCGCTGATACCGAGCGTAGTGGCACAGACTGGGACTCTCTCCTTGATGACATCAAGGACCTTGATCTCAAGGACAAGCCCGTCGCAGTCTTTGGTCTCGGAGACTCCGCTGGCTACGGCGATAATTTCTGTGATGCA
>MDSW01076475.1_pt1 | contig 12546 bp, 7 predicted proteins | sample 811171 | NCBI WGS metagenome assembly MDSW01 (sample SAMN05326641, study PRJNA326480) | marine metagenome | isolation source: seawater | place: Atlantic Ocean: North West | collected 2012
CGCGGGCGGGCTCGCGGCGTGCGCGACGCTCGCCAAGGTTGACGCGGATAAGCGGAAGAAAGATCTGGAGCGGTTGCAGCGAGAGCTGGCGCTGGGGAAGATGACGGTGATTCAGAGGAATAAGTTTCGGGAGGAGACGAGGTTCGCGCTGGGGGAGCTGCGGGACGTGGCGCGCGTCGCGGTGGTGTACGGCGACGCGGCGAAAGTGGAGCGAGATTTGATGGCGGCGACGCCGTATCGACGGCGGTTGGAACAGAGTCGGATTTTAGTCGTGCCCGTGGTCGAGCGCGAGAGCGCGGCGGCGACGTCGGCCGTCGCGGACGTCGGACCGGGACGGTGGGAGCTTTTGAAGGACGTCGTTAAGGCGTTTCCGGGCGCCGGCGCGGGAAGATGGCTCGCGTGGCCGACGCGAAACGACGATTGGAGCGGGTATTTCCGGCGACTGATGGGTGACGCGGCGGCGTCGGGCGGGTACTTGACCATTTCCACGAGCGGCATGATTCGCGGCTCTGGCGTGGGCGCGCCGAATTGGGATGTTTTGTTGAGCACGTTTCCTCGGAACCGGCCGGGGAACAAACAAGATGAAGAGGCGGAGAAAGCGTGGAAACGCGCGACATTAGATTCGTCCGAGGCGCTCACGTCGAAGGAGGAAGGCACTCGAATCGCCTCGGGCGGTGGGCGCGGCGCGATTTCGCAAGCGCTTCCACGCGACGTGCCCGAATTGAGCGAAATCGTCGCCATACACGAAGGCTTTTATCGCGCCCTGGGCGAGGGCGACGAAGAAGCGATGGCGGCTATTTGGTCAAAGAGTAAGACGCGACAGAGCGCGCTGGCGCCGCTTGTCGATAAGGGTGCGCGTCTCGATGGATGGGACGTTGTTTTGCGACCAGATCGCCGACCGCAGGGTATCATAGTGAGCGACCTCGACGTGACGATCGAAAAGGGCCTCGCAACGCTCACTGGATTAGAAACCGTCGCCAATGGCGCGACTCTACTCTGCACGCAGACTTTCGAACGCGATGACACCGATGGTGCATGGATAATGACTGGTCACACGACGATTCCGTATGGCGCCGACGTCGTGGCGAAGGTCGTGTTGCGATGCGACGCGAGCGGCTGCATCGCTTTGCCGGCGAAGTCTGTCGCGTCGAGCGTGCGTTGATGGTGTACAAATTTCAATTCAATCGTTCTAGTGTAGTGTTGTAGCTATCTATGAGCTCCGCGCGGAGCTTTTCGACGTAACGCGACGTTTAGCATTTTTCAGCGTTCGTCGACGTTTACGCCGTTCGCAGTTTGTGTGTTCAATACAGATCGTCGTCATCGTAATATTCGTCATAGTGAATTTCGCCGCCATGTCGTTCATGGCCAACTCCTCCTTTGGTTCTGTCTTCAATCGTGGTTTGCAGTGATCGAACGTAATCGTCAAAATCTTCGACTGCGATGGACGCGAGCTTCAATCCGACAATCTTTTCGCCAAGCGTGGTCTGCGCGCGCATCACTTTCAAATGAGTTTCGCGAACAGTTCCTTCTTCCGTGGCCACCATACCCTTGAATTGGTCATTTATCTGATTCCATACCGGTAACACGGCGCCGCAAATGAGCAGATCGTTCCGGAAACGTTTCCCGGCGTCGCACATCCGCCTCCCTACACCCTGCTTACACGTTTTGCCGTGCACACACGTGGATTTGAAGAAGTCATACCAAAAGTTCCACAGCTCACGAAAACGAAGCACGCCGTCAATATCGGTAAGTTCTACTCTCTTGTAGTTTGCCTGCAAGTTGTCCAGGTCCATCTTTGAAGCGTTGAGCTTATTCGCACGCGTGATCTGCATTTGCGGATTCTTGATCGAATTTTGATTCTGCTGGCCCATGTTCCTAATTTCATGCGCGTAACAGACGTTCGGTCGGTTCGTCTTGGCCATAGTCCCGTACGTCGCGATGTAGAATCCACACAGTCCACGCTGGTTTGATCCTTCGAACAAGGTCTCTCGATTCTCTTCGTAATCGCGCATCATGGCGCACACTTGACGATATTTAACGCCGGAGTCGCTGACCACTAAGCGAACGTTGGTCTCAGCACCAGATGTCGGACACTTGTGAACAACTTTGTTGTGTTCTGGCTTTGAGACGATGCTCTGACCGGTAATATTCGTCACGCCCGAGTCATACTTGCCACGTTGTTTATGATCCTTGATGACGCCTTCAAACGTTTGCGTAAAGTAGTCGAATGCAATTTCTTGCATTTCGATAGGCATCCCGAGAAGACGATTCAAAAATGTGGAGATCTTCAGACCAGAATTTTTAGTTTTGTTGCCTTTGAGTGTAAACCTCCCGTCGCCATTGTCTTCGTCGGCGAGACCGACTTTCACGAGCTCGCCTCGAATGATGTTGATGATGGCGTCAAGCTGCGCCTCCGTGTACTGCACAGTCGGCATGGGATCGGTGTCGCGCTTGAGATCAGAAATCATGCGCTTCAGCGCTTCAGAGCCGTATGCGTTATCTATGTCAAACGCTTGCAGACTTTGGCCGGCGCCGAGCGCGCGTCGATCACCCTTGAGCAAGGCGCCGAGCGAAAGAAGACGTTTGGCTGCACTGGACGCGAAGCGTCGTTCGCCACCGCACGGCGTCATGAGAATGCGATAGAGCGGAGCACTCGACTGATTCGACCGGTGAGAACGACCGAACTGCTGAATCGCCTTATCAGCGCTCCAGGGAAGCTCAAGCGTCATATGGCATCGTCGACGCTGATTTTGGACACGTTTATCCGCCTGGAGAGAAATACCGGTGCTCGCCGCGTCGGAGATGATCGCGATGAGTTTTTCACCTTGTTGGAACTTTCTCTTCTCGGTCATGTTCATCAGCTTGGCGTTCGCGGCGTCCGTATCGTCCATACGCTTTCGAGTCATAATCTTGCCGTTCTCCTGTCGGACCTGATGCAGCTTTCGGCCAGTCATCTCGGCGACGTGCTCGTGTCCACCGCAGAGCGCGATGAGATTGTCGAGCGGATTTGGTGGAAGCTGCAACGAGTCGACCGCTCGAAGCAAAAGAGCGCGGATGTGCACGAGATGCTGGTTTTCGACGTCATCGTCAGGTAATGGTTCGTCCATATCCGAGAGCTCTTCTCGCGCGCCGTCGCTGTCTGAATCTTCCGCGTCTGCGTTGGCGAACTCGTCCTTAAGGTTCACCGGCGCGGCGGCGCGGCGGCGATCTCCTTGAACAGGCTCGGGTTTCACTCGGACAACACCTGCATTCGCGCGAGGCGCGTCGCGCGGTGGAGCGTGATCTGCTGGAACGAAACGGCGTAGTCGTTCAAGAGCGTTCACGGCCGGTTTGGGCGGATCAGGCGCGTTTGCCCGGGAAAAGTGCATCCCAGAGCCAGAAGCGACGGGAGCGTCGGGACGAGCCGGCGCCGGAATATCCATAGTATGCGCGGCACCACTGAGTATCTGACCGTTGCGCGCGAACTCTTCTCGACGTTTCTGCACACTTGAATTGAAAGCATCTCGCGACTCATCATCTGAAGAAGTAAGGTCTATCTCGATGATGTCGACGTCGCGAATTGCGCCGGCAACCTTCTGTCGCGGATTGGGCGGCAGATCCGAACCATCATCGCTCCGAGAAGATCTCTTATTTCCCGACTGTGATATCTGCTGACGATTTTCCACGAGCGCTTGTCGTTCTGGCGGTGGACTCATCGGAGGCGGCAAATTTTCATCGTTCGAACTCGGCGACGGCGCCGCGGCCAAAGCTTCTTCAACGCGTCGACGATTCAACTCTGCCAGCTGACGTTCCTCAGCAATCAGACGATCTCGTCGCGCCTGCTCATTCGCAGCGTTTGCTTCCTCCATGCGCTCGAGATCGCGCATCTGAGCCTCGTTGACCCCATTTCGCGCGCGTCGTTCGATGTCGTCATCCGTCAAATCTAGAAAGTTGCCGGCGAGTTTCGCCGCCTCTAAGCGCTCGGCGAGCACCTCGTCCAGCCCTTTCTCATGCACGACTTCGATGTCATCATCCCTCGCCGCGGCACCAACCGCGTTCGCAGCTGGGACGTTGTCATCAAGCGGATTACGACCAAGCACTTCGACGATGGTTTCTTGCGAGCACCACGTGTTGACGACGCGCACAACATCGGCCAAAACAGTGTCCCAAAGTCTGGCGTTGTTCGCAGACGCGCGGCACGAAGTTGTGGGGAAATTGTTCTTGAGATAGTTCGTGAGCATCTCAGCGGGAGAGCTGACGAAGTCTTCGTCACCTTCATCGTTCGCTTCGTCAGCCATGCGCGTGAGGCTGGCTTCACCAGTGCTCTGAAGTCCGATCACAACAGCCAAGTTTTCCTGCGTGACGGCTTTTCGAGCGAGCTTCGCGAGTTCAGGAACTTTTGCGCATAGCAACATCTGACGGTAAAATCGCTGGTGCGTCGCCCAAAACAATCTGTTGAGCGCTTTGGCGCTCTTCTCGTTCGCGGTCACCCACTCTTCACCGCCCATGCCGCGTAACTTGGAAATCGCTTCGTCAACTTTTTTGAACAAGACCCACAACTCGGTGCTACGATTGTACATCATTTTCAACTCTTCCGAAATCGGACAATCGACGAGTTCAAACTCCGCCTGCTCGTACGAAAGCGTCCTACAAAGATAGCTTCCCGTGGCCTTGAGCCCGCACGCGAACATCTCCAACGCACCCAGACCCGCGCTCTCGAGCTTTTGCAACATGTCGAATGTGTCGGCCCATCCAAAGTGACCCAGGCGCGTCATGTAGCCCAAATTCCTCGGTTCGCTCGCGCCGGTGGCGGAGCAATACAGCACACGCGCGTCCGGAATCGCGAGTTGCAGCGCCACCACACACAAAGCGGTCTTGGTCGGTTTGCCACCCGAGTTGTACAAGTTCTTGGCCTTGTGACATTCGTCAAAAACTATGAGCGGCCCGCGCTCATCCTCCTTGAGCCACGTCACAAACTGCTCCAGTCGGCTGTTCTTGGTGATCATCTTCAGAATCTCGTCATTGTTCGAATACTTGTCCTTCTTGACTTTCGCCGTGCCCTGCGTGAGCAAAGAGTACGTGGAAAACACGACGCCCGAGTCGAGGTGCTCGCTCAAGTCTCCGCGCGGCATCGCCGCGGTATTTTTAGGAATCACCTCAACCTTTGGTTTCGCGTTCAAATCGTTCAAATCCCGCTCGGCGTCGTACCTCAAATCCGCGCTCGTGCTCACCCACAGCACCCGTCTCCCTCCCCGTCGCACGTGTTCGTACACCAATCCCGCGATCTGTCGTCCCTTCCCCACGCCCGCGCCGTCTCCCAAGAAAAATCCCGCCCTTTCATTTCGCTCTCCCGGCAGTCTCTGCTCGTGTCGCATGCACGCGTACGTCACGCACTCCATCTGCAGCGCGCTCAGTCCACCGCTGTCGCACAGATCCCGTATCCCGTGTTCGTACGTCGGCTTCGGCGGCGCCACCTTGGCCAGCGTTCCCGTCTCCACCACCGGATCCGGATGCGGTCCTCCCGCGATCGTTCCGTGCGTCGGCGCGTACCGCTCGTACTCCGCGTCCCTCGCGTCGCCCTCGCCGCTCGCACCGCTCGCGTCCAGCGCGTCGACGCGTCGTCGCGCGTCGTCCTCCTCGTCTCGCGGTCGAGCCGCGTCGACGACGCGCGCGCGCTCTCTTCGCGGCGCGCGCGGTTTCCGCTCGCGTCGCGCCTCCATCTGCCGCGCCGCCAGGCGCTGGACGTAGTCGCGCATCACCTCGTCGTCGCCCGGCGCCGCGCGCATCGCGCGCGCGTCGAACGCGCGACGACGTGTGACGCGACGTTTGAAATTCGAGGCACCGCCGCACCGCGCGACGCGCGCGCGATGCGGCGCGAGACCGTCGCGTGCGCGATCGAGACGGCGGCGCTCGCGGTGCGTCGCGCGTCGCGCGTCGACGCGACGCGCGCGGTGATGGCGGCGCGCGTCGCGGGACGCGCGATGACGGTTCGCGGCGTCGAGGACGCGCGCGTCGCGGGCGTCGTCGCGGGCGTCGCGCACGTCCTGGGCGCGTGCGCGTGGTTCGTCGCGGCCGGGGCGTTCGCGGGAAGCGCGCTCGGCGCGGGCGCGCGCGCGGCGGCGGAGACGGCGCGCGGGACGTGGCGGGCGGCGCGCGCGCTGAGCGCGACGACGACGACGGCGTTCGCGCTCGCGCGCGACGACGGCGACGGCGACGAGAAGACGGTGAAGGAAGCGTTGCGAACGTACGGGGAAGACGTGAAGCGGGTGTTCGTGGACGGGCGCGCGCGAACGGCGAGGGAGGCGAGCGCGCGAGCGGCGGCGCTCGGGAGCGCGGCGGGGGCGTGGTGCGGCGCGTGCGCGACGGCGCTGGATTGGGAGCGCGCGTGGCTCGCGTGGCCGAACAGCGTGTTGCGAGGGATCGAGATAGGACACCTCGTCGGGGCGTGCGCGGCGTGCGCGTACGTCGTCTTGGGGGATGTTTTGGGGCTCGATCCGCGTCTCGCGGCGACGACGACGAAGGCGAAGGCGTCTCGACTACGGTAGCGAAATGTGATTAATGTATCTAGTAGCGTAGTTTTCCTAAAACGCGCGCGCGGCGCGATCAATCTCCGGGTCGAAAGCCGTAGTTACTCTTCGCGGCTTTCGCGAGCGCGTCGTCGACTGACAGCAAAGCCTTGATGCGTTCCGCTTCGCTCGCGTCGCCGACGCGATGGGCGATTTGCAACTTCTGGCGAAGTATCTCTTGCTCGCGCATCACGCTCACGTCGCCGTGCGCGCGAAGTCTGGCGACGATCTCTTTCTGTCTCGCCTCTTCGTCTTTCTTGCGAGCCTCCGCGAGCTCGGCTCGGCGCTCCTCTTCGTCGTTACCGAACGCGCGTCGCGGCGCCGCCTCTTCGTCCCGTCGTCGCTCGCGCCGTCTCTCGCGCGAACGCGAACGCGAACGCGAACGCGAACGCGAACGCGAACGCGAGCGTCGCCTGTGTTTGCGCTTGTGCTTTCTATCCTTCTCTCGCTTCTCCTTTTTGTCGCGGCGCCGTCGCTTTCCGTCGCGTCGCGCGTCCTCCTCCCCGCCTCGTCCCCGTCCCCGTCGCCGTCCTCGCCCACCGCCTCCGTCTTCCTCTTCGAAGAACTCCTTCAACGCGTCCTTCGCCAGCGCGACGTCGTTGTTGAACTCTTTGAGCGCCAGCGCCAGCGTCGTCGCGTTCGCTCTCGGGAACGTCTCGCGTAGGTACCGGTCGGCGTTCGCCGCCGCCTCGCGCGCGCGCTGCTCGGCGTGTCGCACCATCATCGACGGACCGCGGTCATCGTTCGGGTCGCCCGCGCGCGTGAACTGCGCGGACATGTCGAGCGCGTCGCGGTGTGGAGGGCGGCGCCGTCGGTCGCGTCCTCGGCGCCTGTTTTTATTAAAATAATCTATCGTCAGATCGTCGCGCGAACGATCCTGTGACGAATTAATCTACTTCTAACAGCAGCTTGAACATCTCGTACGTGTAGTACCCGAGCGCGGCGGATGGGAGAACTTGCACGCAACTCGGACCGAGACCGGCGTAGAGGCTCTTCAAGCCGGATTCGCGCGCGACGGAGCGAAGCGTCGTGGCCATACTCAGGAGCGCTTTTCGACCGAACACCATGGCGGTGGACGATCGACCGCTTTGCATTTGCATTCGCCGACGGATGACCTCGAATGGGTACGTCGACGCTTCCGAGGCGACGCCCGCGACGGCGCCGTACAGCATCATGTTCTTTTGCTCGATGTTTTTCACAGAATTTTCCTCTGCTTGTTTCGATCCGCTCTTCTTCCGCGTCGCCGCGAGCTCTGCGTTGAGTTGGGCTAATCTGCGGTTCTTTAACCCGTCGTAGACGCTATAATACACCGCCGCGTTCGGAACCATGGACACGAGCGCCGGCGTGATGCCGCGATAAAACGTGCTCGCGCCCTCTTGTCGGTACATCATCTTCACGCACGCGAAGAACGAGCCGTACTTTTCCTTCCCACCCGTCGTGAGCAGTCTCGTGCGCAAAACATCCATGGGAAAACACGTGACGACCGCCGTCATTCCCGCCCCCGCGCCAGCGCACACCAAGCCGATTTTCCTCGCGTCGCTGCCCTCGGGAAAAGTGCGGTTGACGATTTCGCGATACGTGTCGAACGCACAAAAGTTGATCGCCTTGAACGGCGCCGTGCGCGCGATGTTGAGCATGTTCCCTTTCCAAAATCCGAGCGCGCCTTCGGTGCGCAATATCCCCCCCACCATGGCCTCGAGCTTGAGCGTGCTGCGATTCAACAGGTACTCAATCTTCACCCTCTCCAGCGGCGCGAGCACCGTGCGCACGCACACCGTCGCCAGCGTCCCGCTCGCCAACCGCCGACCCGCCTCTTCCTTCCTCGACAACTTTTTCTCTCGCCGCCGCGGCTTCGCGCCCCCCCCGTTCGCCTTGCGCGTCGCGCCGCGTCCCGTCGCCGCCTTCGTCGCCGCCGCGCGCGTCGCCGCCGCCGCCAAAAACCTCCACCGCCGCCCGCCCGCGCCCGCGCCCGCCCCTCCCGCCGTCCCCATCGACGTCGACGACGTCACCGCCGTCGCACGCGCGCGCGCGTCGCGAATCACCCATCCTCGCGTTCGCGTCCGCGTCTCCGCGTCGTCCTCGCGCGTCGCGCGTCGTCGTCCCGACGCCGTCCCGACCCATTCCCGGCCGTCTGACCGCCCGCCGCGTCGTTCGCGTCGCCCGCGCGCGCGCGTTGTCGCGCATACATCGCGCCTCCGTCGCGCGTCCGCCATCGCGCGCGCGCGCGCGCCGTCGTCCGTCCTTCTTCGCGACGCCGCGTCGTGCGTTCGTTCGTCTCGAGACCTTCTTCCCGCTTCGCGGTCGCGCGCCGGTTCCGCGATCGTCTCTGCGAATCCGCGCGCGTCGAGAGCGGTCGCGTCTCTCGCGTCGCGCGTCGCGCGCGCGCGCGCGTCTCGCGCGCGCGACCGCGACGTCGCGACGTCGCGGACCGCGCGATCGTGTATGAAACGCCGTACTTTATGACGCACCTCACGACGCGGTCGGTCCGTGTGTGACGACCGACCGGTCTCGTGACACCCATCGACGGGTCGCGACTCCACGCGAGGGGGTCGCGGGACGGCGACCCATCGCGGGCGATCGACGCGACATCGCGACGCGGACGCGGACGCGCGTCGACGCGGAAGCGCGTCGACGACGCGCGAAACGGAAGCGGATAGGAAAACGACGCGAACGCGCGCGCGACGGCGAAGAGGGGCGCGCGAGCGGCGCGAAGACGACCCGAAAGCGTCGGATAACGAGCTCGAAGATATTTGAATCGAGACGCGAGGCGCGCGCGAGCGCCGAGGGAGGCGCGAAGAAGAGGCGCGGAGGCGGTCGAGCGTCGGCGTGGGATGGCGACGTCGCTCGGCGCGCGCGAGGGCGCGCGGGATGCGGCGGGCGTCGGGCGTGGACGGCGGGGCGAGGGGCGGCGAGCGGACGCGCGCGCGGCGACGACGCGGAGACGCGAGGGACGACGACGACGGGGGCTGGTGGTCGTGAACGGGAGCAAGTATAAGAAGAGTGACTTTGAGATGGAGCGTCAGATCGGTGAGGGGTCGTTCGGGGTGGTGTACGAGGGACGAGTGGGGGTGAACGACGCGCGCGGGTTGCGCAAAGGCGACGCCGTGGTGCTCAAGCGCCCGAAGCTCACGGTCGAGGGCGCGGCGGAGTTGCAGGAGATCGAGTCTTGGATGAACGATCGAGTGAGTCGAGACGCGAAGGGGGCGTGCGCGGAGTTCGTGGGATCGTTTCGCGTGACTCGGGACGATTGGTTGGCATCCGGGACGAACGACGCGTTGAGCAAGGAAGGCTTGTGGTTGGTGTGGAGATACCAGGGCGATCGCACGTTGGCGCAATATCTCGCGCAGCCAGATTATCCCACTGGACTCGCGAAGGCATTACTGGATCGTGATGACGTGTATCGCGGCGACGCTGCGGTGGAACTCGAGATCACGCAACGCGCGATTTCGCAGCTCTTGTCGAGTCTGATGGCGATGCATCGCGCCGGGTTGGTTCATCGCGACGTGAAACCGCACAATCTCGTGCTCGCGAGAGAGCCGACGCCTGAATTTAAAGTGATCGATCTCGGCGCTTGTGCGTGCTTCAGATCTGGGATGAATTTCACCCCGGATGAAACCATCATGGATCCGAAATACGCGCCTCCCGAGGAATTTTTAATTCCGACGGACGACGCCCCCGATCTGCGAAAGATGTTCGCACCTGTCGCGCTCGCGGCCGGTACCACGGCATGGCTATCACACAGACCAGATCGATTCGATATGTATAGCACTGGAATCGTACTAATGCAGCTCGCCATGCCGAGCTTGCGCACGAACAGTGGGTTGCAAAGCTTCAACCGCGGATTGAAAAAGTTCAAGTACGACTTGCAAAAGTGGAGAGAAGCGAACAAAGGTCAACTTAGTCGATCGAAGACGGCTGTTCTCGACGCTGGTGATGGCGCGGGATGGGAGTTGGCGGCAGATTTACTCCGTCCGAGGCCGTACGAAGCCGAGGATGATCAAGAAGCCCGCGAGCGCCCGAGCGCAGAGCAAGCGCTCAAGCATCGCTTCTTCCAAGTCGACCCCACCGAGCTCAAGGTCGAAGTGAAGGAAGGCCGCGGTGATAACTGGGTAGCGGAGACCGCTGGAATGTTGACTGATATGTTTTCGTTAGAAAAACGTATCCAACGCCAGCAAGTCAACATAGCCAAACAATCTACGACGATCCAGCGCATGCGAGACGACGGTGAGGACGCTAAGAAAATCGCAGAGGAGGAAAAGACGCTCGAGAAGATGCGCGTTGGATTACAAGGCTTGGTTCGATCCATGAGCTTCAAGGAAGTCGAAGCGCGCACGACTATGGTTTCCGCAGCGACCGAGTTGAAAAAAGCGGCCAAGGAGAGCGGCGTTGAGACGTCGAAAGAGTACGACGGCTTGCTGTCGAATCTCTCCTCGAACGGCATCGGGACGACACGCATGCAGTCCATCAATGATCGCGTCAACCGAGCCGCTCAGGACACGAGAAAGAGCTTCGATGAAGGCATGAACACGCTTTTGCGCGCGATTCGCCCTAACGCGCCAGATGCCGAAGACGAAGAAAGACAAGTTTCAGAAAACGTTGAGCGAGAAGAAAAGACGACTCCGAAGGCGCCGGCGATGAGAAAGACGGTCGAGAACACAAAGGACAAGGTGTCGTCCATGCTCGCTAGAATTTCCAAGCAAACTCCGGCGAAAGAAGAAGACTCTGAGGCCATTCGGCTTCGCATGGAAGCCATTCAAAATGAAATGAACGCAGTCATCGAAGAAATGGCAGAGATGGAGTCGCGGCTTCTCGCTCAACAGCAAGAGCTCGAGGCACAACAAAAGAATATTTCCACTACGTTCACGCCGCAAGAGACCACCGAAAGCCGGAAGAAGAATGGCTCGAAGAAGAATGGAAGTATTGGTGCCTTCTTTAAAACGAACGGAAAGAAGAACGGTTCGAAGAAGAACGGTTCGTCGTCGTCGTCGTCGTCCTTGGTCGACGCGAACGAAAGCGACACATAGCACCACCGCCCGCAACAAGATCCCAAAATCGATTTATTGTAGCGCCGCATAATAGCCGCATTAGACATTGAACACAACGCAAGCACTTGACGAGAATTCGTGCGACGAGACGAGCGGACGACGATATAATGTGGAATCACTCTTTTCCATAACACTCCGGCTAACGAACGCAAAACGCGAAATCTACTTTTCCGGAATTTCAATGTCCCCGGAATCGATCGATTCTTGCACGTCCGACGGGTCTTCGCCCTCGACGGTGCAGCCCACAGACTTGGCCGTACCGAGAATTTCTTTGACGGTACCGGCGAGCGACTTGGCGCAAGACCTCGGGCGCATAGTGCGCGCGACTTCGATGATGTCGTCCAAAGAGCAGTTGCCCGTGTGCAAGATACCCTTGACCTTTTTGCGGTCTTGGAACGGCTCCTTGAGCGCTTTAATGACTAAGGCGGAGGCCGTCGGCACGACAGACACCTTCGCTTGACGGTTTTGCACGGTGAGCTTCACCGTCACGCGCAAACCCTTCCAGTCCTTGGCGGTTTCCTTCGCGATGTCTTCCCCGACCTTCTTCGGCGACAAACCGAGCGGACCGATCTTCGGCGCGAGCGAAGACGCAGCGCCGACTTCACCGCCGGTGGCGCGCATGAAAATCTCCAAAACGGAGTTCGGGTCGAACTTAGGCGGCATCTTTCTGTGATTTTCGAACGCGCGCGTCATTCGTCAGTCCCTCGCCCTTCCCGCCTCCGTCGCGTCAACCCTCTTCTCACTAGGGCTTTGCGCGCCTCCCCATCGCGCGCGCTTCACCCATCACCCGCGCGCGATCGACCGCCCGCGCGTCGACCGCGCGCGAACGATGATTTTCCCGACCGCATCATCGCGCGCGCGTCATCGCGCGGCGATCGCGCGCGTCACGCGAGCCGTCCGACGCGATCGTCGCGCGCGCCCGCGCGCGATCGACCGCGCGCGCGTTCGACCGCGTC
>MDSW01056524.1_pt1 | contig 12545 bp, 9 predicted proteins | sample 811171 | NCBI WGS metagenome assembly MDSW01 (sample SAMN05326641, study PRJNA326480) | marine metagenome | isolation source: seawater | place: Atlantic Ocean: North West | collected 2012
CCTGCGCACCTTCCGGCACCAGCTTATCGCCATCCAGAAACAGCCGCCCGGCCGGGACCAGATCGACGATCTCCGCCGCACCCGGCGCGAGTTTCACAAGGCTGCCATTCCTCGGCGTGACTGCCTCCGGCACCTGCAACGACTCCGCAAAGATCGCATGCTCCATGATGTGGCGCCGCTCGCCATGCACCGGCACAGCGATGCGGGGGCGGACCCATTGATACATGCGGCGAAGCTCGTCCCGGCAAGGGTGGCCCGAGACGTGAATCTTCTGCGGCACCATGCGCGGCGTGATCACCCTGATGCCCTGATCCGCCAGCGAGTTCTGCAGCGCAAAGATCTCTTTCTCGTTTCCAGGGATCAGGCGCGAGGAAAAGATCACAGAGTCGCCGTCCCGCAGCGTGACATGCTTGTGGTCGCCGCGCGCAATCCGGGTCAGCGCCGCGCGCGGCTCACCCTGGCTGCCGGTACAGAGATAAAGGATGTGCTCGGGCGGCAGGTGACCGGCATCTTCCTCATCCACGAAGTCCAGCGCGGGCGGCAGGATGCCGACTTCCTTCGCGGCACCCGTGATGCGATGCATGCTGCGGCCGACAAGGCAGACCGCCCGGCCCGCAAGTTCGGCCGCTTCAATGATGGATTTCACCCTGGCGACATTCGAGGCAAACGTCGTGACAGCGACGGCGCCCTTCTGCTCTGCGATCAAGTCAATCAGGCCCTGCCGGACACTCTCTTCGGAGCCGGACTCGCCTTCTTCAAAGACATTGGTCGAGTCACAAACCATGGCAAGGACGCCTTCGTCACCGAGCGCGGTCAGCCCCTTGATGTCGGTTTTCGATCCGATCTGCGGATCGGGATCGATCTTCCAGTCGCCGGTATGAAGGATGATGCCCGCCGGTGTACGGATGGCGAGGGCATTGGGTTCCGGAATGGAGTGGGTCAGCGTCACATAGGTAACTTCAAAAGGCCCGGCCTTGACGGTGCCGCCGAGCGCGACCGGCTTCAGCCAGGACGGATCGACGCCCCGCTCTTCCATTTTCGACCGCACCAGCTCCGCCGTGAACGGCGTTGCATAGATCGGTGCCTTGGTCTGCAGCCGCGGATACAGCAGCCCCACTGCGCCAATATGGTCTTCATGCGCGTGAGTCAGGAAGATCGCCTCGATCTTCTCTCCGATGAGATAGTCGGGATCCGCGCAGATCAGGTCGATCCCCGGCGTGTCGAGGCCGCCAAAGGTGACCCCCATATCGGCCAGAATCCACTTCCGGTCATAGGACGGCCCATAGCCATAGGCATTGAGATTCATACCGATCTCCTCACAGCCGCCCAGCGGCAGGAAGACCAGTTCGTTCTCGATGTCCTGTGTATCAGCCATATGTCTCAACTATTCCGGCGGTAAATTTCGAGGAGGCCCCGTATGGTGATGTCCTGATCGTAGTGGTCGATCGTCTCGCTGGCGCCTTCGAACAGGGACGCCACCCCGCCCGTTGCAACAACACTCATTGGCTTGCCGTATTCTTCCTTTATGCGGCGGACGAGGCCATCAATCAGGTCTATATAGCCCCAGAAGACACCGGATTGCATGGCCGACACTGTATCTTGTCCGATCACACGCGGCGGACGCTGGATGGCGATGCGCGGCAATTGAGCGGCCGCGTCATGCAGGGCACGCATGGAAAGGTTGATCCCCGGCGAGATAATGCCGCCCTCAAACCCGCCATCCGCAGCCACGACATCGAACGTTGTCGCCGTGCCGCTGTCGATGACAATCAGGTTACCGGGATAGGTCACATGCGCGCCCAGTGCGCTGACGATCCGGTCAGCGCCAACCTGTTCCGGCCGGTGAATGCGGATCGGCACGCCGGTCTTCAGATCGGGATCACCAATGAACATCGGCTCCAAATTCAGATAGCGCCGGGCAAGGTTCCGGAAGTTGAACTGCGCCTGCGGCACGACCGTGGAGATAACACAGCCCTTGATCTTTCCGAGATCCATGTCGTGCATCTCCGCGAGATGCCACAGCCAGGCCGCGTGATCGTCGGCGGTCTTGGTCGGATCCGTTGCGCTGCGCCACTGGCTCACCCAGTCGGACCCGTCATGGATGCCGAACACAGTGTTCGTATTGCCAACATCAATTGCGAGGAGCATGCCGCTCACCCTTTCCTGATCAGTTCTACGTCGCCAGCCCTTATCGTCTGCTGCGATCCATCCGGCAATCTCAGGATCAAGGCGCCATCGGGGCCCATATCCTCGAAGACGCCTTCCATAACCGTGCCGCCGGGCGATACGCGGACAGTCTGCCCCAGCCCTTCGGCCACTTTCAGCCAGTCGCGGCGGATGATTTCAAAGCCTTCACGCGCATGCGCAAGTCGCGCGGCAAAGGTTTCGCGTAGAGCCGCGAGGACAATGTCTGCTGACGGCACGGCACCGCTCGCCAGCGCCGCAAGGCTGGTCGCTGCCTGCCCGACACTTTCCGGCGAAGAGACGACATTCACGCCGATCCCGGCACAGACCCACAATCCATTCCGGTCTTTGCCAGTCTCGATCAGAATGCCGGAAACCTTGGCACCTTCGACGCGGACATCATTCGGCCATTTCAGGCGTGCGGGAACGCCTGGCAACAGGCGCTCCACCATATCGGATACGGCAAGCGCCGCCGCGAAGGGAATCCGGGAGGCGACCGCAAATCCGCCTGGTTCCCGGAACAGCGCCGAAGAATAGAGATTGCCCGCCGGGGAAACCCAGCCCCGCTCAAGCCGGCCCCGGCCAGCCGTCTGCGCTTCGGCAACCAGCCAGCAATCGGCAAACCCGCCCGCCTTCGCCCTGCGTTTGGCCTCAGTATTCGTACTGTCTATGACGCCGAGATTGTAGACCGGCCAGGTGAGGCTCAATTGGCGAGCCCCAGAGCAGCGACGCTGGCCCAGTCCGAGAGCTTGTAGATGAAGAACATGAACACCACACCCGCGACGAGCGCGCTGAGGATCACGGTCATGGACACCGATCCATCAATCGTCTCAAACCGCTCTGTTGGCTGGTCGAACCACATGATCTTGATCAGACGGAGATAGTATCCCAGCGACACGACCGATGCGAGGACGAGGATGATCGTCAGCGGTACCAGCCCCGCCTCAATACCCGCATTCAGAACTTCCCATTTGCCGAAGAAGCCGCCGAAGGGGGGCAGACCCGCAATCGAGAAGATCAGGATGGAGAGGGAAATGGCCAGCCAGGGGCGCTTGCGCATCAGGCCGCCAAGCTCGTGGATGCCCTCAACCATTCCACCTTTGCGACGCATCGCCAGAACACCGGCAAACAGGCCAAGCGAGGCAATTACATAAAGCGTCATAAAGACCAGAAGCGGACCTGCGCCGAACTCGCGGCCGGCGGCAACGGCAACCATGGCATAGCCAACATTCGCAATCGACGAATAACCCAGCAGGCGCTTGATATTGGTCTGCGTCAGCGCGCCCAGCGAGCCGATGATCATGGAAAGGCCTGCGATGATGGCGATGATCAGCTGCCACTGGTCCATAACACCGCCAAAGACGGTGAACATCACGTTCGCGAACACGACCATGGAAGCCATCTTCGGCGCGGACGAGAAGAAGGCGCCCACAGGCGTCGGCGCGCCTTCATAGACATCCGGCGTCCAGATATGCATCGGCGCAGCAGAGACCTTGAAGGCGAGGCCGACAATCATCAGCACCATACCGAACATCATGCCGATGGACGGCTCAGCCGCGGCAATCGCCACGTATTCCGTGGACCCGGTGAAGCCGTAGACCAGCGACGCGCCATAGAGCAGCATGCCCGAGGCCAGCGCGCCCAGCACGAAGTACTTCAGGCCCGCTTCGGAGGAGCGCGCGGAGTCGCGGTGGAAGGCCGCCATGACGTAAGATGACAGGCTCAGCGTTTCGACGCCCATATAGAGTGTCATCAGGTCTGCCGCCGACAGGATCATCCCCATGCCGAGACAGGCGAAGATCGTCAGCAGCGCGTACTCATAGCGGATCGTGTTGTGGCGCTTCAGGAAACCTTCCGACATGATAAGCGCAAAGCCGCCAATCGAGAAGGACACGAACTTCGCGAAGTTCACGAACGTATTGGTGCGAACGAGACCGTTAAAGGCTTCCCCGCCCTCATAGTTGAGCAACGAGAAGACCGCTGCTGCGAACAGAACAATTGCGCCGAACTTGAAAGACAGGCTGTTGAAGCTGTCCTTCAGGAGTGCACCGAACAGCACACCGAGAAGGCCGGCGGCGGCCAGCCAGAGCTCCGGCCCAATGGCGAGGATCATGGCAGTGTAGTTCAGCATGGGCGATCAGCCTCCCGCCATCAGGTTCAGAACCCGGAGAGCGGAACCTTCCGTAATATTGAAAATCAGATTTGGCGCGATTCCGAACAGTATGGTCAGCAGCGCCAGCGGCACGATGCAGATCAGCTCGATCAGGTTCATATCCTTGATGCCGTTCAGCTCCGGATTGGTGATCTGGCCGAACACGGTGCGGCGGTAGAGCGTCAGCATGTAGACCGCCGAGAAGATCACACCGAGCGCCGCACCGGCGGCTGCCCAGGTTGACGCCTGGAAACCACCAACCATGGTCAGGATCTCGCCGATGAAGCCGGACGTGCCCGGCAGGCCGACATTGGCCATGGTGAACAGCATGAACAGGGAAGCGTAGATCGGCATCCGGTGAACAAGGCCGCCATAGGCCGAGATTTCGCGGGTATGCATCCGGTCATAGACCACGCCGACGATCAGGAAGAGCGCACCGGAGATCAGACCGTGGCTCAGCATCTGGAAGATGGCGCCCTGCACGCCCGCCTCGTTGAAGGCGAACACGCCGAGCGTTACGAAGCCCATGTGAGCAACGGAAGAATACGCGATCAGCTTCTTCATGTCCGTCTGCCGCCACGCGACCAGCGAGGTGTAAACGATGGCGATCACCGCCAGCACGAACATGGCCGGCTGGAACAGCTGGCTCGCATCCGGGAACATCGGCAGCGAGAAGCGGAGGAAGCCGTAGCCGCCCATTTTCAGCAGTACGCCCGCCAGAACGACAGAGCCCGCCGTAGGTGCCTGAACGTGCGCGTCCGGCAACCAGGTGTGGACCGGCCACATCGGCAGCTTCACCGCGAAAGAGGCCATGAAGGCCAGCCACAGCCATGTCTGCACATTCGGGTCGAAAGCGTACTTCTCAAGCTCTTCAAAGTCGGAGCTTCCGGCCGCCTGATACATGTAGACCACAGCGACCAGCATCAGCAGCGAGCCGATCAGCGTGTAGAGGAAGAATTTGAACGCGGCATAGATCTTGTCCTTCCCGCCCCAGATGCCGATGATCAGGAACATCGGGATCAGGCCCGCTTCGAAGAAAATGTAGAACAGCACCAGATCAAGCGCGGTGAACACGCCGATCATGAAGGTTTCGAGCACCAGGAAGGCGACGACGTATTCCGTGACGCGCGTGTTGATCGAATTCCAGCTGGCCAGCAGGCAGATCGGTGTCAGGAAGGTCGTCAGCAGGATCAGCGAGATCGACAGGCCATCGACGCCCATCTTGTAGCTGATGTTCTGGTACCAGGTGTACTGCTCAACCAGCTGGTAGCCCTGCTCCGCCGCATTGAAGTTCGCAAATGCCGCCAGCGAGGCAATGAAGGTCGCGCCGGAAATGATCAGGCCGGCCAGCAGCGCCGTGCGGCCTTCCGCGCCGCCTTCGACGGCATCCCGGCTGCCCGCCGTAGCGGCACGCACCAGCATGATGATCAGCGCGCCTGCCAGCGGCAGGAAGGTCATCGCTGAGAGTATGGGAAAACCGCCCATCAGTTAGCTCCTCCAGCGCGCCACCAAAGGATCGCCCCAAAGACGAGGGCTGCGCCGATAATCACGAATGCATAGTGGTAGAGATAGCCGGTGTGCATCTTCGACAGACGTCCGGCCATGCCACGGGTGACCGCAGACACACCATCCGGGCCGACCCCGTCGATGATCTTCTTATCGGCTTTCCAGAACAGGTTTCCGAGCAGAGCCGCGCCGCGGACCAGCGTCGCATTGTAGATCTCGTCGAAATACCACTTGTTGGAGAACAGAGCGTGCAGGGGGCCACCGCTGTCGGCGATCTTCTTGCCGATGCCCCGGTTGAAGAAATAGGTCATCGTCGCGATCAGGAAGCCTGCAATAGTGACAACCAGCGGCGCATAGATCACCCATTCCGGCACATCGTGGCGGTCGTGGAGAACATGGTTCTCCGCCGCGCGATAGATCGCGCCGGCCCAGAAGGCCTCATTATTGTGATCGACGAACGCGTTGTAGAAATAAACGCCCGCGAAGATGGCGCCCAGGCTGAGCAGTGCCAGCGGCACCAGCATGACCCACGGGCTCTCATGCGGCGTGTGATCATGGCCATGATCGTCATGGCCGTGCGCATCATGCGCTTCGTCATGATGGTCGTCATGCGTTTCCTGACGTGGACCATGGAACGTCATGTAGATCAGGCGCCACGAATAGAAGCTGGTCAGGAAAGCCGCGACGATGCCGAACCAGAATGCCACCTGGCCGAACATGACCTGAGCGGTCGCCCCGGCGAATGCGCTTTCCAGGATTGCATCCTTGGAGAAGAAGCCTGCGAAGCCGATCTTCGAATGCGGGATGCCGAGGCCGATGATCGCGATCGTGCCAATCAGCATGGCAGCATAGGTCCACGGCATGAACTTCGCGAGCCCGCCCATTTTCCGCATGTCCTGCTCATGGTGCATGCCGTGAATGACGGACCCCGCGCCGAGGAACAGCAGCGCCTTGAAGAAGGCGTGCGTAAAGAGGTGGAACATCGCTGCCTCATAGGCACCTACGCCAGCCGCGAAGAACATGTAACCCAGCTGAGAACAGGTCGAATAGGCGATCACACGCTTGATGTCGTTCTGCGCCATGCCGACGGTCGCGGCGTAGAGCGCAGTGACAGCACCAACGATGGTGACCATGCCGGCGGCATATATCGTGTACTCATAGATCGGTGACAGGAGGCAGACGAGGTAAACGCCCGCCGTCACCATGGTTGCGGCGTGGATCAGTGCGGACACCGGCGTCGGGCCTTCCATCGCGTCCGGCAGCCAGACATGCAGGAAGAACTGCGCCGACTTGCCCATCGCGCCGATGAACAGCAGCACGCCGATCAGCTCGAGCGCATTCACATTCCAGTACAGGAACGGAATGGCGAGTTCACGCACCGGCGTTGCTTCATGGATGCCAACCGGCACGACCATGGTATTGTGGCGAACCGCGTCCAGCACCGGACCGAACTCGACTGAGCGGAAGACATAGAAGACCGCCATGATACCGAGCGCGAGACCGAAGTCGCCGACCCGGTTGGTCACGAACGCCTTGATGGCCGCATCGTTCGGCGCCTTGTTCTGATACCAGAAGCCGATCAGCAGGTAGGAAGCCAGGCCAACACCCTCCCAGCCGAAGAAGAGCTGGATGAAATTGTCCGCTGTCACCAGCATCAGCATCATGAAGGTGAAGAGGGAGAGGTAAGAGAAGAAGCGCGCCTTGTGCGGGTCTTCGCTCATATAGCCCCAGGAATAGAGGTGCACGAGACCGGAAACGCCCGTGATCACCGCCATCATGACGATGGACAGCGTATCGACGCGGATGGCCCAATTGGCCTGGAACTCACCGATATTGATCCACGGCATAAGCGTGATGATGTGCTGCTTCAGCTCGACGCCTGTGGTCATGGCGATGAGGCTCGCATGATGCTCCTCGCCGCCCCCGCCTCCGTGTGCTGCGCCACCGATGCCAGCGGCATAGGCGAATAGCTGGAAGAGCGACAGCGCGCCCGCAGACAGGACGACAGCCGTCGTCAGGCTCATCACAACCTTGTCGCCAATCCATTTGTGGACCAGGCCCGTCAGCGCCACGATGCCAGGCGCAAGAACGATATAGATCAGCAGGAAATCCGGAAGCATCGCCCTATCCCTTCATCAGGTCGACATTCTCAACCGAGATGTCGCCGCGATTGCGGAAGTAGACGACGAGAATGGCAAGACCGACCGCCGCCTCTGCAGCAGCAACCGTCAGCACCAGCATCGCGAAGATCTGGCCCGTGATGGTCCCCGAAAAAACGGAAAACGCGATCAGGTTCAGATTCACCGAAAGAAGGATCAGCTCGATCGCCATCAGGATGACGATGATGTTCTTCCGGTTCACGAAGATGCCAACCACCCCGATGGTGAACAGGGCCGCGGACACGGCAAGATAGTGGGAAAGCCCAAGGTCCATTGTGTCAGATCCCCTGCCCCGGAGTGGGGTCCTTCAGTTCGACGGCGTCGCTGCGGCGGCGCGAGGTCTGTTTCGCGATGTTCTGGCGTTTGACGTCCGGACGGTGGCGGAGCGTCAGCACGATGGCGCCGATCATGGCGACAAGCAGCACGATGCCAGCCATCTGGAACAGCAACAGGTATTCCGTGTACATGACCTGGCCGATGGCCTCGGCATTGGTGGCCGCGCCCGGCGACGCATCGAAATTCGATGGCGCCTCGGACACGCCAAACACGGATGCCAGAACAATCTCTGCGGCAAAGATGATGCCGACCAGCATGGCGAACGGCCAGTAGCGCAGCGTCCCCTGCTTCAGCTCGACAAAATCCACGTCCAGCATCATCACAACGAACAGGAACAGCACCGCAACAGCGCCGACATAGACGACGACCAGCAGCATCGCGAGGAACTCCGCCCCGATCAGTACCAGCAAGCCGGCCGACGAGAAAAATGCAAGGATCAGCCACAACACGGAATGCACCGGGTTGCGGGCCATGATCACGGCCAGCGCAGAGACGAGCACGACGGCCGCGATCAGATAGAAAGCGTAGACTGCCACAGCCCTTCAAGGCCCCCTTCTTGGCAGGGCCTCGGCCCCGCAGGTTTCAATTCAGCGCCCTAGCGATAAGGCGCATCAAGTTCCAGATTCTTGGCGATCAGCCGTTCCCAGCGGTCACCATTCGCGAGCAGGCGGTCTTTGTCGTAGAACAGCTCCTCGCGGGTTTCAGTTGCAAATTCGAAGTTCGGCCCCTCGACGATAGCATCGACCGGGCAAGCCTCCTGACAGAAGCCGCAATAGATGCACTTCACCATGTCGATGTCGTAGCGCGTCGTACGGCGGGCGCCGTCGGCGCGCGGCTCTGCCTCGATGGTGATGGCCTGCGCCGGGCAGATTGCCTCGCACAGCTTGCACGCAATGCAGCGCTCCTCGCCGGACGGATACCGGCGCAGCGCATGCTCGCCGCGGAAACGGGGCGAGAGCGGGTTCTTTTCGAACGGGTAGTTCACGGTCGCCTTGCGGCGGAACATTTCCCGCGTCGCGCTGACGAACGCACCGAGGAAATCGGTCAGCAGGGCGCCGCGTATGGTCTGCGCGAGGCTCATGACTGCACTCCCATGTAAACGACATATCCCGCGACCACGAATACGGCGACCAGCGAGGTCGGCAGGAAGATTTTCCAGCCAAGCCGCATCAACTGGTCATAGCGGTAGCGGGGCACGATGGCCTTCACCATTGCGAACAGGAAGAAGAAGATGAAGACCTTGAACATGAACCAGAACAGGCCGGCCAGGCTGACAAGAAACGGCGGCAACTTGCTGATCGTCTCTGCTCCCAACGCCACCGGCCCGTGCCAGCCACCAACGAATAGAATGGTCATCATCGCACACATCAGGACGATGTTGAGATATTCGCCCAGCATGAAGAGCAGGTATGGTGTCGAGCCGTACTCAACCTGATATCCGGCAACCAGTTCAGATTCCGCTTCCGGCAGATCGAAGGGAGGGCGGTTAGTTTCCGCGAGCGCCGAAACAAAGAAAATCACAAACATCGGAAACATGACGACAATCAGCGGAAAGTTCTGAAAGCTGAACGCATGCCAGTTCCAGAAACCGCCATCCTGATTGTTCACGATGTCGGTCAGGTTCATCGAACCAACCAGCAAAATTACCGTGACGATCACGAAACCGATCGAGACCTCATAGGACACCATCTGCGCCGCGGAGCGCAGCGCGCCGAGGAACGGGTATTTCGAGTTGGACGCCCAGCCACCCATGATGATGCCGTAGACACCAAGCGAGCTGATCGCGAAGAGATAAAGTATCCCGACATTCAGGTCCGAAATCACCCAGCTTGTTCCACCAACGGTGCCGGGCGCAACAGGGATCGCCGCCCACGCCGCGAAGGCCAGCGTACAGGTCAGGATCGGGGCGATAATGAATACCGTCTTGTTCGCGCCCGCGGGGATGACGATCTCTTTCAGAAGAAACTTGCCGAAGTCCGCAAAGGACTGAAGCAGGCCGAACGGGCCGACCACGTTCGGGCCCTTCCGCATCATCACACCGGCCCAGACCTTGCGATCGAGCAGCAGCAGAAAGGCAATCGAGAGAAGCAGGACCAGCGTGAACAGGCCGATCTGGCCAAGGACCAGAAGCGGCCCCCAAAGCTGTCCAAGAGACTCGATATAGTTGCTCATCGCGCCCGCCCTACTCCGCTGCCACCGGAGTGTCCAGCGCAGAGCCCAGCGCTGAACATTCCGCCATTGTCTTGGACGCCCGCGCGATGGGGTTCGTCAGGTAGAAATCGTCAAAAACCGGTCCAAATGTCACGGTTGTGAGAGGACCGGACGATGCGATTGGCGCCCTCAGAGCCTCGACTCCTTGTGGCCCCGGCGCAAAACCGAGACCAGAGAAAACCGTGCTTTCGCCTTCGCCACCGCGCAGCGTTTCACGCAGCGCCTCGGCCGTGTCGTAGGGAAGTGTCTTGCCCATGACATCCGACAAGGCGCGGAAGATGGCCCAGCCTTCGCGTGCCTCGCCCTTCGGCTGAACCGCCCGGCCCGTCATCTGCACGCGGCCTTCGGTATTCACATAAGTGGCGACCATTTCCGTGTAAGCGGCGGACGGCAGAATGATGTCGGCGCGGGACGCACCAGCATCGCCGTGAGAACCGACATAGATTACCGTGCCATTGCCAATCTTCGACAGGTTCACCTCGTCTGCGCCGAGCAGGACGACTGTGTCCATGCTGCCGCCGAGAATGTCGGCTGTCGCCTTGCCACCTTCGCCCGGCACGAACCCGGCATCCAGCGCGCCAACCCGGCCGGCGGCATTGTGCAGCACACCAAAACCGGCCCAGCCGTCCTTGATGGCACCCACGTCGTTTGCGAGCTTCAGCGCCTCAGCCAACACGGCTGCGCCATCTTCGCCGCAAAGTGCGCCTTCACCGACAACGATCATCGGTTTCTCGGCATCGGCTAGCACTTTGCCGAACTCGCTGTTGCGGATGTTCGCCAGAGCGTCTGCGCCTGTTCCAAGCCAGTCATGCTCATAGGTCAGGTCTGCGGCAGCGCCGATCCGGCCCACTTTCAGGTCGGCCCAGAGCCAGGTCTTGCGGATACGGGCATTCCAGACAGGTGCTTCCATGCGCGGATCGGTGCCGATCAGCAGGAGCGCGTCGGCATCCTCCACGCCCGCCAGCGTGCCGTTCAGGATGTAACGCTCGCGCACGCCATCCGTGCCATACTGCGCACCCGCCGGGCGGCAGTCTGTGTTCTGCACGCCGAGCGCACGGAACAGGTCCAGTGCGGCTTTCGCCTGCTCGACTTCGATCAGGTCGCCCGCGACGACGCCGATCTTGTCAGCCGGCTTCAATAGCGCAGCCTTTACAGCTGTAAATGCCTCGCTCCAGCTTGCCGGGCGCAGTTTACCGTTTTCGCGGATGTAAGGCTTGTCGAGGCGCTGGCGGGCAAGACCGTCCCACACGAAGCGGGATTTATCGGACAGCCACTCCTCGTTAATTTCCTCGTTCGTCTCCGGCATGATGCGCATCACGCCATCGCCCTTGGCATCGACGCGGATCGAGGCGCCCATGGCGTCCATTACGTCGATGGAGGAGGTCTTGCGCAGCTCCCACGGGCGCGCATTGAAGGCATAGGGCTTCGAGGTCAGCGCGCCGACCGGGCAGAGGTCGATGACGTTGCCGGAAAGTTCAGACGTCAGGCTCTTTTCGAGATAGGTCGTGATCTCGGCGCTTTCACCGCGCGAAATCATGCCAATCTCTTCCACACCTGCCACTTCCGCTACGAAGCGCACACAACGTGTGCACTGGATGCAACGGGTCATGATTGTCTTGACCAGCGGGCCCATATTCTTGTCTTCGACCGCGCGCTTGTTTTCTTCGTAGCGGCTGCCGGCGCGGCCATAGGCCATGGCCTGGTCCTGCAGGTCACACTCGCCGCCCTGGTCGCAGATCGGGCAGTCGAGCGGGTGGTTGATGAGCAGGAACTCCATCACACCATTGCGGGCTTTCTCGACATAAGGCCCCTTGGTACGGATAACCGGCGCGGAGCCGTCCCGGTTCGGGCGCATGTCACCAACCGTCTGCGCGCAGGATGCAATCGGCTTCGGCGCGCCCTCCCACTCGACGAGACACATGCGGCAATTGCCGGCCACCGACAGGCGCTCATGATAGCAGAAGCGCGGAATCTCGGCGCCCGCTTCCTCACACGCC
>MDSW01178021.1_pt1 | contig 12545 bp, 12 predicted proteins | sample 811171 | NCBI WGS metagenome assembly MDSW01 (sample SAMN05326641, study PRJNA326480) | marine metagenome | isolation source: seawater | place: Atlantic Ocean: North West | collected 2012
AATAAATTCATAATTAAGACAAATTATTAGTGATTAAATACCATTTATATTACATACTAAAAACTGAATGACAAAAAAATCAAAAATTGATCATTATACCGATAAAGAAGCATTAGATTTTCATAATAGAGGAAAGTCTGGCAAAATTGAGATTGTTTCTTCAAAATCTTTAACAACTAAGAGAGATCTTTCTTTGGCCTATTCTCCTGGAGTTGCAGTTCCAGTTAAGGAAATTTCAAAAAATCCAGATGCTGCCTATGAATATACAAGTAAGGGAAATTTAGTGGCTGTAATAAGCAATGGTTCTGCGATATTAGGGCTTGGAAATTTGGGTGCATTAGCATCAAAACCAGTCATGGAAGGTAAAGCTGTTTTGTTTAAAAGATTCGCGGACATAGATGCTATTGATATTGAAATAGATAATAAGAACTCAGATGAAATAATTAAATGCATCCAAAATATTGGAAATAGTTTTGGTGGAATAAATTTAGAAGATATTGCAGCACCTGACTGCTTTATAATAGAGCAAAAATTAAGAGAAACCTTAGACATACCAATTTTTCATGATGATCAACATGGCACCGCAATTATAACTACTGCCGCTTTAATTAATGCTTTAGATATTTCAAAAAAGAAAATTGAAGATGTAAAAATTACAGTTAATGGAGCAGGGGCATCTGCTTTGGCTTGCGTAAATTTGTTCAAAAGTATTGGAGCAAAAAATGAAAATATAATTATGGTTGATAGAAAAGGTGTAATTTACAAAGGTAGGGATAATGTTGATCAGTTTAAGTCTGCCCATGCTATTAACACAAAACTCAGAACTCTAAAGGAAGCAATCAAAGGATCAGATGTTTTTTTAGGTTTATCTGCAAAAGATACGGTTACTCAAGATATGATAAAATCTATGGCAAAAAATCCAATAATCTTCGCCTGTGCCAATCCTGATCCCGAAATAAAACCTGAATTAGTAGATGAAGTAAGACCAGATGCAATAGTTGCTACAGGAAGATCAGATTACCCCAATCAAGTTAATAATTTAATTGGTTTCCCATATATATTTAGAGGTGCTCTTGATGTAAGAGCAAAAGAAATTAATGAAGAAATGAAAATAGCAGCGGCCCAAGCTATAGCATCTCTTGCTCGAGAAGAAGTTCCAGATGAAGTGGTAAATGCTTACGGTGGGGAAAGGCCACATTATGGAAGAGAATATATTATCCCTTCAACCTTTGATCCAAGATTGATTAGTAGAATACCTTCAGCAGTTGCCGAAGCAGCAATAAAAAGTGGCGTTGCTAGAATAAAAATAAAAGATATAGACGTATATAAAGATCAACTAACAAATAGACTTGATCCTTCCATGAGTATTATGCAAGGGATTAATGCTCAAATCAAAAAAAATCCTAAGACAGTTGTTTTTGCTGAAGGGGAAGATGAGAATATGTTAAAGGCTGCAGTTGCTTATAAAAATAGCCGTCTTGGCACACCGATAGTGATAGGAAATGAAAAAAGAGTAAAAGAACAGTTAAAAGAAATTGGATTAGATGAAAATTACAACATTAAAATTGTTAACTCAACTAACAAAAATAAAAGAGAATTATACACTAAAAAATTATACAACAAGTTACAAAGAAAAGGTCTTTTAGAAAGAGACGTGGACAGATTGATCAGAAATGATAGGATTATTTGGGGGGCCTCAATGGTTGAATGTGGAGATGCTGATGCAATGGTAACAGGAAATATAAGACATTATGCTGCATCCATTGAAAGTTTAAAAAAAGTCGTGGATCCTAGAGCCGGTGAAACTTTGTTTGGTTTAAATATGCTCATCACACCAAAAAAAACTATCTTCATTGCTGACACACAAGTAAATGACTTCCCATCTGCAGAAAAGTTAACAAAAATTGCAACATCTAGCGTTAGGGTTGCTAGATTATTTGGTTTTGATCCTAAAGTAGCTTTTCTTTCCCACTCTACTTTTGGTAAACCAACTTCTAGAAATACAAAACATGTTAGAGATGCAATTGAACTTTTAAAAACTAAAAATGTAGATTTTGATTTTGATGGAGAAATGCAGCCAGATGTTGCTTTAAATCCCAAATATAAAGAAACTTACCCATTTTCCAAAATAGTAGGTAATGCTAACATTTTGATAATGCCTGCTCTTCATAGTGCAGCTATATCAACCAAACTTATGAGAACTATTGGTGGGGCTAAAACAATTGGACCGCTTTTAATTGGATTAGGATTGCCTATAGAGATTGCTCCTTTAAGATCATCTCCAAATGATATATTAAATCTCGCTTCTGTAGCTGCTTATTCCGCTAATATTATTAATTATAAAAATAAAAAAAATAATTAATTTTTATGTCTACTCAAGTCAGAAACAAGATAAATTGTAGGCACAACTTTTTTTACATTAAATATTGATTTAGCTTCTTTTATAACCTCTTCTCTTTCATCTTCATCAAACGCTATACCAAAAATATAAATTTTTTTGTTAATTGTTTCTAAAGTATAATTTGAAGATTTTATTTTTTTGTTAAAAATTATAGCAGACCTTAATTGGGATGTAATAAGAACATCTGCAGCTGAAGTTTTAAAAGTACTTTTTCCTTTAATTTCAATTGCATTTTTTACTGATCTTACGCCTTTTGTTTCCCAAGCCATTTTAGTAATTTTAATTTTTTCTTCAGGCTTGTCAACTTTGCCTGTTACAAAAATTCTTCCATCCAAAACTTCAACTTGAATTGACATAAAGTATTTTTTTTCTAGAAGAGTTAGTCTGGCTATTAAATTTTTTTGCATTATTGTGTCATCAATTTGCATTCCTACAGTTCTAGGATCAAAAGTAATATTCACTCCCTTGCCAAAAGTCCCTAAATTTTTGCCTCCACAAGAAGATAGAAATAAAAAAATTACTAATAAACTAAGAGTTTTTTTCATTTTTTTTTATATTTAAACAAATTTGATAAACTTTGTTTTTAGAAATCTTTTCTTTTTTTGATATTAGTTCCACAACATCTTTTAGACTATATTTTTTTAAAAATTTCATTGCCTGTTTTTTTATATCAAAATCAAAGCTTGACTCTTGTTTATTATATTTTTTGGAAATTACAATGGTTAGTTCTCCTTTAAGCGGAGAAGAAAATAACCTAATATTTTCTACACTTTCTCTATAAAATGTTTCATGAATTTTTGTAATTTCTCGTGCAATGAAAAGATCTCTTCCAGAAAAATAAGGTTTAAAATTTTTTAAGTAAAAATTAATTTTGATTCCAGGAATAAAGAAAATTATAGAAAAATTTAAATCTTTTAAATTTAATAACACTTTTTTTAGCTCTTTTTCTTTTTTTGGCAAAAATCCATAAAAAATAAATTTATCTTCAAAACCAGATACGCTCATGGATGCCGTGATTGAAGAGGCTCCTGGAATAGGAGAAACGTAGATGTTTTTATTCAAACATTCTTTAACTAATAAATGTCCAGGATCTGATAAAAGTGGGGTGCCAGCGTCAGATATTAATGACAAAATTTTGCCCTCATTTAAATATTCTATAGTTTTATTAAGTTCTTTTTTTTCATTAAATTTATGATAAGGAACTAATTTTTTTTTAATGTTATAATGATTAAGTAATTTTAATGACCTTCTTGTATCTTCACATAAAATAATGTCTGATTTTTTTAAAACTTCTAAAGATCTCAATGTTATGTCTTCAAGATTCCCTATGGGAGTTGAGACAAGATATAAGCCTGGTTTAAAAATACTCATCTAAAATGATTAAAATATTTATTACTGTTTTATCTTATATATTAATATTTCTTAATACCAATTTATTAAGCAAGGAAGATAGAGACAAACTTAAGATTGGTCTATTGGTACCTTTTTCGGGTGAATATAAATATCTAGGAAATTCATTGCTTCTATCAACTCAACTTGCTTTGGACGAAATAGGAGATAGCAAAATACTAATCATTCCAAGAAATTCAGGTTCAAAAAATAAAGCGCAATTAAATAAAGCAATAGAAGAAATTATTGAGTCTGGTGCCAAAATAATAATAGGCCCAGTAGACTCTGATAATTTTGAAGAATTAAAAAAATATAAAGATACAATTTTTATCTCATTGTCTAATAAAGAGCCTGAAATAAAAGAAAACATTATAAGCATTGGAATAAGCTTAGATTCACAAATAAATGCTTTGGAGGAATTTATAATAAATCAAAAAAAGAAAAAAACTATAATAATGTATCCAAAAAATCAGTACTCAAGTCTTGTAGAAAAGAAAGTTAAGAAAATAAAATTAAAAAATTATAAAATATTTAAATATAGTCCAGATCCAAAAATTTTAACTGGGGAGATTGAAAAATTAACAAATTATTCACAAAGAAAAAGAAATTTAGAATACAGAAAAAAAATTCTTAGTGAAAAGGAAGATCCACAGTCATTAAATGAACTAAAAAAATTAGAGCAAAGATACACGCTTGGAAAAGTAAATTTTGATTCTGTCATGATAATTGATTTTGGAAATAGTCTTAAAAGTGTATTGGCGTCTTTGGCCTTTGTAGACATAAATGACAAAGATGTTTTATTTACAACTGTAAATCAATGGTTTGACAAAAGCATATTTTATGAAAACTCCGTAAACAATTTATATTATCCTTCTGTTAATTTTGAAAATTTTAAAAATTACAACAATAAATATATTAGAACATTTGATTTGGAACCTAATGAAATTACCATTTTATCGTATGATGCTTTAGGCTTAATCTACTATATTTGGAAAAAAAATAACGGAATAAACTCAATTAATGATTTCTTTATCAAAAGTAAGATAAAAGGAAAAATAGGTAACTTTATGTTTGAGGGCGGAAAAGTGTCTCAAGAGTTAACTATTTATAAAACAGAAAACAAAAAATTTATAAAATATTAGTCTTTTTTTTTAGTTTTTTATAGGCAATATATCGATGGTCTATAAGAATTTTTTTTCTTTTTAACATCTGGGCAAAAGTAATTTTATGGTTTTTTGGAATAAAAATGGGATCATAACCAAAGCCATTTTTTCCTAGAATTTTATTGGATATATTTCCATTAATTATACCTAGAGAACTTATGCTTTTTCTTTTAGAAAAACGAATTGTTAAGCTACATACAAATTGAGCTCTAGTATTTTTTACTTTCTTTTTTTTATTTTTTTTTTCAATAATTTCAATAATTTTTTTCATAGCATTTTTAAAACCTCCATATCTCTTTGCCCATCTAGATGAATAAATTCCAGGTTTGCCATTAAGACAACTAATTGATAATCCGGAGTCATCTGATATAGAAGTAATTTTTGAAAATTTATAAAAATAATCAGCTTTTAATTTAGAATTTTCTAAAAAAGTTTTTCCACTTTCTTTTGGAGACTTTATACCGAACTCGACAGGTGATAATTTCTTTAGCTTTTTGGGCAATAAATAGCTTAGTTCTTTAAACTTCCCTTTGTTGTGTGTTCCTATCAAAATTTTTTCAATTTTTTTCATATATCTCTAGTAATTAAATTTTTAACCCCTATATAACAAATATGGAAATCAAAAAAGACAAAAAAACTAATAAAAATAAAGCTGATCAGGAATTAAAAGAAAACCAAAATTCATCTGAAAATGAGGAAAAAAATCAAAAAAAAGATTTATCCATAGAAGATAAGTTAAAAGATACAGAAGACAGACTTTTAAGAACTCTTGCGGAATTAGAAAACCAAAGGAGAAGGTTTGAAAAAGAAACAAAAGAAGCGTTTGAGTTTGGAGGTTTTAACTTTGCAAAAGAAACTTTATCACTATTAGATAATCTACAAAGAGCTCAAACATCTATAAAAAATGATGAGAATTTAAAAAATAGCAAAGATCTAGAAAAGTTTTTGAAAAATATAGAAATAATTGAAAAGGACTTAGTTTCAATTTTTGAAAAAAATAATATTAAGAAAATTAAATGCTTAAAAGAAAAATTCGACCCTAATTTACACCAGGCAATGCTAGAAATAGAGAATGATGCCGAAGAACCTGGAACTATCATGCAAGAAATACAACCTGGCTATATGTTTGGAGAAAGACTTTTGAGACCCTCTTTTGTTGCGATTTCTAAGAAAAAAACACCAATTAACAAGGAAAAAAATTAAAAAAAAAGAATTAAATGACTTGTAGAACAAAAAAAAACACCCATATAAAAGACAAACAAAAGGATAAATATAATGAGCAGAGTAATAGGAATTGACCTAGGAACAACAAATTCGTGTGTTGCTATCATGGAAGGTTCTCAAGCAAAGGTTTTGGAAAATTCAGAAGGAACAAGAACAACTCCGTCTGTTGTTGCTTTTTTAGATAATGAAGAAAAATTAGTTGGTCAACCAGCAAAAAGGCAAGCTGTAACCAATCCAGAGAATACTATTTTTGCAGCTAAAAGGTTAATAGGAAGAGTTTTTGAAGACAGTTCAGTTAAGAAAGATGTAGAAAGAGTTCCTTTTAATATTATTAAATCTGAAAAAGGTGAAGCTTGGGTAGAGGGAAAAGGTAAAAAATATTCGCCATCTCAAATATCAGCATTCGTTTTACAAAAGATGAAAGAAACTGCAGAAAAATATTTAGGTCAAGCAGTTACTAAGGCTGTTATAACTGTGCCTGCTTATTTTAACGACGCTCAGAGACAAGCAACTAAAGATGCTGGTAAAATTGCAGGACTAGAAGTTTTAAGAATTATCAACGAACCTACAGCTGCATCATTAGCTTATGGTTTAGATAAAAAAGGTGGAAAAAAAATTGCAGTTTACGATTTAGGTGGAGGTACGTTTGACGTATCTATTTTAGAAATAGGAGACGGAGTGTTTGAAGTTAAATCTACAAATGGAGATACTTTTTTAGGTGGAGAAGACTTTGATGACGAAATCGTAAACTATTTAATTACTGAGTTTAAAAAAGATAATGGTATAGATTTAAAAAATGACAAACTTGCACTACAGAGATTAAAAGAGGCCGCCGAAAAAGCAAAAATAGAACTATCTTCAGCAACACAAACTGAAATTAATCTTCCTTTTATAACTGCTGACAAAACTGGTCCTAAACATTTAAATTTGAAATTCACTAGGGCTAAACTTGAAGCTTTGGTTGAAAATTTAATAGAAAGAACATTGGCGCCGTGCAAAACAGCATTAAAAGATTCTGGTTTTTCTGCAGCTGAAATTAATGAGGTAGTTTTAGTTGGTGGTATGACTAGAATGCCAAAAATTATAGAAACAGTAAAAAATTTCTTTGGTAAAGAACCTAATAAAAGCGTTAATCCTGATGAAGTAGTTGCTATGGGAGCCGCTATTCAGGCTGGCGTATTACAAGGCGATGTCAAGGATGTGTTGCTTTTAGATGTTACGCCTTTGTCTTTGGGTATTGAAACTTTAGGTGGGGTATCCACAAAATTAATTGAAAAAAATACTACTATACCAACAAAAAAAAGCCAGGTTTTTTCTACGGCTGAAGATAACCAACCTGCTGTTTCAATAAGAGTTCTTCAGGGAGAAAGAGAAATGGCTGCTGATAATAAAATTTTAGGAAATTTTGAATTGGTTGGAATACCAAATGCTCCTAGAGGAGTTCCTCAAATAGAAGTAACTTTTGATATAGATGCAAACGGAATAGTTAATGTTTCTGCAAAAGACAAAGGAACTGGTAAAGAGCAAAAAATTCAAATTCAAGCATCTGGTGGTTTATCAGAAGAAGAAATTAAAAAAATGGTAAAAGAAGCTGAAGCCAATAAAGATGCTGATAAAAAGAAAAGAGAAACTGTTGATACAAGAAATCAAGCTGATAGCATTATTCATACAACAGAAAAAAGTTTAAAAGAACATGGTAATAAAATTTCTGCAGAAGAAAAGAAATCGATAGAAACGGGTATATCTGACTTAAGAAATGCTCTCAAAGGTACCGACAATGAAGAAGTTAAAAAGAAAACTCAGAATTTAATTCAAGTTTCCATGAAATTAGGTGAAGCAGTTTATAAAAGTCAGCAAAAAACACAATCTGACAAAAATGATAGTGGTAAAAAAGCTAAAGGTGAAGACAAAGGAAAAGAAAATGTCGTTGACGCGGATTTTGAAGACGTAAAAGAAGATAAAGAAAAAAGCGCCTAAGATATAATACAAAAGGAGACGTCCTGTGGGAAAGAGAGATTATTATGATATCTTGGGTGTTAACAAATCTTCTTCAAAAGAAGACATAAAAAAAGCCTACAGAAAATTAGCACTTAAATATCATCCAGATAAAAATAAAGGTAACAAAGCTTCAGAAGAAAAATTTAAAGAAGCTAGTGAAGCCTATCACGTATTATCTGACGAAAAAAGAAAAGCCAATTATGATCAATTTGGACATGCTGCATTTCAAGGTGCAGGTGGTGGACAAGGTTTTGCAAATTTTGATTTTTCATCGTCGTTTTCAGACATTTTTGAAGATTTTTTTGGAGACAGTTTTGGAGGTAGTTTTGCTGGCTCTTCAAGGAGATCTAGTAATAGAGGAAATGATTTGAGATATGACCTAAATATAAGTCTTGAAGAAGCATATAAAGGTTTAGAAAAAAAAATTAGCTATACAACTTATAAAAAATGTAAGGATTGTTCTGGAAGTGGTGCAGCAAAGGGTTCTAAACCTATCACCTGTAGTTATTGTAATGGAAAAGGAAAAATAAGATCAAATCAAGGTTTTTTTACTATTCAACAAACCTGCCATCATTGTAGTGGTTACGGAGAAACAATAGGAAAACCTTGTGGCAATTGCAATGGCAATGGAAAAATTCAAAGTCAAGAAAACATTTCAGTTAAAATTCCAAAAGGTGTTGATGATGGAACGAGAATAAGATTGTCTGGCAAAGGTGAGGCTGGAACAAAAGGTTCAGGATCTGGCGATCTATATTTATTTATATCAATAGATTCTCATAATATTTTTAAAAGATCAGAAGAAAATTTATTTTATGAGTTACCTATAACATTTTCTGATGCTGCATTGGGAACAACTGTGGCTGTTCCTTCTATTGATGGAGGAAAATCTAAAATTAAAATACCCCCTGGAACGCAACATGGAAAACAATTAAGATTAAAAGAAAAAGGCATGCCTATTTTGAGAAGAAATGCTTTTGGAGACCTATATATTAGAATTGTTACTGAAGTTCCAACATCATTGTCTAAAAGACAAAAGGAGCTTTTACAAGAATTTAAAGAGATAGAAGACAGTAAGCCAAATCCTATAATTAAAAATTTTTTTGAAAAAGCTAAAAAATTCTGGAATAATTAAATTTATATTATGAAAAAAATTAACTTAGCTATTACTGGATGTTTGGGAAGAATGGGTCAGCAACTTATTAGATCTTCTAAAACTGTCAAAAATTTTAAGCTTGTTGCTATTACAGAAAATAGAACGATTAATAAGAAAATGTCAGGATTAAAACCACAATTAAATTCTAAAAATGCATTTAAAAATGCAAATGTGATTATTGATTTTACGGTACCAAAATGTACGCTAGAAGTGCTAAAAATTGCTTCTAAATTAAAAAAAAGAATGGTTATTGGAACTACGGGTTTTTCTAAAAAAGAAGAAAAATTAATTAAAAAATATTCTAGAAAAATACCTATACTTAAAGCTGGTAATATGAGTTTGGGAGTGAATTTATTAATGTATTTAACTGAAATAACCTCAAAATCTCTTGGGAGAAATTTCTTAAGCAAAGTTTTTGAAACTCACCATAGACACAAAAAAGATTATCCGTCTGGAACGGCTTTTATGCTCGGAAAAGGAATAGCTATAGGAAAAAATAAAGATTTTTATAAATTAATTGGAAAAAAATATCTAAATAAAAAATCTTTTCCGTACGGTAGAAAAATTAATTTTAATTCCTTAAGAAAAGGCTCGGTTATAGGCAAGCATGAAGTTTCATTTTCTAGTGGTAAAGAAATGATTACCTTGAATCATGAAGCTTTTGATAGAGCGCTTTTTGCTGAAGGCGCATTAACTGCAGCAAGATGGATAGTGGGAAAAAAACCAGGCTTATATTCAATGAGAAACGTTTTGAATTTCAAATAAATTTAAGTGAATAATAAAAAAAAGTCTAAAAATATTCTTAAGATTTTAAATAAGATTTATCCAAGAGTTGCAATACCTTTAAAGCATAAAAATTTATTTACTTTATTAGTTTCTGTAACTTTGTCTGCACAAACTACAGATGTTAATGTAAATAAAGCAACAAGAAAAATATATCCAAAATACAATAAGCCTAAACATTTTGTAAAATTAGGAAGAAAAAAAATTGAAAAATTAATAAAGACCTTAGGTTTTTATAGAAACAAGGCTAAAAGCATATATTTACTTTCAAAACAATTAATAGAAAAGCATGAAGGAAAGGTCCCTGGAAATTTTGAAGATCTTGAAAACTTGCACGGGGTAGGTCATAAAACAGCAAGTGTGGTGATGTCACAAGGATTTGGATATGCTGCATTTCCTGTGGACACTCATATTCATCGTTTGGCACAAAGATGGGGTTTGACCAATGGTAAAAATGTTGTTCAAACTGAAAAAGATCTGAAACGATTATTTCCAAAAAAATATTGGAACAAACTTCATTTACAAATAATTTGGTATGGAAGAGAATATTGTAAAGCAAGAGAATGCTATGGTCTAACTTGTAAAATCTGTACTAGTTGTTATCCTAATAGAAAAAAACCAGTTAAAACAAAGAAAGCTTAATATGAAAGTTGTAGGAATAGGAAATGCAATAGTCGACGTTATTTGCAGAGTGGAAGAAAGTTTTTTAGCTGAAAATAAGTTAATAAAAAGTACTATGAAACTTGTTGAAGAATCTGAATTCAAAAAACTATTATTAAGTTTAAAAATTGAAAAAACAATTGCCGGAGGATCTATTGCTAACTCTATTGTTGGACTCTCGCAATTCGGAAGTGAGGTTGGTTTTATTGGTAAAATTAATGATGACGAATTAGGTAAAAAATATGAGGAAAGTCTAAAAAAAGAAAAAGTAAAATATTTTTATAAAAAAAAGAAAGAAAAATTATCAACGGGAACGTGTTTGATTTTAATTACGCCAGACTCAGAAAGAACAATGTGTACTTTCCTTGGCACTGCAGGAAAAATAAATGAAAATGATGTTGACACTAATACAATACAAAAAAGCGAATTAACTTTTTTAGAGGGTTATCTTTGGGATAAAGGAGGTCCAAAAAAAGCTTTTGATAAAGCAATTGAAAATTCAAAAAAAGTTGCAATGTCGCTGTCAGATGTATTTTGTGTAGAAAGGCACAAACCATATTTTTTAGACCTAGTAAAAAACAAATTAAACATTACATTTGCTAATGAACAGGAAATATTATCTTTAATTAATACAAAAAACTTTAATGAAGCAGTTACTTTTGCCAAGCAAACTAAAAAACTAATTGTAATAACTCGAGGGGATAAACCAAGTATGGCAATTAATGGAGATGAAGCTTATGAATGTAGCACTAAACAAAATCTGAAAATTGTTGATTTAACAGGGGCGGGTGATCTTTTTGCTGCGGGTTTTCTACAAGGTTATATTAATAAACTTATGATTAAAGATAGTCTTCAGATGGGAACAGATATGGCAGCAAAGATAATTCAAAAAATTGGTGCTAGATTAAATTAATTTTTTTTTTTCTCTTAAAACTTCCTTTTCCTTTTTTTGGTTTAACAATTCTTTTTCTGTATTTTTTTGTAAATAAATCTACTGCAATTTTATTTCTTTTTTTCAAATTAAATAACCATCTTTCGTGTTAACAATAAAGTTGTCATCTTTAAATTTATTGTTAATCTTTTTTCTTAAACGGTAAATATGGGTTTCAACAGTATGTGTGTCTGCATCGGAAGCATATTTCCACACCTTTTCCAATATAGATTTTTTTTTAACTGGTTCTTTGTTGTTAAACAAAAGTTCCAATAATTGAATTTCTTTTTCTGTAATAATAATAAATAATTTATCTTTTTTGAGTTTTTTCTCATTTTTGTCTAAAATATAGTCTTTTATATTTATTGAAGAATTTAAAGAAAATTTTTTTTTTGTATTAACTTCGTTTACTTTTTTATTAAACTCAATAATCTTTATAGGTAAATCAATTTTTTCATCATATTTAAAATTAGAAGAATATTTGGTTCTAGAAACCAATATTTTAATAATATTAATTTTTTCTAGGGACTTTGCTAGTGTATGATCCCTCAATATATTTTCATGCACTAATACTCCGTCAAAATCGTTAAGATCATTATTTGTTTGATTATTTTTTGATAATGTTAAATTAAAATCCAAATGTTCTTTAAGTTCATCTAATGAATTGTTAAAATCACTTTCGGCAAAGCAAAGAATATTAATTTTGTTATTATTATGCATATAAAATTAAAAAATAAAAAATTATACTTTGGTAATTATAAGATAAAATGTGCCATTGGTAAAAGAGGAATTTCAACAATAAAAAGAGAAGGTGACTGTTATACACCAAAAGGAGCCTTCAAG
>MDSW01124586.1_pt1 | contig 12544 bp, 9 predicted proteins | sample 811171 | NCBI WGS metagenome assembly MDSW01 (sample SAMN05326641, study PRJNA326480) | marine metagenome | isolation source: seawater | place: Atlantic Ocean: North West | collected 2012
AACAAAGGCGTAATGCATTAGACCAATATCAGCATCGTAAATTAGATTCTTAATAAGCATACATAGCCTCCAAAATCAGGCTTCAAGATTAACCTAGGGCCAGTATAGCTAATGATATATATAAAATATTTCCAATTAAGCTTCTAAAATAATACTGATAAGAACTACTATATCTAGGACATCAACGAAACCGTCTCCATTATAATCAGAGCACCAACTACACTCTCCTGAAAGAATACAGTTAACGGTTGAAACCACATCTAATATATCTATAACTCCATCAAAGTTTACATCTCCATCAAGCTCGGAGCATTCACCACATATTGAGGTATCCTGATACCCTATCTCATCTACAGATAGACACTCAGGGTATTCTGGACAAAATTGATTATCAGATAGGTCAACTGAATAATATTCACAGAAAACATCAGGTAGATCCCCTGTTAATTGGTTGTTATTTAATAATAAAAAAAATAGATCAAGGCTTTGCAATTCAGCTGGAAGGGTACCTGTAAGGCTGTTACTAGATAGGTCAAGCTGATACAATAAAGACTGATCACCTAAAGCTGAAGGGATTTGACCAGTTAACTTATTATTATTTAAAATTAAATGAACTAGATCGAGGCTACCTAGATCGCTTGGAATTTCACCCGTTAAATTATTGTATGATAGATCTAAAAAATAAATTGAAGCCAAGCTATTTATTCTTGATGGAATGTTACCCGTTAATTGATTGTTAGATAGTGAAAGAAAAGTTATGTTTGTCAGGTTTCCAATATCAGCAGGTATCTGTCCAGCAAGTTGATTATCACTTAATGATAAGCTCTCTAAGTTTTCTAGCCCCATTAAACTCAATGGAATCTCTCCTGAAAGTTGATTACCACTTAATATCAATTGAGTTAAACTGCTTAAATTTGAAAGCTCATCCGGGATAGGCCCTTCAAGTTCATTATTACTCAGGTTTATACTTTGTAGATTTTCCAAGCTGCCAATTTCTAAAGGGATCTCTCCATAAATATTTGTATTGATACCTAAAGAATCAGAGATATCCAGATCATTATCATATATCCATAAACGGACTAAACTTTGTAAATTTTCTATACCAGATGGAATCTCTCCTATCAATCCACAGTCTGATATGTTTATAGAACTTAAATTAGTTAATTCGATAATATTCTGTGGAAACTCTCCAAGGGAGATATATGAAAGATTAATCTCAATAGTTTCTTCAATTGAGAAGCATCCAGAGGGCATACACCCATTAGATGTATAATAATAACCATAAATATAGTTACAGTCTCCCCAACCAAGATCTACCTCTCCATCTTCACATTCTAAGGTCCATACTAGGCCAAAAAATGAAACCAAAAATAAAGATTTTATGATTTTCAAGGTATATTTCATAGACTAATATACACAGGCTTTAGAACAATGTCAAATTACATGGATCACATCCACCTTGGATAAAGGGTAGGTTTATATATTATTAAAGGTTAGCTGCTTAGAACTATATTGATTAATTGAACTATGTCTAATATACTTATAGAACCATCGGAATTTAAATCTGCTGAGCTGCTATATTCTCCACTTAGTACAAAATTAACTGTCAAAATAATATCTTGAATATTAACCAAAGAATCTCCGTTAATATCACCTGAAATTGATCCCTCACAATCTATATTAGTACTGTACAAAGATGCAGATGATGGCTCAACAAGTAATAGTTCACAAACAGAAGCATCTTCTAGTACTTGATAATTAAGCCAATTTAAAGCATACTCTGCGACCTCTCCATACGGGTATGCCGCAAAACCATGCCCACTTCCAGCTCCTTCAAACAAAATTTTATCTGTTGTTGAGGGCATATTTTCATATACATCTTGACCAAGTAATCCCTCATATGCCTCCAACTCATTGACTTCAACTTCACCAGCAAAAATAAGTGAAGGGACCGAATGCTCAATTAATTCTGGAACTAAACATATACAGTATACAACGCCATCATAAACTTCACCTGGACATAGATCACAATCTTCAAATAAAACTGTAGGATTTAATGAAATAACAGCTTTGATTGAACCATCAATCATTGCAGCATCATGAGATGCCCCTCCACCCATTGAATATCCAGAAACAGAAAAATTATCTGTATCAACTAAGCCATACAAAGGTGATCCAACCCTTGAATGCTCCTGGCGAATACTTTCTATACCATCAACCAAACCTTCACCTCTTTGATAATGAGAGTCATTTATCTCATCATTTGGACCAATTCTCATAGCAATAAATCCGTGAGATGCATAGAACTCAGCCCAGCTAGACATCTCTGAGCTTCCACCTCCAAAACCCGGAGTTAGTACAATACTTTTAAATGGCGCTTCAGCTCCAATTGGATAGTAAACAACACCATCCCTATAGTCTGGACCATTTCTCAGTCCCTGGGATTCTGTTATTGTAGAATATTCATATGGACCATCACTAGTCCCACCACCACCAGTAGATCCTCCAGAACCACCAGATCCACCTCCAGTTTCTTGACACTGGCCAGTCTCATCATTCCATTCACAAAAGCTAGACCAATATAAACAATCACTATAATTAAGTTCATAGCATTCTGCGTAAATATTTGTTAAAAAAAAGATTAAATAAAAATGTTTAAAGATATAGCGCATGTTTAGTCCTAAAATTTATATTAATTATTACTGCTAAATTTATTTAAAGAAATTTATTTTATATATATTTTTTACATAGTGTTACATTAATAGAAGAGAAATGATTTTAAATTTGAATATGATAAAAGTATTGTTAAAAGCAATGTTGATAATCAGTTTATATAGTTTACTATTTTCTACAGATATCTATATAAATGAAATAATGTCATCCAACCTAACTACCATTTATACTTCTAATGGAGACACTCCAGATTGGATTGAACTTTATAACTCTTCTGATTATAATATTAATTTATCAGGTTATGGTCTATCAGATAATTTAGATGAACCTTTTAAATGGATTTTTCCAAATACCAATATAGGACCAACAGAATATCTACTTGTTTTTGCATCGGGTGATGATATAACAATAAATAACCATTGGGAAACAATAATCGATTGGGGAGATACCTGGAAATATTTAGTTGGAAATGCAGAGCCCTCTATATACTGGAGAAGGCTAGAATTTGATGATAGTACTTGGAGCGATGGAGCAAGCGGGTTTGGATATGGTGACAATGATGATATGACTGTTATACCTCAAACTATATCGGTATACCTAAGAAAGACTTTTGAAATTGAAGATCTAAGTAATATTTTAGATATGGTTCTTCATGTTGATTTTGATGATGCATTTGTAGCCTATATAAATAACATTGAAATAGCCCGTGCAAATATCGGGACCCCTGGAGTACCACCAAGTTTTAATCAAGGTGCTAATGAATGGCACGAGGCAGCTATTTATAGTGGAGGACTACCAGATAGATTTGATTTAGACAACTACCTAAGCTCACTGCAAAATGGACAAAATATTTTAGCAATTCAAGCACATAACTACGATCAATCATCTTCAGATCTAAGTATAATTCCATTTCTAACATTGGGTATGGAGAATGCGCCCAACAATCCTCAAGGATCAGCTGAAATTTTAAACTTTGAAAATTCAAATTTACATACAAATTTCAAAATATCTAGTTCTGGTGAAGACATACTAATAACACGTCCTGATAATGTTATAGAAGATCATCTTGAATCAATTCAAATACCTAGCGATGTTTCTTTTGGACGTGATATTGATAATTTAGATAATTTACTTTTTTATTCTAGCCCAACACCTGATGCTCCAAATTCTACACAGGGCTATAATGAATTTTGTGGAGTCCCTGATTTTTCTATTGATGGGGGGCTATTTTCTGGAAGCGTAAATCTGAGCCTAAGTTCAGATCTTAATGATTTTAATATTTACTATTCACTGGATGGTTCTGATCCTACATCTGAATCATTATTATATACCAATGAAATTCAAATTTTAGAAACAACAGTTATAAAAGCTTCTATTATATCTAATAACTGCTATAGCACAAGTTTTAAAACCCAAACCTACCTTATTAATGAAGCTGCCAATCTTCCTATAATCTCTCTATCGACAGATCCAGAAAATCTATGGAATAATGATACGGGTATATATGTTCTTGGTGATAACGCTTCTGATGACATCCCATTTTTTGGTGCAAATTTTTGGGAAGATTGGGAAAAACCATCGCACATCGAATTTTTTGAAAGTGATGGAAGCCTTGGTTTTAGTTTGGATGTCGGAATTAAAATTTTTGGCGGATGGAGCAGGGCAAATGCGCAAAAGTCATTAGCTATTTTTGCAAGATCAGAATATGGTTCAAATAAAATAGAATATAAAATTTTTCCAGAAAAAAACATTGAAAGTTTTAAATCAATTGTTCTTAGGAATTCAGGCAATGATTGGTACAGTGGTAATAACTGGAGTACCAACTCAATGCTTAGAGATGGAATGGCAACTGGTTTAATGAATGATAGTGGTGTAGACCATCAAGCATATCGACCTGCTATTCTCTATATTAATGGTGAGTATTGGGGTATACACAATATACGAGAGAAAGTTAACGAAGACTTCCTTGCAGCAAACAATCCAGGGGTTGACCCTGATGAACTAGATCAATTGGAACTATCAGGTGAAGTCGTTGAGGGTAGCAATACAGACTATCTCAATCTAATAAACTTCATAGAAAACAACTCTTTAGAGCTATCAGAAGACTACTCATATATTAAAGAAAAAATTGATATAGATAATTTTATTGATTATAATATTGCGCAAATTTTCTATGCAAATACTGACTGGCCAGGAAATAATATTAAATTCTGGAGACCACATATTGAAGGTAGTAAATGGAAATGGATTTTGTACGATACAGATTTTGGATTCTCACTTGTTCAGTGGTATGGTCACAACACTTTAGAATTTGCCTTGGATCCAAATGGCCCGGGATGGCCCAATCCTTCATGGTCAACATTTCTACTAAGAAGCCTAATGGAAAATCCTGATTTTCAAAATCAATTTATAAGCCATTTCTGTTTTTATCTAAGTTCACGATTTTCTACTGAAAATGTTCATGATCATATAATTAATACTATTTCTAATATAGAAAATGAAATGCCAAACCATATTAATAAATGGGGTGGGAATATGAGTCAATGGTACCAAAATTTAAATACAATCATCACATTTGGAGATTTACGTACAAATAATGTTTATACTCATTTACGATCGTATTTTGGACTTTTAGAGATATCAGAGATAACTATTTCAATTTATCCCGATGAAGCTGGTTCTATAATAACTTCCAACCAAAATATTCCAGAGAACCCATGGAGCGCTCAGTATTTTAATGGTATACCTATAGAGCTAGAAGCTATACCAAATCCAGGATATATTTTTTCACACTGGGAAGAAGATATTTCTAATGATGAAAGTACTATAACAGTCTCGCTATCTGGAGAAATGAATTTAAAAGCTGTATTTATAGAAGATATAGATCCACCTACCATCTTAATTAATGAACTAATGTCATCTAATGAAACTACATTAGCGGATGAAAATGGTCAATATGAAGATTGGATAGAGATATACTATAATACAGATCAAACAATTAATTTATCTGGCTATTCTCTAAGTGATAATATTAATAATCCTAATATGTGGATAATCCCAGACCTTGAAATTTTTGGAGAGGGTTACATTTTATTTTGGGCTGATAATGATCCTGAAGATGGACCGTTTCATACTAATTTCCAGCTATCATCTTCAGGCGAAGAAGTAGCACTATTTGATAGAAATCAAAACCTAGTAGACTTTATACTATTTGATAATTTAGATGATGATATTTCATACGGAAGAGTAACTGATGGAAGTGATAACTGGCAAATGTTTACAAGCCCAAGTCCTGGTTCAACAAATATTGAAGAAGAATGTAGTCTAGGGGATCTTAATCAAGATAATATGCAAAATGTTTTAGATATCGTTGAACTTGTGAATTGCATTCTTGCATCAAATTGTGATGGCTGTGAAGCTGATTTAAATGAAGATGGACTTTATAATGTATTAGATGTAGTATTTCTAGCAAATTCTATTCTGAATTTATAAAGCTAAAAATCTTTTAAGATATAAAGTATGATAGTAATAAAATAGCAAACACGGCTATATACTTATATTGACCTCACCATGTCCACTCTTTAATCGGTTTATAAAAGATAGTCTATTTCCTTAACTGAGCTTTAGAAAATTGTGATTTTGGGATATCAACATCAAACTCCACATCACTAATAATCCATTCCGTACCCTTACTTTTTCGTTTCAGCTCATCTTTGAACATATAGTGAAATGGAAACCATCTACCTTGTACCTTCTTTATATCTCTCATCTTTGTCGTTTTTAAAAGCTTACCACTTTTAGCATATAGCTCTTCTTTTATTGGAAGAAAATACTCCTTATCGACCCACACCCTTCTCTTTGGGTATGAAAGACCTTTAACCTTTGCATCCATATAGATAATCCAATGATCTCTATTTTCAATTACCTCTACCCCTTCTAAGTTCAAATTATATAGCTCACTTATTGGCCTAGTTTCCATCATATCTTTATATGACATATCAGAACCATTCATAGACTGCCTTAGCATATGACCTGATATCTGTATTACTCGATCAGTTTGAGGAGAATATGTCCACAGCTTATCTTGTATTTTTAACATTTTAACGCCAGCCTCTCTAGGAGGAGAAAGATTCTCTGTAAAAGACTGCTCCATACCCACGCTCCAGCTTTTAGATTTTATTGTTCTTGAACTACGCCGACCATGTATTATCATTTCGCTAGTTAGAACCCTATTCTTTGAATTTAAATTAACATCCATCTTTCTTATAATATCCTGGGCACTTATCTCTTGCTCTTGTCCAAAACCAAATGAAAAATATAATATAAAAAAATATAATTTTATCATGATTCTAACTCCTTAAACAATTGAGACATTTCTCGTTTATATATAGCAAGTCCAGCAAGCATAGTTCCAAGAACGGTAGCCAATAAACCTGGCAAAAATCCTATATAAAAAAGATCTGGCGTAACTTTAGAATGGAAGACATTTGGCATAACAATTGAACTACTATTCATACTTTCTACAACCTCAGAATAATCAATACCATTTTCTTGAAAATAATAGGTCAAGCTGAGACCTATGCCAGTTCCAATTATGGTCCCGGTAAGTCCAATAATTATAGCCTCATAAATCATTGATCTATACACCTGCCCTTTCGACTCTCCAATTGCCAATCTTAGACCAATTTCTCCATACCTTCTAAGACCGTTCATGAGCCCCATATTCCATAGCACTACCATAACAATTACTAAAAATATCCCTCCAATCACTAATAATGCAGCATTACTAAAATCAACCATTGTACCCATCTGCCCCGAGTCTCTTAGTGCAAGCATAATAGGGCTATATATATCAGATGTATCCGAATAGCTACTATTATAATCATTTCTTATTGAAACGGCACCTAAATCATCATAAAAAAGATTATTAGTAAAGCCCAAAATCTCTGATGCTGCCCCCTGCATATCAAGCGCTTCTTGAGCTCCCGAGATATCTACCAATAGCATCTGTCTATCGGTCTGTCCCTTCATCAAATTAAAGGTACCAACAAGTGTAAAGTTAAATGTGGTAAACGCATTGTCCATTGTAGTTCCAATAAATGTAGCTTTCTTACCAATGTGAACATTTAATTTTTCAGCAAGTTTAGTACTAATCAAAGCTTCATCAAATTTTTGTGGTAAACGCCCAGATACAAGAATCTTATCAAGTCTCCAGAGCTCTACCTGTCTAGATGACGGTGATAAAAAATCGATCCCCATTGCAATAACAGGCCCCTGTGACTTTGTTTCATTATTTTCATCAGGAATATCTAAAAGTCCACCAAAAGTAATTTTAGGTGTCCAAAAGTAATCTGGATAGCTAGATGCTAACTGCTCTATCATAGGATCTATATCTACAAGAGCAAGATCATTAGGGAGCATTTGACTTTCATCGTTATAGGCTCTTGTTACAACTTTTTCATATCCAGAAATAATTACCGCAGTATCTAAAAACATCGTATTCATCATACCCCTCATAAACCCAAGAGCAAATATAACAACGGTTACCGTAATCGTTATAATGAATACTGGGAAAAAGCTTCTCGAACGATCTCGAAAGAGTCCTTTAGCTAAAAATTTAATCATGCTATTGTCTTACCTCTAAGTGCATCTGTTGGATTCATCCGCGAAATTTTTCTAGAAGGGATATAGCTAACAATTAATACTATAATAAATATTAGGAATGTAGTTTTTGCAATAAGAGCAAAAGAATATATTGGAACTAATTGTTTAGCAATTATTAAACCCATTTCCGAATAATCCATAGGCATTGGAATACCATTAACACTAAACCACCACAGTATAGGACCAAACACAATCAAGGTCATAGCACCTGCAAAAAAAGCATTCAAGGCCCCTTCAAGTGTAAAAAGAGCTATCACTCTTTGCCGAGTCATACCTAAAGCCATCAAGGTACCTATCTCCCTACCTCTTTTAAAAATTGATAAAACTTGAGCATTAAATATTCCCATTCCTGCAAGTGCTAAAAGTATAACAAATAGGATTCTATTACCAGGTTCATCTGCCTCAATTGCAGCTTCTATATCTTGAATTAAATAGCCTACATCTCTATGTATCCAATTTTCTATTTGCTTTATTTTAGCAATATCTTGATCATAAACCACATAGGTAGCTTCATTTTTCATAGATAACATTTCTCTAGCTTTATCAATTGGTACCCAAATATGCCCTACATCTATTTTAAAATTTTCCGTATCCATAACATGGACCACAGTTGCTTCGTTTGCATCATAAGTCTTATCATTATCCAACCATCTAACAGTAAAAGAATCTCCAACTTTAAGCTTTGCATTTTTTGCCATTGCCTTACCAATAATGACGGGTAGATATAGCTCTTCATGTCCCATGAGCATATCGGTTGGCATCTCTACAACAGACTGTTCTGGAGAAATTCCTTTCATAATTACAGACATCATTCGACCGTTTGGGTATATTGTTGCTTGACTAACTAAAACTGCAGCTGCTTTTTTCTTTTCTATAAGCGATACTAATTTGGATGGTACTATAGAATGAGACTCTTCAAATAGCATGGGATCCATTGGGTCATATTTAGGATGCCAATATGCCCCTCCTCCAACCTCTGATTGAATAGTAACCTCTTTTGCATGCTGGCGCATACCATCATACATCCCAGATATAAAAATAATTATAAAAAAAGATAGAGAAGTGACAAAAATATTTAAAAAACTTCTAAGTCTTGCTCCAAATAAATTTTTAATAGCAATTTTTAAGAGCACTATTTTTCACCCTTATTAGAATTTTCAGTCAGATCATCGCTTACTACCTTACCATCCTCTAAACGAATTATTCTCTTCAAATAGCCCATTATCTTTTCATCATGAGTAGCAAAAATAAATGAGGTAGAAATTTCCTTATTTAGATTTACTAATATTTTCATGATTTGATGAGAGTTCTCAGCATCTAAATTAGCTGTTGGCTCATCTGCTAATATGAGATCAGGTCTATGAACTATTGCCCTAGCGATAGCAGTTCTTTGACACTGGCCACCGCTTAATGTTAATGGTCTAGAATTCGTCTTGTCTGCTAGCCCTACCCACTCAATCGCTTGCTTAACTTTTTTTGAACGCTCTGCAGAACTAACTTTATTTAGTATTAATGGTAGCTCTATATTTTCATATACAGTATATACTGGTAACAGGTTATAGCTCTGAAAAATAAAACCCATGTGCTTTCTTCGAAGTTTAGCTCTTTCTTTATGGGTGGTGCTATTCATAGAGTGCTCTAACACACTAACGTTTCCTTCACTAGCAGAGTCTAGACCACCAATAACATTTAAAAGAGTTGTCTTTCCTGATCCTGAAGAGCCAACAAGACCAGTAAACTCCCCACTTTCTATACTTAAATCAATTCCCTTTAAAGCCATAAAAAAATCACTCCCCATGGGAAAACGCTTAACCAAATTATTAATGCTAACCACTGATATATTTTTCATTTTTATCCTAATAGTTGTAAATAAACATAATCTGATGACCAGTTCCATAGCCCGGGAGCCTATCACCTACATAAAACTTATAAGATGAACGCTTAGGGTTAATTGATAGGGTATAATTTACACTATATTTATCAAAAGAGGTATTCCATTGAAAGTAATTATATGCTCTATCATTGTTCCAATCAATTTGAGAAATTAGCATAGCTCTATGTAAAAAGCCTATAGAGGTACTCATTAATATTGCAGTATAAAATTGTTCATCTAGGCTTTCAACAATCATCGATTCAGAAAGAATTTGAATTCCATTAAAAACATTAAGTGTATAATCCATCCCAAAAGTACCTAAAGCTATAGCTCTATCTGACGACTGAACAAAAACACTTTCAAGCCAAAGTCCAAATAAGCCATCATATCGATAATCTAGGGCATACCGATTATGGCTATCTGCCATTAATAGACCTGTCTGACCTATTTGCTGTAGTTCTGTTAGAGGATCTCTATAGTACGTCAACCCCCACTCTCCAAAAACTGAGGATATATTAACGCGTCCCCCAATAGAAAGGGGATTTATATCATTTTTAATTACCCAAGATGAAAAACTTAATAAATTATTTATAAAATATTTATACCTAGCAGCTTTAACTCCTTTAGTTTGAGAAGTTGGATTCTTAATATCATATCCATCAAACCACGAAAGAGATCTTAGAATTTGGGATGGGCCAAATATAATTTTTTGAAGTCCAATTCTAAGCTCAGATTTTTGATTAACATATCGTATCCAGAAACGATAGCTATTATCTTCTGAATAAATAATATCATCACCAGAAAATATACGATGTATCTTGAGAGCATATTCAAAATCTATTGAGCTAGCTTCATCAATATCTTTTCCAATCGACATAGAAGGTATATATATAAATGAAGATTCAATAGGCGAACTAAGTTCCGGGACATCATTACTAGTAATTAAATTTGCTGATAGTTCACCTTTATAAGAAAATATTTGAGACAAAGACAAAGAGCAAAATAAAATAATAAAGGCTAAATATTTAAATGAAATCAAAAGAAAAAAATTTCTAATAAAGATATCAGATTGAGATCTCAATAGTTTTAGATCTTTTAATTGCATTAATAGAATCTAATATATCATCCCAAAATTCTATTCTTGCATTTAGTGCAATTTTAGCAGTTTCTACTGCTTCATTATATTTTTCTTTATCATTATCACAAACTATATCTAAAAGGTTTATAGCCATAGGGCCATGTTTTTCATCATCTACTTCAATATGTCTATTAATATAGTAATAAAATATTGGGCACTTACTTTCCCTAACTCCAAGCTTTTTAACTATTGAACGAAACATAGCCGGTATTATTGTTTCTCGTCCATATGTAAATGCAGAAGCAACTATATGAAGCTTATCTGATTTAATAAAATTAAACGTTGTAGAAATAAATTTTTTTGCTGATACAGGTATATCTGAAGAATCTAAAACCTTTTCGAGACCATCATTTTTAACAAATTGAATGAATTTTTCTGATTTATTAATATCAGCACCAATTTCAATCATAGCTTTCTGATAAATTTCAAAATGACTAGAATATTGGCCTCCATTAGGTACTTCATCAGATTCTTCCTCTAAAACAATTTCATTAATAAATCTTGTAATATGACCTGAAACCTGTGGGAACCATGGGTAGCTAGAAGGAGCAAGACGGGACTGTAGATATTTTACTAATGACATGAAATCCCAAACAGAATATATATGATGTTCTACAAAACACTGCAATTCTTCTTGAGTTTCTATAGATTCATATATAGGGTGATTCTCAAGTTTATTCTGCAGATTTATTATATCATGATTTATGGTAAACATACTAAAAGTTAAACATTACACTCATTTTTATTCCAAACTATCCTCGATGCTAAATTTATAAAATATCATGGATTTAATTTACTTTTTATTTTTAATAAATTCTATTTGACTAAATAACAATTTTATAGTAATATATGATATTGAGACTTAATCTCATTTAAAACATAGACAGTTTAATAATTATAATTGCTTCGGCTTATGTCATTCCAACTTAAATGGCTTAGATCATTCCACATGATTTTGATAGGTGCCTTGATACACACATTATCTTCAAGCCGAAGCAAATATATTTAACTTATGAAGAAAGCTAATCACATACAACTAAACTTTGCAGATGAATCGATTTCACTTTCCCAGAGTGATTTTTGGTATTTTAAAAATCTATTGAATAAAATTTCTTATTATTTTAGCTCAAATCAAAATAAAACTAATAATGTCCTAGTCAAAATTCCAGGTTCAGGAAAATATAAATGTGTTAATA
>MDSW01018707.1_pt1 | contig 12543 bp, 14 predicted proteins | sample 811171 | NCBI WGS metagenome assembly MDSW01 (sample SAMN05326641, study PRJNA326480) | marine metagenome | isolation source: seawater | place: Atlantic Ocean: North West | collected 2012
ACAAAACCAAGAAAAGCGATAAAAAAATGGAAGCCAAAAAAATAATTATCACTGGTGGAGCTACTAGAATAGGATCTGCGATCGCTAAAAGTTTAGTTAGCTTTGAAACAAAAATAGGTATCCACTTTAATAAATCTAAAAGAAGCGCTTTAAAATTAAAAAAAGAACTAGAGGGACTTGGGGCTGAAGCATATTTATTTAAAGCTGATTTAAATAATTTAAAACAAACCCAAGCTTTAATAAAAAAGGCCTATAAGACTTTGAATGGATTAGATTGTTTAATTAATAATGCTTCAGTTTTTGAAAACGATAATCTTGAAAATTTTTCTGAAAAATCATTTTTAAAACATATAAATATCAACTTAAAAGCACCAGCTATCTTAACTCAAAATTTTAAAAAATTACTTAAAAACCAAAAGGGATGTGTCATTAATATTATTGATCAAAGAGTTGAAAAATTAACTCCTTTTTTTTTCTCTTATACTTTAAGTAAATCTTCATTAGCCACTTTTACAAAAACAGCTGCCATGAAATTGGCGCCTTTTATAAGAGTTAATGGTATTTCACCTGGGCCTACTTTAAAGAATAAAAGACAATCCGAAGCGCATTTCAAAAAGCAGTGGAAATCTACTCTTTTAAGAAAAAAAGTAAATTTAGATAATATAAGTAATGGAGTAAAATTTCTTATTGAAAATAATAGTATAACAGGAGAAATAATTAATATTGATAGCGGTCAAAGACTTGCTTGGCAAACACCAGATATTATTAATACAAAAGAATGAAAATAATAAAATTCAAAAAAAAGGAAAAATTTAAGTACAAAAGGAAAGTAATTATAAAAGATTTAATTTTAAGTATTTCTATAGGTATACATAATTTTGAAAAAAAAAAGAAACAGAGAGTAAAATTTAACATTGAAATTTTGACAAATCCATATGTTGTTCCAAATAACAAGAATTTGAAATCTATAGTTAACTATGAAGAGATTGTGAACAAAATTGGAAGAATTACTTCTATTAAACACCATGATTTACTTGAAGATTTAGCAGAAAGTATTTTTAATATGATATTTAAAAATGAACTTGTTAAAAAGATTAATCTTAAAATAGAAAAATTAGATATCTTAAAGAAAACCAAATCTGTGGGTATAGAGGTTTCAAAGTCAAAATTATGATCAATAGTTTAGAACAAGGTAAAAAAGTAATTAAAGATAAAATACCGCTAATTCCAAAAAATCCAGGTATATATAAGATGATCAGTTCGACGGGTGAGATTTTGTACATAGGTAAAGCAAAAAATATTCCTAATCGACTTAAAAGTTATGTAACGGAGTCTAACCTCCCAATTAGGACAGAAAGAATGCTTTCACTAACCCACAATCTTGAGACTACTACAACAAATAATGAGAGCGAGGCTTTACTTTTAGAAGCAAATTTAATTAAAAAGCATAAACCTCGTTACAATATTCTTTTAAGAGATGATAAATCTTTTCCATATATTTACATCGGTAATAAGGATAAATGGCCTCAATTAACAAAGTTGAGAGGAAAAAAATCTAGATCTGGATATTATTTTGGTCCGTTTGCATCGATTGGCTCTGCTAATTGGACAATAAAAATTCTACAAAAGATTTTTCTTTTAAGAGTTTGTGATGATACAGTTTTCAAAAATAGAGAAAGACCTTGCATCTTATATCAAATTAAAAGATGCTCAGCTCCTTGTGTTGGACATATAAATGAAAAAGATTATAAAACTACTGTTAGCGACGCTATAGATTTCATATCTGGGAAATCAAGACGAATACAAAAAAACCTATCAAAAGAAATGGAAAATGCGAGTAAAGAACTTGATTACGAAAAAGCTGCAGTCGCGAGAGATAGGATCAAAGCTTTGACACAAATACAAACTTCTCAGAAAATAAATCAAACAAATTTGACCGAGGCTGATGTAATTAGTATTTATAAAGAAACAGGAAAAACTTGCGTTCAGGTATTTTTCTTTAGATCAAAACAAAACTGGGGAAACCAAGCGTTTTATCCAAAGCACGACCCAGATGACAGTTTGAAAGATATTCTAAGTTCTTTCATCTCTCAATTTTATGAAAATAAAACTATTCCTAGGCTAATTATTACAAATCACGAGATTAAAGATAAAAAATTAATTGAGAAAACATTCTCCGAAAAAGATAAAAAAAATATAATTATTAAATTGGCTAAAAGTAAAAATGAGAGAAGTATCTCAAATCTTGCAGAAAAAAATGCCAAACAAGCTTTAACACAAAAGCTAATTCAATCAGATACTAATAATAATCTTATTGAAGTATTAGCATCAAAATTTAATCTTAACAATAATATTGATTTAATTGAGGTTTACGATAATAGCCATATACAAGGAACTGACTCAGTTGGATCTTTAATTTGTTTTAGCAATGAGGGCTTTGTAAAAAAACGGTACAGGAAATTTAATATTAAAGACGAAAAAGTAAAAAACGATGACTATGGGATGATGAAAGAAGTTTTGTTTAGAAGATTTTCTAAAGCAATTAAGGAAAAATCTGGTTCTTTGTCCCTACCAGATTTAATAATTATAGATGGTGGAAAAGGTCAATACTCTGTATCTAGAGAAGTTTTGAATGAATTAGGATTACATGACTTACCAATTTTAGCAGTTGCTAAAGGTAAAAAAAGGAATGCGGGTGAAGAGAGAATTTATTACAAAAATAAAGAGTATGTTTTAGAAAAAAATAATCCTTTATTGTTTTTTATTCAAAGGCTTAGGGATGAAGCTCATAGATTTGCTATTAGCACGCACCGAGCTAAAAGGAGAAAAAATTTAAGTAAATCTTTACTCGATCAGATTCAAGGTATCGGAAAGCAGAGAAAAAGAGCTTTATTAAATCATTTTGGGTCTGCACGTGCAGTGGAGTCTGCAAGTTATGATGACTTAAAATCAGTAGAAGGAATAGAAGACAATATTGCGAAGAAAATATATGATTATTTTCACGAATAAATGAAACTAAAAATACCGAATATACTTACGATAGGCAGAATTATTATTGTGCCAATTTTTGTTGTTACTTTTTTTATTCCAGGTTTTTTTGGAGATCTTATACCTTTCTTTTTATTTGTTTTAGCAAGTTTTACTGATTACCTAGACGGTTTATTAGCAAGATTATTTAAAGAGGAGTCTAAATTAGGTGAGCTGTTAGATCCTATAGCTGACAAAATTTTAGTTTCGGCTGCTCTTATTTTACTTGTAATGAATGGAACTATAAAAAACTATGAGGTAATCGCGGCAGTAATTATTTTGACTAGGGAAATTTTAATTTCAGGATTGCGAGAGTTTTTGGCCAAAGGAAAAATAACTATGCAGGTAACAAGTTTATCAAAACTAAAAACATTTATTCAAATGACTTCAATTGCTATTTTATTAACTGGAGATATAGGAAATAAAATAATAAATTTTCAAGATTATAACGCTCAGACTGTGGGTATCATTCTTTTATGGTTATCTGCGTTTTTAACATTATATACCGGCTATGATTATCTAAGGAAAGGTATTGACCACGCTATCAATGAAGATAGTAAGGATTAAGCAGCAGTATCTTTTCTAACTAAGTTTTGATAGGCATCATTTAAATCTGATATTACATTACAAACCTTAAACTTATAATTATTTATTTCTGAAACTGGCGTCACTTCAGCAGCTGTACCTGTTAGAAAACATCCAACAAAATTTTTCATTTCTTCAGGTTTAATCTTTCTTTCCAAAACTTTAATTCCTTTAGATTTTGCTATTTTAATTACTTCACGCCTAGTAATCCCATCTAAAAAGGAATCTGGTATAGGTGTATGAAGTTCTCCAATCTCATTTTTAAAAAAAACATTTGCCCCAGTTGCTTCTGCAATATTACCTTCGTGATCTAACATTAAGGAGTCAGTAAAACCTTTGGCTTCAGCCTCGTGTTTTGATAAAGTACAAATCATGTATAAGCCAGCCGCCTTAGTATCCCAAGGAATGGTGTTAGGTGCTGGTCTTCTCCAACTAGATATATTCAATTTTATTCCTTTTAATTTTAGCTGAGGATCGAAGTATGACCCCCATTCCCAAGTTGCAATTGCAACGTGAATTTTATTTTTTTGTGCAGAAATAGCCATCATCTCACTACCCCTCCATATCAAAGGTCTTACATATCCATTTTGTACTTTTTGAATATTTACAATATTTTTAGATGCATCATTTATTTCTTTTTGGCTGTATGGAACTTTGATACCCATTCTTTTGGCTGAATAGAACAACCTCTCAGTATGATCTTCTAGCTTAAATATTTCACCGTCATAAACTCTTTCTCCTTCGAACACGCAGCTTGCGTAATGAAGTCCATGATTTAGAATATGAATATTGGCATCTTTCCATTCAACAGTTTTGCCATTGAACCAAATTTTTCCTGATCTTTTATCGTAAGGTATACTGTCCATCAAAAGTAAATATATAGATTTTTTTTTATTAAAAAAGTATATTCCAAATAAGGATAAGTCAATATAACTTACCATTATGAAAGATTTGTTATATCTCAAGGATGATCAAATAAAAGAGTTTATTCAGCTCCTTTACTATGCTTACAGAGAAACCTTCTCTGATCCAAGAGAAATATTGCAAAAAAAATTTTTTGGACCTGCTCATTTAAGGGCCTTACATCTAATTGAAAGAAATCCTGGAATAAACTTAGGTGAATTAATTTTTAAATTAAAAGTAACTAAACAAAGTCTTAACAGAGTTTTACGAGATTTAATTAAGTCTAAAATGATAAAGCAAATACAGGATGAAAACGATACTAGAAAAAAAAACTTATTTTTAGATAAGGAGGGTAAGATTTTTTTTGAAACAGTATATAATTCTCAAAAAAGAAGAATATTTAATGCACTTAAAAATTCAAGTTCAGACTCTGTTATTAAGTTTAAAAATGTTTTAAAAAAGATAATTGATGGAAAATAATAAAATGCATATTTTAGTTGTTGACGATGATGATAGAATTAGAAATCTTTTAAAAGATTATCTTTCTGAAAATCAATACATAGTTTCTACTGCCGAGAATGCTGATCAAGCAAAAAAAAAACTGGAATATCTTAAATATGATATTCTAATATTAGACGTCATGATGCCTGGTAAAAATGGATACGATTTAACAAGAGAAATAAAAAAACAGATAAAAGTACCTATTATTTTATTAACTGCTAAAGGCGAAGTAGAGAATAGGATTAAGGGTTTAGAGATAGGTGCAGATGATTATATTGGAAAACCTTTTGAACCAAAAGAGTTACTTTTAAGAATTAAAAATATAATAAAAAATAATTCAAAAATTAATCTGAATTCTAAGTATTTGATAGGAAATGCTAAAATAGATTTAAATAAAATGACTGTTAATCTAAATAAAAAAAATAGAAAAATTAATAATACTGAAAAAAAAGTTCTAATAGAAATGCTATCAAATCCTGGCAAAACTTATTCTAGGGAAGAAATCAGTAGAGTTTCTGGTATTAGTCAAGAACGTTCAATAGATGTTATGATAACAAGATTAAGACAAAAATTGGAAATTAATCCAAAAAATCCAAAATATTTACAAACTATTAGAGGTTCTGGCTATGTTCTCTGGATTGAATAGATTTATAAAATTTTTTTTACCTAAAAGATTATTTTACAGAGCCTTAATAATTGTAGCTGCTCCAACAATAATACTTCAACTTATTATAACTATAGTTTTTTATGATAGTATTTGGATTAAAGCAAATAAAAATACCACTAGAGCATTGGTGGCTCAGCTTAAAACGATTGTAGAAGTTTATCAAAATGATAAAAAAAATTTAGATTTCTTTACCGATAGTTACAAAAATAATTTTAATTTTGAGATCGGTATTAATCAAAATGAATTTCCAAACATTTCTGGAGAAAGAAAGTTTAGTCCAATGGATAGGTCTCTTAGAAGAGAATTAAAATCAACTTTTGGTACCAACAATTATTGGTTTAGCACCTCAAAATTTAAAAATGCAGTCGAAATTAAAATTAGATCTGAAAATGAGGTTATTGAATTTTTAGTTCCTAAAGAGATGGTGTCGGCTTCTTCAGTAAGATTATTTGTTCTTTGGACAACTTTGCCCTCGATAGTATTAATAATAATAGCTTTAATATTTCTTAAAAACCAAACCAGACCATTAGTGAAATTAGCTAAAGCTGCAGAAAGATTTGGTAAAGGCGATTACGTAAATGATTTTAGACCATCTGGCGCTCAAGAGATCAGAAAGGCTGCTTATGAGTTTGATAGAATGGCAAAAAGAATCAATCGCCACTTAAACCAAAGATCAGAAATGTTATCAGGAATTAGTCACGATTTGAGAACCCCTCTCACAAGATTAAAATTACAACTTGCAATGTTGAATCAAAAAGATTTATCAGAAAAAATGTCTAAAGATATAGATGAGATGGAAAAAATGTTAAATGATTACCTTCAGTTTTCGAAAACTCAGTCACAAGAGGGAACTAGCGATATAGAGTTATCTAAATTATTTAAAGAAATCGAAAAAAATTTTAATAATAAAAATTTAAGAATTTCTCATGAAGAGAGTATTTTCTTGAAAGGTAGATCTACAGCTTTAAAAAGATCTTTTGAAAATATAATACAAAATGGTCTTTTGTACGGTCAAAAAGTTTTTGTTAAAATACAAAAGAGTTCTAATAGGGCATTAATTATAATTGAAGATGATGGACCAGGTATACCGGAAGATCAGTACAAAAACGTTTTTAAACCTTTTTTTAGACTAGATAAAAGCAGAAGTTTAAACCAATCTGGCGTAGGTTTAGGGCTCGCAATTGTAGAAGATGTAATAAATTCTCATGGAGGAAACATTCAGCTAGGGGTTAGTAGTTTGAACGGCCTTCAAGTTAAGGTTTCTTTACCTTTTTAAATTTTTTTTTTTTTAATTTTTGAATTATTGTTTCTTGTTTTTGTACAATTTTTTTTAGTACCTCAAACTCTTCTCTTGATACAAAATTTAATTTTCTTACAAGTTCATCTTTTTTAAATTTAAGATCAGTTTTAATCTCTTTTTTTATATCTCTTGATGTCAAAATACCGTTTTCAATTAAAGTGGATAGAGTTTTAAAAAATTTTTCTGAATTACTCATTCCTCATCTTATTTGATAGAAATCATAATTTCAAATATGATATAAGAAAATATGTATACACATAATTTAGATCCTATTCTATTCGATTTAGGGATTATAACAATAAGGTGGTATTCTCTCGCGTATATCTTTGGAATATTTATCGGTTGGTGGTATGGAAAAAGAATAATTATAAATAGATTAGCAATTAGCCGGCAAAGTTTTGATATTAAAAGATTTGATGATTTAATAACTTATTTAATTATTTCTATTTTAGTCGGTGGAAGAATCGGTTATGTAATTTTTTATAATTTTGACTACTATTTTAGCAATCCTTTAGACGTTGTTAAAATTTGGCAGGGCGGAATGTCTTTTCACGGAGCTTTAATTGGTATTATATTGGGAACGTATATTTTCTCAATAAAAAATAAACTTAGTACTTTATTTTTTTTAGACGTAGTTGCGTGCGTTTCGCCAATAGGAATTTTTTTTGGACGAATTGCTAACTTCATAAATGGAGAGCTTGTTGGTAAAGTTACTGATGTTTATTGGGGAGTTATATTTCCACAATTTGATTTATTGCCTAGACATCCATCACAAATATACGAAGCTTTATTGGAAGGTTTAGTTTTATTTATTATTTTAAACTTAATGGTTTATAAAAAAAATTATAAAGTAGGAAAATGTTCTTACATGTTCTTAATTTATTATGGATCATTCAGAATTTTCTCTGAGTTCTTCAGAGAACCTGATGTTCAATTAGGATATATATTTAACTTACTTAGTATGGGCACAATATTAAGTTTTACTATGATTGTATTTGGTTTAATTATGTTTAATTTTTTAAAAAATAAAAATGAAATCTAATCTAAAATTCTTTAAAAAATTTAAAAGCTTACCAGTAGATAAATTTTTTTATAATGTTCTTTATGATAAAAAAGATGGATACTATTCAGTTCAAGATCCTTTTGGAAGTAAAGGAGACTTTTTAACCTCTCCGAAAATATCAAAATTATTTTCAGAAATGATTGCTATTTGGATAATTTATACTTGGGAAATCTTTGGAAAGCCAAAAAATTTTAACATCATAGAACTTGGCCCTGGAGATGGTGACTTAATTAAAGTAATTCTCAAAGTCTTTAAAAAATTTCCATACTTTAACTCAGTAAAAAAAATTTATCTTTATGAGGAAAGTAATTTTTTAAAGAAATTACAAAAGAAAACTTTAAAATCTGAGAAGGTTGAATGGATAAGTAATTTTAATAAGATAAAAAAAGGTCCAGTTGTGTTTTTTGGTAATGAATTTTTAGATGCACTGCCAATAAAACAATTTAAGAAGGAAAAAAATAATCTTTATGAAAAATATTTAATTTTAGATAAAAAAAAAAAAATAAAAGAAGTTTATTTCCATGCAAGTGCAAGTGATCTGAAAGTTATCAGCTCTTTTAAAACTTTAAAAAATTTGAAATTTATTGAGTTTCCCAAAATGGGTTTTAATGAATTAGGTAAAGTTGTTCAAAAAGTCTCTAAATTGAATGGATGTATATTAATTATTGATTATGGATACTTAAAACCCAATAATCAAAATACTTTACAATCTGTATATAAACACAAAAAAAATAAACTTTTCGATAATTTAGGAAAAGCGGACGTAACTTCTCATGTTAATTTTGCTCTACTTAAAGAATTTTATACAAAAAATAATTTGAAAGTAAAAAAAACTATTACACAAGGAAAATTTTTAAAGAAGATGGGTATTATAAAAAGAGCAGAAATAGTTGAAAAAAAAATGAAATTTGACGAGAAAACTAATCTTTATTACAGACTTAAACGATTATTAAGTTCGAGGTCGATGGGAGATCTTTTTAAAGTCTCGTTGGCTTACAAGTTTAAGAGCAACAAATATCAAATTTAATTAATGATTTACTCTAAGAAATTAAAGACATTTAAATTAATCAAACATTGTTTTTTTACAAGAAAAGGGGGTTTTTCTAAAGATATTTATAAAAGTTTAAATTGCGGAAAAGGTTCAAGAGATAAAAAGAAAAATGTTTTAAAAAATTTAGGATTAGTATCAAAAATAATCGGAGTAAGAAAAGAGAATTTAATTTTAATGCATCAAACGCATAGCAGTAGAGTTACGAAGATCAATAATACTAATAAAAGAAAAAAAATTAATGCAGATGCTATGATCACAAACACAAGAGGATTAGCTTTAGCTGTAGTAACTGCAGATTGCGTGCCTATCTTAATTTATGATAAAGAAAATGGTATAGTAGGTTGTATACATGCTGGCTGGAAGGGAGCAATAGCAGATATAATAAAGAAAACAATTATTACAATTAAAAAATTAAACAAAAAAAACAGAATTTATGCAAGTGTAGGCCCGTGTATTGGAAAAAAAAGTTATGAAGTTGATACAAAATTTTTTAAAAATTTTACGAAAAAATCAAGGAAGAATAAAATATATTTCTCAAAAAAAAATAAGAACAAAATGTTGTTCAATTTAAGAAAATTTGTGGCTGATAAGCTTTTAGCATTAGGAGTTTCAGTAGACCACATTAATCGTGATACTTTTAAGGATAAGAATAACTTTTTTAGCTACAGAAGGTCAACTATCCTAAAGCAAAGGGATTATGGAAGGTGTATTTCAGTAATTAGAGTAGTTTAGATTAAATTTGAAAATCTCAACAAATAATTGTATAAGTAATTAATTTCATGAAAATTTTATCTGGAACTAGTAATTTAAAGCTGAGTAAAAATATTTCTAAAAATCTTAAACTTAAATTAATAAATACGAATATCAAAAGATTTGCAGACGGTGAAATTTATATTGAAATAAATGAAAACATAAGAGGAAATAGTGTTTTTGTTATTCAATCTACGTCAAATCCAGCAAATGATAATATTATGGAATTATTGCTGGTAATTGATGCGCTTAAAAGATCATCAGCAAAAACAATTACTGCAGTAATCCCTTATTTTGGTTACGCAAGACAAGACAGAAAAGTTGCTCCGAGAACATCAATCTCTGCAAAAGTAATAGCAAATTTAATATCCAATGCTGGAGCTACAAGAGTAGTAACTGTTGATCTGCACGCTGGACAAATTCAAGGTTTCTTTGATATGCCAGTAGATAATTTATATACTGCTCCTTTATTCTCAAAATATATTAAAAAAAAATTTAGCTCAAAAAAATTAATTTGTGTATCACCAGATGTTGGGGGAGTTGCAAGAACTAGAGCTTTGGCTACGAGAATTAAAGCAGATTTAGCAATTATTGACAAAAGACGACCAGCGCCAGGAAAATCTGAAGTTATGAATATTATTGGTGATGTGGAAAATAAGACTTGTATTATAGTCGATGACATAATTGACAGTGGAGGAACAATTGTTAATGCAGTAGAAGCATTAAAAAAAAGCGGAGCTAATGAGGTCTATGTTTTTATAACACACGCTGTATTAAGTGGAAATGCAGTAAAAAAAATTAAGAATTCCAAAATTAAAAAATTAATTATAACTGATACAATTGATAACTCTCAAAAGATTAAAAACAACAATAAAATTGAGGTGTTATCTATTGCCTCACTAATGTCAGAAGCAATTAAAAGAATAGCAAATTCAAACTCTGTGTCAGATTTATTTAATTAACACTTGTTTTAATTGAGTTCTTAAGTTATATACCCTTTTCAATTAAATTATGAGTAATCTTAAAGCAACAAAAAGAGAGAATTTGACTTCCGGCTCAAACAATAAACTAAGAGCTGATGGATTTATACCAGCCGTTTTATATGGAGGCAAAGATCCTAATAAAAGCATATCGGTCAGTAAAAAAGAATTATCGAATATAATAAATTCAGATACTTTTTTATCTAAAGTTTTGGAATTAGAACTTGATGGAAAAAAAGAAAAAGTAATTCCAAGAGAAGTTTCTTATAATGTAGTTTCTGAGGAACCAATTCATATAGACTTCATGAGAATTGTTTCTGGGAAAAAAATAATTCTAGAAATTCCTGTAAAATTTATAAATCATTCAGACTCCCCAGGATTAAAACGTGGTGGGGTATTAAACATTGTAAGAAGAAAAGTAGAACTAAAATGTCCTGCAGAAAATATACCTGACGAGATAATCGTAGACTTAACAGGAACAGATATTGGTACGAGTATAAAAATTTCATCTGTAAATTTACCAGAAAGTGTAATTCCAACAATTACAGATAGAGATTTCGTTGTAGCTACAGTTGCGGCTCCAACTGTTATTAAAGAACCTGAAAAACCAGCTGAAGAAGTACCTGTTGAGGGTGCTGAGGGTGAAGCTCCAGCAGAAGCAGATGCAGCCGGCAAAGACGGAGAAGCTCAGAAGAAAGACGACAAAGCCAAAGAAGGTGGTGCAGACAAAAAACCTGAAGAGAAAAAAACTGCTGAAAAAAAACCCGCTGAAAAAAAATAATAAATATGCTTTTACTAGTTGGACTAGGAAATCCAGGCTCTAATTTTACGAATACAAGACATAATATAGGTTTTAAGATAATTGATGCTATAAACGCACACTTCAAACTTTCAAAACAAAAACCGAAGTTTAAGGGACTTTTAACTACTGGAAGTATTGATGAAAAAAAAATTTATGCTATTAAGCCTCTTACGTTCATGAATAATTCTGGCACAGCAATCAAAGAACTTATAGATTATTTTAAAATTGATGCGAAAGATGTTATTGTTTTTCACGATGATATGGATATAGATTTTGGCAAGATAAAAGCTAAAGTCGGTGGAAGTAGCGCAGGTCATAACGGAATAGAATCAATAGATAAGTTCATAGGTAAAGATTACTCAAGAGTAAGAATAGGAATAGGTCATCCAAAACAAAAGAAAAAAGTTAATAATCATGTACTTGAAGACTTTAAAGAAGATGAAGAGGAAAAAATTAAAGAAATAACTGAAAATATTGTTAAACAAATTCCAACCCTAATCGATAGAAAAATCGATTTATTTTCAAGTAAAGTGAATCAAAATCTTAATGGGATTTAAATGTGGAATAGTTGGCCTTCCTAATGTTGGAAAATCAACTTTATTTAATGCTCTAACAGCATCAAAAAACGCTGAGTCAGCAAATTTCCCTTTTTGCACTATTGACCCAAACATTGGTATAGTTGATGTTGTTGATACGAGGCTTGATCAACTAGCTAAACTGTCAAATTCAAAGAAAAAAATTTATACAAATATTACTTTTGTTGATATTGCAGGTCTAGTAAAAGGTGCTTCAAAAGGTGAAGGATTAGGTAATAAATTTCTTTCTCACATTAGAGAAGTCGATGCAATTATTCATCTAGTAAGATGTTTTGACTCTGAAAAAATTACTCATGTTAACTCAAAAATCAACCCAGC
>MDSW01214502.1_pt1 | contig 12543 bp, 6 predicted proteins | sample 811171 | NCBI WGS metagenome assembly MDSW01 (sample SAMN05326641, study PRJNA326480) | marine metagenome | isolation source: seawater | place: Atlantic Ocean: North West | collected 2012
CCTCCGCCGTCGCCTTACCGGCGCGCTCCGCCTCCGCCGTCGCGCGCCGCCTCGCCTCCTCGACGGCGGACGACGCCTCCTCCAGCGCCGCCTTCGCCCGCGCCTTCGCGTCGCGCGCCTCCGCCGAAGCCGCCGCCGCCTCCGCCCGCGCCGCCGCGACGAGGTCCTCCGGCGGAGACGCCGGAAACAGAAGCGACCCTCCGGGCGTCGTCCGGGTAGTAACACTCGTCGGCGGTCCGTCCGTCGCGGTCGCGAACGTCGCCGAGACCGGGGGGCTCTCGTTCTCGTCGCCGCCTTCGAGGAGGAGGAGGCCGGCGCTCGGATCGTCGTTTTCAACGTGAGAAGAAGTCGCGGCGGAGAAGTCTTCGCGCAGCATCGCCGCGGCGGCGTATTCCGCGATCACCGCGTCCTTCTCCGCGGCGTCGTCCGCGGCTCGGTCGCGCGCCGACTCCGCCGCGCCAAGCGCCGTCAGAACCTTCGCGAGCTGAGCCTCCGCCTCCAATCGCGCCGCCTCGAGCTGAGCCTCCGCCTCCAATCGCGCCGCCGCGAGCTGAGCCTCCGCCTCGAATCGCGCCGCCTCGAGTTGATCTTTCGCCTCCGCGAGTTGATCTTTCGCCTCCGCGAGTCGACCTTTCGCCTCCACGAGTTGACCGTCCGCCTCCGCGAGTCGACCTTCCGCCTCCGCTCGTTCCGCCTCGAGCCGCGCCTCCGCCTCCGCTCGTCTCGCCTCGGCGTCATTTCGCGTCGCCTCGGATCGCTTCACGGCTTCCCGCGCCGCCTCCGCGGCGTCGCTCGCGTCCCTCGCGGCGCTCTCCGCGTCGGCGGCGCACTGGCGCGCGAGGTCGAGCTCGGTTCGGGTCGCCGCGAGCGCGTCGGACTCGGCCGATAGCGCCGCCTCCGCGACGCTTCGCTCGGTCCGCGCCGCCTCCGCCTCGACGGCGGCGCTTTGGTTCCGCTCCCTCAGCGCGTCGCACTCGCGCTCGAGAATCCGACACCTGGCGCTCAAGCGCTCCGCCTCGGACCCCGCGCGTCTCTCGGACTCCGCGCGAAGCGCCTCCGCCGCCTCGAGCTCGCGGAGGTACGTCACCCGCCCGCGCTCGGCGGCGCGCGCCTCCAGACGCGCCGCGGCGATCTCCGCCGCCGACTCCTCCGCGTGTTCCTTCGAAGCCGCCAGGGCGTCGCGGTGTGAGGCGATCGACGCGCGCAGGTCCGCCGACTCGCGCTCGAGCGCCGCGGCGCGATCGGACTCGCGCGTCGCCTGGAACTCGCTCTGGCGAAGCGCCTCTCGCGTCGTCTCGAGGTCGCCTCTCGTCGCCTCGAGCGCCGATCGCGTCGCCGCGGCGTCGCCGAGAGCCGTCTCGAGCGCCGTCTCGAGCGCCTGGACGCGATGTTCGTCGTCGACGCGCGCGTCCGCCAGACCGTTCGTCTCCGCCTCCGAGCGCCGCGCTCGGCCCTCGGCCGCTCCGAGCGCGGACTCGAGCGACGCGACCGCGAGGGTCAGGCGCGAAACCTCCCCGTCCGCCGTCTCCCGAAGCGAGCGCTCGCGCGCCGTCTCCTCGGTCTCGGCGGCGAGGCGCGCCCGGAGCGTTAAAAGTTCGGCCGACGTTTTCGAAGCCGCGGCCGCCTCCGCCGCGGCCGCCGCCGCGCGATCCGCCGAGGCCTTCACGTCGAGCTCGGCGTCGCGGAGGGCGGCGCGGACGCCGGCGAGGTCGCCCCGCGCGGAGGCGAGATCGCGTTCGAGCCGCGCGTTCTCCGCCGCGCGCGCCGAGGCGCGCGACTCCGCCTCCGCCGCGTTCGCCTGCGCCTCGGAGGCGCGCGCCTCAGCCTCCGCCGCGTTCGCCTGCGCCTCGGAGGCGCGCGCCTCCGCCTCCGCCGCGTTCGCCTGCGCCTCGGAGGCGCGCGCCTCAGCCTCCGCGGCGTTCGCGAGGGCGTCGGCGTCCGAGTGCGCGCCGCCGCCTTCTTCGGCTTTGTCTTTTTCGACGCGCGCGGCAATCTCGGCGGCGGCGGCGCGCGCGGCGAGCGTTTCCCTGAGCTCCGCGATCTCGGCGTCCTTCGCGTCGCACAGACGCGCCATGGACGCGGCCACGGATAGCACCTCGTCCATCTTCCGGCGCGACGCCGCCTCGGGGGACGCGGCGGTGGTGGCGTCGCGTTCGCGCCGGTCGAACCCCGGGTCCGCGTCGCGACGGTCGAAACCGGCGGCGACGCCGCGCGAAGCGTCCCCCTCCTCCGCCGCGGCCGCCCCCATCTCGAGGAGCCTCGCGGCCCTTCGCCCGACGCCGCGGGTCGGTTCGCTCGGTTCGCTCGCGACGCGCGCCTCGCGGAGCTTCGCGAGCGCGCCGTGCGCGGGTCCCCGCGCGCGGCGGTTCGTCGCGTCCGCGAGGGCGCGGCGGTGCGAGGGTTCGAGGGGCTCCCGGCGGGTGTCGTCGCGCCGCGCGCCGGTCGAGGAGGCGTTTTCGTCCGCATCGCGAAACGCGCCGGGGCGCCGTGAGGCGACGTCGAGCGCGCGTCGCGTCGCGCCGCGGGACGCGCGCATGCCGCGCGTTCGGGTCGTGCGGTCGCGCGCGCGAGGGCGGCGATGCGGGGTCGGTCCCGACGCGGCGCCGAGTGGCGGCGCGCGCGGACGGAGACGCGGGGACGAGCCGCGCGCGGATGTTCGTCCCGGGGGAACTACGACGTCCCGGCGAGTGAGAGAGACGATTCGGGTCGGCGACGAGTTACGAAACGGCTGATTTGATGATCTCACACGTCTCGGTCAGCCGCGGCTCGCGCACGTGCCTCTTCCGAGACGCGTCGCGCGCCTCCTTCCCCTCGCTCGCGCCCCCTCCGGGTCACTCCGCGCGCGCGCGCTTCCCGGCGCCCCTCGCGATGGCGCGCCGGGGCACCCCCTCCCTCGGCGCCGTCGCCTCGTCCCCGCGCGGCGCGGCGGACGGGTGGCGCGATCGCGTCGACGCCCGGGCCGCCGCGGAGATGCCGTCCGGGTACGAGGTGTACGACCGGTGCCTTCCCTTCAAGGAGGTGCCGACGCGCACGCGCCACCTCCAGGTGCACCTGTTCGAGAACCGCCCGAACTTCCCGCGCGAGCGCATCCTCGAGGCGGACTCCGCGATCCGCGAGGCTCGGCGCGAGAGGCTCGCGCGTCAGCGCGCGCGCGACGCCGCGAGGCTCAGGCGCGAGGCGCGGTTCCGCGAGGACGCCGAGCGCCTGCGCGCGCTCGCGCTTCGGAAGGACGCCCCGACGCGCGTCGCCGAGCTCGTCCGCCCGCACGCCAGCGACCGCCACGGCGAGGTCGTCGACAACAGCGGCGCATACCACAAGACCGGACTCAGGCCCAAGCACCTCCTCCCGACGCCCAAGAGCCGAGTCCCGGGCAAGCAAGGCCGCGTCGTGCCCGTGCGATTCCGCGTCAAGGTGCCCGGCGAGTGGGGGTACGACCACGGAGACGACGAATCCCAATCGGACCCCCGCGGCGGCGGCGCGAACCTCTCCGACGCGGCGGAAGCGCACGGCCTCCTCGCGGTCGGCGAACAAGGCCCCGCGATGCCGCCGAATCATCCGTCGAACGCGCCGTCCCCGTCCCCCGCGCCGTCGCGCTCGCGCGAGCGGGACGAAAAACAGCCCCGGTCCCCGCCCGAGCGCCTTCGCTTCCCCGCGCGGCCTCGCTCGCGCCCGGCCTCCGCCGCGAGCAGCTTCCGGTCCGGCTACGTCGAGGCGCACAGGCCGCCGGCGGCTCTGAGCGCCGCCGCCGCCGTTCGCTTTTCGGAGACTACTACGACCCGCGCGGCGACGACGAAGAATACCACCGCGCGGCGGCCCCGATCGGCCGCGCCGGGCGCGGCGCCGCTTCTTTTCTCGGACGATCGTCCTCTCGAGCCCGCGCGGTCGCGCGAGACGCCGCTGACGCGGCGAGCGGCGGCGATCTTAGACCGCCCGGCGTCGCCGAAGACGTTCGACACGAGCGCGGGGCCCGTGCCCGGGCGCGACGCGCTCGCCGAGGCGACGGCGGCGCTCATGCGCGACGCGAGGGTGGCGAGCGCGCGCGCGAGGCGGGTCCTCCGCGACGGGTCTTCCGCGACGTCGCGGAGCCCGAACCTCGGGACCCGAACGGGACCCGAATTCGACCCGAAGAAGAAGAGACCCGAAGAATCAACAACTCCCATCACCAGCAGCACCTCCTCGGTCGGCTTCGACCCCGCGCACGCGCGCGTTTCCGACCCTAAGCCCGAGCGCGTCGCGGTGTCCGCTCGCGTCGCGGCGATGCACGCGTCGGACGTGTCGGTTCGAAAAGCGCCGCGGGCGACGACGAGAAAGACGGCGCGGGAGAAGTTGGTCGCGTCCAAGGCGACGTTCGGGTACGCGTTCCCGGCGGGACCCGCGGCGCACTTCGCCGCGCGGACGGGGACGCTCGAGGAGCGCCGACGCGTCGTCGCGGCGCGAAGGGTGAGCGGGGCGATCGCGCGCGGCCTCGGCGGGCGCGAGAACGTCGTCGCGGGCGCCGCGGGCGTCGGAGAGGGCGGCGGCGGGGGGCGACGAGAAGGCGGCGGCGTGTGCGTCGTCGAGGCGAATAATCGAGCGGATCACGGGCTCGAAGGTGTCTCGGGCTCGAATGTGTTCGAAAAAGTGTCGGACGAAGTGTCGAACGCGACGCCGCGGGGCCGGTCGAAGAAGGTGGTCATTCGGCCCGCGTCGGCGTTTCGCGGGGACGAGGGGCGGTTCGTCGGGGATAAGAGTCGGACGGATATCGAAGGCGACGGAGGCGCCGCCGCGTTCGTCTTCGGAGGCGGCTAATATCATACCACGAGTGGCGTGGCGCGACGCCGCTCTGATACCACGAAGAGCTCGAGCGAGCCGCGGAGGAAGGGTCTCCCGCCGCGGGAGTATCGCGTCGCGAAGGATGTCTCTCTATAGCTACTTTTATAGACTACTTTTTTTACGCGTCGTCCGCCGCTCCGAACGTTCGCGGGGGCTCGCTCTCACCACGATACGTCCACGGCGGAGCGCGGTCTGTACGCGGTGGGCTCGCGCTCCGTCTCCGTCCTCGCGCGCCTCGTCCCTCGCCCCCCTCGCGATCGGGGTCCCCTTCGTCGGAATCCCCGAATTCGGGATCCTCCTTCAGACGCAGCGGTCGGCGCTCCGCGAGCTCGACGCCTCCTCCCTCCGCGCCCCCCCCCTCCCCCCCGCCCTCGAACGCCGAATCCCCCAGCCGCTCGTACTTCCCCCCCCCGTCCCCGCCGCCGCCGCGCCGCGTGTACGCGTCCTCGCCCGAGTCTCTGAGCCACGGGTGGAAGATCAAAATCAGGACGGGCGACGCCAGCGTGACCAGCCCGACGACGGCCCACATCGACCGCCCGTCGCACGGAGGCGTTTTCTCGCCGCGCGTACCCTCTTCGCCGCCGCCGCCGCTCGGGCAGTCCCCCTCCTCCCCCCCTCGCCCCGGGCAGTACCGCCGCAGGAGGACCCCGCCGAGGACGCCGACGGGGAGCTTCGCGAAGAAGAGGGGCATCAGGGCCATGGCGCCGAAGACCCCCTCCCTCCCCGCGGGCGCGCACGCCATGGTATAGTCGTACCATCGCGGGCTCCACACCATCTCGCCCAGGGAGAGTAGGACGACGAACCCGATCGCGCCCGCGTACGTCTGCGAGTACGCGACGACGAAGGGGGCGAGCGCGGTGATCCAGGACCCCCGGAAGATCATGTCGAAGTGGCGCGTTCGCGGGGTCAGGGCGGCGACGATCGGGACGCCGACGATGATGAGCGCCGGGTTGATGGCGTAGATGGAGCCGAAAGGCGCCGAGCACCCGAACGCGCGCACGGCGTACTTCGGAAACGTCGCGTCCATGTGCCGGAAAATCTGTTTCAGGTTGAGCGTGAACAGAGCCATGGCGAGGAACTGCCAGAACGTCCGGGAGCGCAAGAGCGACGAGACGGAGGAGGAGGAGGAGGAGGAGGAGGAGGAGGAAGATCTCCTCGCCTCGGATCCGAGGGAGAGAGGCGCGGAGCCGTCTCCGACGCCGTCTCCGGAGATGTCTCGCGAGATCTCTCGCTTCGGCGCCGACGGCGCCGACGGGCCGCGCGCCGGGAACGTCTCCTCCTCGTCCTCGTCCTCGTCCTCGTTCTTTCCGCTGGGGGGTTCTCGGAAGTGCCACGCGACGGCTCCCGCGAGGAGGCTGGTGACGGCGGTGCTCGCGACGACGACGCGCACGGGCCTCGCCATGGCGTCGCCCCTCCCTTCGCTCGCGCCGGGGAGGCCGCTCGGGAGGCCCAGGCGGATGGCGTCGATGGCGACGCCCGAGACGAGCGCGGCGACGTTCATCATCGCGTAGAAGACGCCGAAGCCGAGCGTGCGGTCGGGCGGGCGCGTCAGGCGCTTGATCGCGATCGTCATCACCGGCGCGCCCCACGCTGAGCCGAGGGGCTGGACGAGAAAGACGACCGCGAGGACGATCCGGACGTCGCGCGTCCACGCGAGCGCCACCCTGGACGCGAACTGCAGCGCGTACGAGCACGCGAGGCTCCGCCGGACGCCGAGCGCGTCCACCAGGAACCCCGTCAGGACGCCGTAGACGGTGATGGCGGTGCCCCAGAGGCCGTAGTACGTCCCCGCGGTGACGTCGTCCACGCCGAACTCGTCCGAGAGGTACAGCGTGAACACCTCGGAGAGGGCGAAGTACCCGTACGAGTCGAGCGCCTTGAGGAGGTACACGAGCGAGAGCTCGCGGGGGGAGCGACGGAGCAGCGAGACCAGAGGGCGCGAGACGCGCGAGGGGAGCGAGGCGACGCGCCCCAGAACCCCCGACGACGCCATCGGGGGGCGGGGGGCGCCGAAGGCGCGAGCGACGAGTGATGATGATGCGCCCGCGAGATGTACTTGTAAAACGAGACGAGAACGTCCGGTGCCTTCTCGCCCGGCGAAGCGACTGTGAATGATGTGGTGCCGAGTGACAAGACCGAGGCGATCACCGTCGGGATTCTCGTCGTTCCCGCTCGAATCTTATCGACGATCGATTTTGACCGACGATTTCGGCACCCAATCGGCCACGCGCGGAACGCGTTGACCCGGGCACCCCTTTCGATCGAGGATCTGCGACCCGTCGACGCGCCGCGGCGGTTTCGAAGCGCTGCTGACGCGATCCTCGCGCCAGTTGTCTTCTCGAACCTTCACCCGAGCGATATTTTCACGCAACGGTTTTGCGCGGCGCCGCGCCACTGCACGCGCGCGCGCGCCGCCCTCACGGCTCGACCCGCTCCTCGCCTCGCCGCGCCCCATGTCCTCCTCCTCCGCGTGCTCGTCCGACTCCGGGGGCAGCTCCCCGCGCTCGAGCCTCGCCGGCGTGTACACGCCGCTCGCCGAGCCGGTGGACATCGCGAGGTTCACGCCCGTGCGCCCCGCCGAGTACCCGCCGGACAAGGAGGCGACGTGGACGCTCCCGCCGGAGCTCATGAGCTTCGTTCTCATGCACAACGCCCTGCGCGCGGAGGTGACCAAGTTCGAGAGCCTGCTCTTCAAGCTCGGGTCCAGGCCCCTCGAGGAGTGGGAGGTGGACGCCGTCAAGGTGCGACGCCGCCCGCGGCACCCCCCGCGGAAAACGTGGGAAAGGCGGACGCGTCGACTTCCCGCGCCTTTTGCTTTTCCTTTTTTTTTCTCTGGCGTGTCTCATGAGTTGCCTCGGCGTTCCGAATCGCGAACGGTTTCACCCGAGTCACATCATCACTCGGGGGTGAATAAATGCTTTCGGTCGTTCTCGTCGCTGAGACTCTTCTTCCCGCCATCATCCTCGCGCGTCCTCCCACCCGCCTCCCCTCCGCTCCTTCTTCTCGCAGTCTTGGTGGCTCGGCCACCACGAGCACTTCCGCCACGTCCGCTCGGCGAAGGACTCGATCGTGCTTCCGTTCCTCGCGACGCGCGTGCGCGTCGACAAATCCTCCACCCCCACGCACGAGCACTTGGACGACGTGGTGTCGGCGACGCGAAAGGCGTTCGAGCACAAATCCTTCGCCGCCGCCAGCGACCTCCTCCCCATCTGGCACGGGTACAGGACCGCGCTCTACCCGCACCTCATCGAGGAGGAGTGCGTGTACGTCCCCCTGCTCCGCGCGTATTTCCCCCCTAAGGAGGTGTTCGCGACGTTCGCCGAGGTGTTGAAGTCCCACTACTCCAAACTCGCGCTCGGGTCGCTCCTGCACCACCTCCCGGGCGGGCGCGAGGGCGTCATGACCTTCCTCGCGCGGAGCGGGTACGAGTGGTACCACTGGTACCTCGAGGTGAAGGGCGTCCGCGCGAAGTACCGCGTCGCGATGGAGTCCAAGATTGAATCTTTGCTCAGGGGCGAGCCGACGGCGTCGGCGCGTAAGAGCGATTTGAAAGCCGCCAGGAGCCTCCGCCCCCTCGCGCTCAACGCCGAGTATCTCATCTCCAACGGGCGAATGGGCGCGGGGCCGATGAGGGACATGCACAAGAGGTACAGCGCGGGGAGGGTCGCGAGCAGGATCCACTCGGAGGTGAGCGCGGGGAAACTCTCGCTCAAGGCGGCGCTCGAGGAGGCGGGGAAGAAGGGAGACGAGCAACAGCCGAAGGTCAAGCTCAGCATCGGCGTATGAGACGTTTTCGTACGCGAGAGACGACGAATAAACGAACGAGCCATCAAGTATTACTTTCGAAAATAATACTTTCGCATCATGCGACACCACCATCACGCGCTCGTTCGCGTGCGCTCGAACGAAAGGAGACCGACGTTATAGAGATACGCGATAGACTATGCGCTCCTCACATGATATCACCTGGCGCACCCGCTCGGGCTGCACCCCCGCCGCCCTACGTGAGCGTCCGGCCGCCCCCCCTCCTCCACGGCGTCGACGATGTCGTCGGCGATGCCTCGAACCGCTCGCGCCCTCTCCCCCGCGCCCAGCCTCGAGAGGTACGTCGCGTCGAAGCTCTCCACCACCGCGCCCCCGAGCCGAGGCACAGCGAGCTCGCTCCAGTGCATCGGGAACGTCCCGAACCGACGCTCGAGCGCCGCCCCGAGCGGACTACTCGCGGCGTAGTATAAACCCGACGCGTCCGAGCTCTCGTCGTCCTCCGCGCGCTGCGCAATGACGCCTGTGACCCTGCCGCCCATCTCCGCGCCCTCGCCCTGGCCGTGGATCTCCACCACCGCGACGCCCTCGAGCGTCCTCTCGCGGACCCACGCGCAGTATTCGTCCCACTGGAGCGGCGGCGACGCGTCGCGGTCCGGGCGGAGGACTGTCCACCCGCGGCGCGTGAGCGTCGCGTCGGCGGCGTCGGCGATGGCGAGGTTCAGGCGGCGCTCGCCGGCCGCGCCCGTCTCCTCGCCGGGGTCGATCCAGTGCCCGGGAACCAGGGCGATCGTCCCGGGCGACGAGCGACCCGAGCTCGGAGGACCCGAAGGACCCGAAGGACCCGAGCGACCCTCGCGTTCGAGCGTTTCTTCGGCGGATGACCCGCGGGGACCACCCCCCGAAAAAGAAGACGAAGTAAACCCGGCGGGGTCTTCTTCTTCGGCGGCGGCGTCCGCGTCGGGGTCCGCGTCCGCGTCCGCGCGTTTCTTCGTCCTCCTCCTCGCGTCCCTCTCCGCCGCCCGCCTCGCCCTCTCGCCCTCGCGCCTCTCCCGCGCCTCCTCCTCCTTCGCGAGCGCGATTCGGCGCTTCCGCTCGCGCTCCTCGAGGAACGCGCGCCTCTTCTCGCGGCGTTCGCGTTCGCGCGCTGTCTTCGCCTCCGCCTCCGCCCACGCCCGCGACTCCCGCTCCAGCGCCTCCGCGTCGCGTCGCGTCGCCTCCGCCTCGCGCCGCGCCTCCGTCTCCTCGATCCGCGCTCGTCGCCTCTCGCGCGTCTGCTCCGCCTTCCGGCGCTCCGCGTCCGAGCGCTCCGCCGCCGCGAGCTCCGACGCCGCCTTGAGGCGCGTCTCGGCTTTGAGCCGCTCGTTGAGCGAACGAAGCCGTTCGTTCCTGCGCCGAACCGAGGAGGAGGCGTCCGACGAGGCGGCGTCCGGCGAGGACGAGGACGAGGACGAGGAAGAGGACGAGGACTCCGGAACGGCCGCGGCGGGAGGAGACCCCCGGGGTCGAGGCGGCGGAGACTCCCGGGGTCGAGGCGGCGGAGACTCCCGGGATCTCGGCGTCTCGAGCGTTTCCTTTCGCGTCGCCGATTCCTTCTCCGACGCGTCGGGCGGCGGCGGGGAGGCGGCGGCCGTTTCCGAGGCGGCGGCCGTTTCCTCGGCGGCGGCCGTTTCCTCGGCGGCGGCGGCCGTTTCCGATGCGGCGGCGGCCGTTTCCTCGGCGGCGGCGGCGGTTTCCTCGGCGGCGGCGGCCTTTTCCTCGGCGGGTCGGGGATTCTCGGGCTTCGCCCCCTCCCGTTTTTTTCTCTCCTCGTCCGTCGCCTCGAGCGGCGCCTCCTTCTCTTCTTCTCGTCGCCGCGCCTTTTCTTCTTCTTCTTCTTCTCGCCTCTTCTTTTCTTCTTCTTCTCGCCTCTTCTTCTTTTCCTCCTCGCGCGATAGCCTCTCCTCCTCCGCGCGTCTGATCATTTCCGCCTCCTCGATCGCCGCCTCTCGCGCGCGTTCTCTTTCCTCCTCGCGCTCCACCCTCCGGCGCCGCTCGAGCGTTTCCCGCTCGGCTTTCCGCTCGCGCGCGATTTTCATCCGCTCCGCGCGCTTCGCCGCCGTTCGCTCGCGCCGCGCCTCGGCGTCGCGTCTGATCCGCTCGCGCCTTAACTCCTTCGATTCCGAGCGTCGCCTGACCTCCTCGGCGCGTTCCGCGTCGCGGCGGAGTCGCCGCGCGTCGCGGTCCGTCGCCTCCGACTCGCGGCGCACCGACGCGGGCGCCGCGAATTCAGACTCCACGCGCGTTCGCGCGTACGCCTCGTCCAGCCTCCGCGCCTCCGCCTCGCGCGCCAACGCGCTGTTCGGGTCGCACTCCAGGCCGGACAAACCCTGGCGCGAGCGCACGAACGCGTTTTCGAACGTTTTCGAACCACCACCCGAAGACGTTCTGAGTCGTTCTTCGGACGCCGCCGCTTCGGACGCGAGGTCCGGCGGCGAAAAGGGCGTCCGAGGACCGTCCTCCGCGGAAAAGGGCGTTCTCGGCGCGAACTCGACGCGAAACTCAGCCGCGAGTCCGCCGTCGTCGCACCCGGAACCGAAGCTCGCCGAGGGGGCGGACGAAAGGCGCACCCTCGACCCGACCCTCGCGGTGATCGCGCGGCACAGACGCGCCTCGACCCACCACGAGGCGAAGCGCTCGAGCCGCGGGGACCCGTCCGAGGCTGCGGGTCGAGGAGGTTCGTGGTCCGAAGAAGAGCCCGGGGGGGGAGGTCCCCGCTCGGCGGCGGCGGCCCCCCTCCTCCTCCTCCTCCGCCTCCGAGCGGCGCGAGCCTCCTCCTGCTCCTCCCTCGACGCCGCCATCAGGGCCGCGCTCGCCTCGAGCGAGAACCCCGCGGTGAGTTCCACGACGCCCCCCGCCCGTGCGAGCGTCTTCTTCAGCGGGAGGACGATCGCGCGCGTCTCGGCGACGGCGGCGACGGCGACGCGCGACGCCCCGTCGGGATCGAGGCCCGCCTCGACGTCGTACGAGAGGAACCCGAGAGGCGGCGGCGAGAGCGGCGAAAAGGAGAAGTCGGTCACGGTTTCGTTTTCGTCGGTGGGGAGGAGGACGCCGCGGTACCCGAAGGCGACGCCGGGGAGCGCGACGAACCGAATCTCTCCGCGAGGGCGACGGCCCGTCGCGTCGTCCTGGGACCCCGACGCCGCCTCGCCCCGCTCGCGCGCGTCGGGGCGCGCGCGCGCGGCGACGGCCTCACGCGTCAGGCGCACCGTGGGCGCGGCGCGGAGGCGGCCGAGGACGTTCGCGAGGACGTTCGCGACGCGCCTCGGAAGAGGCGGCGATCGATCGTCGTCGACCCGGGGTCGCGGGGGGTGGTGGCGGTGGTGGTGGTGGTGGTGGTCTCGACCGCGATGACGGTTCGCGCGGGACGACGAGGATCGCGCGCTCGAGGCCGATTCCGGGGCGGGATCGTCCGCGGCGGACGGCGCGTCGTCGCGGGCGCGCTCGTGCGAGGTCGCGGGACCCCCCGAGGGCGCCCTCCGAGGGATCCGCGGCGGCGGCGGCGCGAACGTCACGCGCCAGCCCGCGTGCGCGCGCGCGGGGACGAAGTGGGTCCCGCCGAGCGTACGTCCGGATCCCCCAGCGACCGCCGACCCGTCGCGCGGGGCGCCCCCCAATTCCTCCTCGCCGGCGTCGAACCCGCGCCCGCCCCAAGCGTCCACCCCGGTGGCGTGGAACGGGTCCCACGACATCGCGCGTCCGAGCCGACGGGGACCACGAGCGACGAGCCGCGCCGCGCCCGACCGCCTCTGGAGTGGACGATGATCGGCACCCGCGCATAAAAGCACTAAGTTCGAGGACGACTCGCCGGTAGCCGGGGCAGTCATCATCATCATCATCAGGACGCGTGCGAGATGTTCTCGATTTTTTGGAATTTCCAAATATGATGACGTCCAACCAACACTCACTCCCCCCCTCCCCCCCCCCCCC